>JAESFT010000173.1_pt1 | contig 74508 bp, 44 predicted proteins | sample 9269451 | NCBI WGS metagenome assembly JAESFT01 (sample SAMN14502557, study PRJNA617106) | algae metagenome | isolation source: Scytonema hyalinum WJT4-NPBG1 and co-occurring heterotrophs from well... | place: USA: Mojave Desert, Joshua Tree National Park, California | collected 2006-05-25 | reverse complement strand
GGAAAATTGCAGTCTATTCGTCACAAGCATTGTCAGCCAATCCATCGCAAAGATGGTTACTCGTACAGTTTTCACCCAATGTCCACTATTGTCCAGTAAAACGTTGTTTAGAGGCGTCGCGATCGCCCTCGGGCAAGCACTTAAACTTTCTAAATTCTTAATTTCTTAACTTATAATATTATTTTATATCAGTAAAAATACTCTAAGGTACACATTAACTGCAAGGTTTGTGACCTCGCAATTACAAACCCCAACTTATGGTAGGAAGATTGTTAATTTTGTTCCCGCAACGTGTCTACACAGCGGAGCCATAATAATGCGTGAATTTTGAAATCCCCCCAAGGTATGATTTTTGCCCTACCTATTTCATCCCGGCTTGACAACCAATACAGAACAATTGGCTTCTTCCACCACTTGAGAACTCACGGAACCCTGGACAATTCGCTTCATACCAGTTAAGCCGCGACTACCGATCATAATTAAATTAGCTTTGTAAATATTGGCAAGGCGAATAATTTCTTCTGCTGGGTCGCCAGTGACAATTTCTATATCGCTTTCAACTGGCAAGATTGTCTGGTAGGATTGCAATTGTTTTTCAATATGGAAATAAGAAAATGCTGGTGACTCTGGTTGAGGACGGTCGGCGGGTAGTTCTATCTCGGACTCTGATGTAGGAAACACATGGCAGAGAATGACTTTGCTATCTTTTGGCAGCACCAATTCTTGTAAAGCCTGAATGACTCTGTCTGCAAGTTCGGAATCATCCAGAGCAACCAAAATAGTCTTTAGCACCAATGTCGTCTCCACAAGAGTAGACCTTTTAGATACGTAACGGCAGAAGGAGATTAATGGCTACACCAACCTGCCCAATTTCAGGGCATAAGTTTGTATAGCCTTAAAGTTTCATTTGTAACCCATAGGCTCAATTTTGCCAAATTTCTCAGGAAAAAATTAATAATTCAAATTCAAATTTACTCTTCCTTTTGAACTCGGCGTCTGACAGAATCAGCGTGAGAAGGTAAGCCTTCAGCTGTTGCTAGCACATCAATTGCACCCGCCACCTTTTCTAGTGCGGTCTGAGAGTATTGAATGATACTGGAGTGTTTCATAAAAGTTTCGACTCCTAAGGCTGAGGCATAGCGAGCAGCACCAGAAGTTGGTAGGGTGTGGTTAGGTCCAGCTAAATAATCTCCTACGGCTTCTGGTGTAGAATACCCTAAGAAAATGGCACCCGCATTCCGAATAAGTGGTAATAGCTCCCAGGGGTCTTCTACTTCCAACTCTAAATGTTCGGGGGCAAATTCATTCGAGAGTTGGGCTGCTGCTTCCAAGGATTCGACAATCACTATCAAACCATAGTGAGCGATCGCCTTTTCTGTCAGCAAGCGCCTAGGGTGGTCTATCAGCTGTCTTTCCACCGCCACTTGTACGTTCTTTGCCAAAGCTGTATCCGTGGTCAACAAAACTGCTGCTGCCATTGGGTCATGTTCGGCTTGCGCTAACAAGTCAGCGGCAATATGTACGGGATTTGCGGTTTCATCGGCAATAATCAGCACTTCGCTTGGTCCGGCTAAGCAATCAATGCCTACGGTGCCATAGACGAGTTTTTTCGCCAAAGTTACATAAATATTACCTGGACCTGTGATCACATTCACTTTCGGAATCGTTTCTGTCCCATAGGCTAAAGCGGCGATCGCCTGTGCGCCTCCGACGCGATAAATTTCTTGCACCCCAGCTTCTTGTGCTGCGACCAGCACTGCTGAGTTAATTGCTTTGTCTGGTCCTGGTGGTGTGACCATCACCACGTGCGGTACACCAGCCACCTTTGCCGGAATTGCATTCATCAATACCGTGCTTGGATAGGCGGCGCTACCACCCGGCACATATAACCCTGCTCGGTCTACTGGTGTATACCGCTTGCCTAAAACGACCTCATCATCGCCAAATTGTACCCAACTTTTGGGAACTCGCTGGCGGTGGAATGTATCAATTTGGCGGCAAGCCAGCCTGATTGCCTGGAGCAATTCCTTTGATACCTGTTGGTATGCTGCATCCAGTTCTGAGCCTGTCACGCGCAGTTCTTCTGGCTTGAGGGTTTGCTTATCGAATTCGGCTGTGTAATGCAGTACAGCTTTATCGCCTTGGCGCTTCACTGCCTGCAACACTTCCCGCACTGTTGCTTCTTTGTGCAGCACCTGTTCATCATGGGTGCGATCGCAGATCCGTTGTAGTTCTGGTCTAACGTCTGCCTGCTGAGTAATGATTCGCAGCATGGAGTAAGGACAATGCCAACTTGAGAAAATTTCTGCGGTGAGAATAAGTTTTGCTTCTTCCCCAAAGGGGTGCAAAGCTAACTCTAACTCTCTTCTCTAGCTTAACCTGGATTTTTTTGATACTTCCACGGTTTTCAGCACATGGTTTGTGTCAAAGACAACTAAATTGCGAGATTTTGACTTACCTTTTGGCTCTCCCTAGTAGCAGGGGATCCAAACTGGCTATCAACAGAAAACAGGCGTGCTACTTCCCGATATTCTCTCGCTCCAGATCCCAAACTTTCCTGGAGGTCAACTGTATGTTTTTTCATCTAGTCCCCCTTTTGAGTCTGGGTCGGATATTAGTATCATTTTTGCCTATTTTTTTACTTGACTTACTAATTTACTTACTAACATATATACAGAAGCGATGTGACTATTTGCTAGATTTTAACTCTTGAACTTCACCTGTTTGCAGAACTGTTGTCTATAAGGAATATATTCCTCTGAGGAAAGAACTACATCACCAGTGTTTAGTGAGCACTTATCTGATTATTCCCTTAACTAAAGTTAGGAAATTTCAATAAGCATTTTTCATTGAGAACTGATTTGGTCAAGATTTTATAGCTTTATAGCAGAGTATTTTATTGTAGCATCTTTTTAGAGGTTATAACAAGGTTAAGCAACCTAGTTTCTTAGAATGCCATTAGCACGACATACGAGACTTTGGATACACGATTGCCAAAGGTTTCAAGCTTCTTACCAGTCGTACAGCCTCTCCTGAGATCCTAGCTCCTGAGTTCTGAGTTCTGAGTTCTTTCTTATTCAACAGTATATGCTTAAAAACTGTGGTCATTTGGCTTAGATATATTCTTGTAAGTCAGGAAACTATAGTATGCGATACATCCATCAAAAGAAACGAAAAAAAATAAAATATTATAACCAATTACTCATATTGTCAGTAGTTATAGTCGTATTTCTTATGGGTATCGTGGCGATGCCTGTACGTAGCCAGGTAAATGTGGTCGATGCTGAAATGACAATCGAATTACCACTTTCAACCCGTGGCGCAAAAATTCTCGATGCCAAAGGTCAGCAAGTTTTACTTAGAGGTGTGAACTGGTTTGGTACGGAAACAGAAACGCACGTACCTCACGGCTTGTGGAAGCGAGATTATAAAGAGATACTGGCGCAGATTAAGAGTTTGGGATACAACCTGATTCGGTTGCCTTATTCTCTGGAAGCACTACGTTCGCCTAATATTAACGGTATTGACTTCAGTATTGGTAGCAACAAAGAACTTGAGGGGAAAACCCCAATACAAGTCATGGACTTAATCATTCAGGAAGCACAACGTCAGGGGTTACTCGTTCTACTCGATAACCACCGTTTAAGCGATCAGCGCATTTCTCAATTGTGGTATGAAGACGGCTTCACAGAAGCAGACTGGATTGATACTTGGAAAATGTTAGCCTATAGGTACAAGAATCAAACGAACGTTATTGGTGCAGATCTAAAAAACGAACCGCACGGAAAAGCGAGCTGGGGTACTAACGATTTAGCTACAGACTGGCGACTAGCAGCAGAACGGGCTGGTAATGCTATTCTTGATGTTAATCCTAACTGGCTAATTGTTGTGGAAGGGGTAGAAAAGAACGTCCCTACACAAAAGCTACCCAAGCATTGGCAGGGTGGCAATTTAGAAGGAGTGAAGCGCTACCCAATACGTTTATCTCGTCGCAACAAGCTTGTCTATTCACCTCACGAGTATGGTCCTAGAGTTGCGGATCAGCCTTGGTTTTGGGAACCAAAATTTCCCAAAAATCTTATTGATCGCTGGCAAATAGGATTTCACCATATTTCTAGTCAAAATATTGCGCCCATTTTTATTGGTGAGTTTGGTGGACGGCAAGTAGATACAAATTCTAAAGAAGGAATTTGGCAAAACGAATTTGTCAAATATATCAAACAGAAAAAATTGAGCTTTGCCTACTGGAGCTGGAATCCTAACAGTGCTGATACAGGTGGTATCTTATTAGATGATTGGCTGAGTGTTGATATTCCTAAGCAGCAACTACTATCCCAACTGCTGCCAGTTAATTTTTCTCAAGTAACACCGGTGCAGAGGAGTGGAGGACTAGGGGAAGTAGAGGGAGTCAGGGGAGAAATCAATTCAAAATTCAAAATTCAAAATTCAAAATTAGGAGTCTCTTCCTCATCCCCCTCATCCCCCTCATCTCCCTCACTCCCTCACTCCCTCACTCCCTCATCCCCCTCATCTCCCCCATCTTCCTCATCTGCTCCCCGTATCTCTTCCTCTTCTTCCCAACTGGCAGTCACTTCTGATATCTATACAAATTGGCAAACGGGATTTTGTGTCAGCTTCAAAATTATGAATCAGAGCAATGCTAAGGTTAACGATTGGCTGCTGACATTTAGTATGAAACAAGCTGCTATTAATAACTCTTGGAACGGTAACTTTAAACCACAGGGAGCGACGCAGTATGTTGTCACGCCTTTAGACTGGGGAAGGGTGGTTGAGCCAAATCAAGTACGCGACTTTGGTTTTTGTGCCAATAAACTTGGTTCAGACTACCAGCCCACCGAAGTAAGAGTCAACACTCAAAGGTGAAAAGAGTGAAGTACCCGCAGCTTCATCTGTTTTTTCTTTCCAAGCCATTAGTAAAGTCTGCGCCCGACGAATCATTCGAGCAGTTGCTTTTCCTTTCTTCAGTATTTTAAGTCATTGTTGATGTTGTTCTTGTGTCAGTTTTACTATGTGCTTTTTGTCATACCCTATTATGTGCGATTGTCCATGTGCCCAGTGCCTTCGGCGATCGCTCAAACCTCCCATTTGATTCTAACCTCTGATAATTAATGCAACAGACCACTAGCTTAGCGTCTGGAAACTGGGTAATGGCAACCTCAACCTATTACTGTTGCAGATGCTGCCGAAGTTAGCTTGACCTGATCACCAACTACAGAACTCTTATTTAACTACTGACATACCTTAGGTGTGCGTGTTATCACTCACAATCGGCAAATAATAACCTTAAATAAGGTAATTAATGACGTAGGGATATAAGGCAGCAATGCTGAAACTGGCTGGTTATCAAATTATTGGGCAAATTTATGCAAGCGATAAAACTTTGGTATATCGAGGAATAAGAGAACAAGACCAAAAACCAGTTGTGATTAAAGTTCTACGGCGTAGGTATCCTAGCTTCCAAGAACTGTCACAACTGCGCAATCAATATACGATTGCCAAAAACCTCGAATTACAAAGCATCATCACACCTTATAGTCTGGAACCCTACGAAAACAGCTATGCCTTAGTTATGGAGGATTTTGCTGGGATCTCTCTCAAGGATTACATGAATCATATAGAGTCGCCAAAATGCCTGCCTCTACAACAATTTCTCCACATCGCTCTTCAAATCGCCTCTACCTTACATGAGTTGTATCGTAACCGTGTCATTCACAAAGACATCAAACCTGCGAACATCCTAATTAATCCCAGAACTCTTGAAATCAAACTTATTGACTTCGGTATTGCCTCTCTTCTGCCCAAAGAAATTCAAATTCTTACCAATCCCAACGTTTTAGAAGGCACACTGGCTTACATTTCTCCTGAACAAACAGGAAGGATGAACCGAGGTATCGACTACCGCACTGACTTTTATTCTCTTGGTGTCACGTTCTTTGAACTTCTCACCGGACAGTTGCCCTTCATCACAACTGACCCAATGGAGTTAGTTTACTGCCATATTGCTAAACAACCACCAAAGGCAAGCAGTATCAATCAGAGCGTTCCTTCAGTTGTGTCTGACATCATCAACTTACTCATGGCAAAAAACGCTGAAGACCGTTATCAGAGTGCCCAAGGACTAAAGTATGACTTAGAAGTGTGCTTGCAACAGTGGCAAGAAATAGGAAAAATCGTACCCTTCGAGTTAAAAAAACAGGATATTTCCGACCGTTTCTTAATTTCTGAAAAACTCTATGGTCGCAAATATGAAGTTGAAACCCTACTTGCTGCTTTTGAGAGAGTGATAGGCACGGGGACAACTGAAATGATACTAGTATCTGGTGTCCCTGGTGTGGGCAAGACAGCAGTGGTTAACGAAGTCCACAAAGCGATGGCACGGAGTGCCCGCTCCGCGATTGGCTTTGCCACTGCCCCTTGGGCAATCGCGCGACAGCGTAGTTACTTTATTAAAGGGAAATTTGACCAGTTGCAACGCGACATTCCCTTATCGGGATTGGTGCAAGCTTTTGAGGACTTAATCGGGCAACTACTCAGTGAAACTGATGCCCAAATTCAACAATGGAAAGCAAAGATTCTGTCAGCATTAGGTGAACAAGCTCTGGTCATTATTGATGTTATTCCCAAACTTGAACTCATAATTGGCAAGCAACCTAATGTTGCTGAACTCTCTGGTACTGCTATCCAAAATCGTTTACATTTATTATTCCAAAGATTTATCAAAGTATTTACAACTAAAGAGCATACCTTGGTTATCTTTCTGGATGACTTGCAATGGGCTGATGCAGATTCTTTAAAATTTATTCAATTATTAATGAGTGAAAAGAATGTCAGCATCAAAAATATTACATTGTCTTCTCACCATTTAGCAGAAACGAAGAGCAATGGCGGAAATCAGGGTGGTTTACTACTTATTGGTGCTTATCGTAATCATGAAGTTTCAAGAACACATCCGCTATATCTGACACTAAATGAGATTGAAAAAGCAAAAGCAACGATAAATACTATTAACATAGAAGCTTTAAATCAGGCTGATTCAAACCGTCTCATCGCTGATACCCTCCGTTGCCCAGAAGCGGTTGCTATTCCTCTTAACCAAATGGTATTTGCCAAAACCAAAGGCAACCCCTTTTTTACTCGTGAGTTCCTTAAATATTTACATGATGAAGGACTCATTCAATTTAACTTTGATGTAGGTCATTGGCAGTGTGACATTGCTAAGGTAAAGGCATTAGCTTTAACAGATGATGTAGTAGACTTAATGGCAATTAAAATAGAGAAATTGCCAAAACATACTCAAGAAGCATTAAAACTTGCTGCCTGTATTAGTAACTCTTTTGATTTAAAAACTCTGAGTATTGTGCATCAAAAGTCTGTGGTAGATACAGCAGCTAACTTATGGACTGCGTTAGTTGAAGGGCTAGTTTTACAAGAAATTGACAATGAAAAATCATTTATAAATAATAATAGTTCATCAGTAATTATCTCTAGTAAAGAACCTAAAATAATACAAAAATTTAATTCAAAATTACCCCAATACAAATTTGTACATGACCGAGTACAGCAAGCCGCTTATTCTCTGATACCTGAATCACAAAAACAGTCAATTCACCTAAAAATTGGAAAACTGCTGTTGAGTCATACTCCAGTTGAAGAACGGGAAGAAAAAATTTTTGATTTGGTTAATCAGTTCAACATAGCGGTGGGATTAATCACTGATCAAAGTGAGCGCGATGAACTGGCAATGATGAATTTGATTGCTGGACGTAGAGCTTTGGCATCAACAGCTTATGCAACGGCAGCTAAATATTTAACAACTGGCATTCATTTTCTCTCTAGTGATAGTTGGGAGACGAACTATCACCTAACGCTAGCTTTGTATGAAAAAGCAGCAGAAGCGGCATATTTAGCTGGCGACTTTGAGCAGACAGAGCAATTAGCAAAAGTGGTGTTGGCAACAGCAAAAACTCTGTTGGAAAAAGTGAAAGTTTATGAAGTCAAAATTGAAGCTTATAAAGCACAAAGTCGGGGAGTGGAAGCCATTACAACAGGGTTAGAGGTGCTGAAGTTACTGGGGATAGAATTTCCCGAACAACCAAGCCAAGAAGATATTGAGATAGCGTTGCAAGAAACACAGATAGCTTTGACAGGAAGACAAATTGAGGACTTACTCGACTTACCGAATATGACTGAGCCAACAAAACTGGCAGCTATGAATGTTCTGTGGCGACTCCTACCCATTACCTTTATGAGTCATCCTCTCTTGTTTACGTTAGTCGTTTTGAAACAAGTCAATTTATCACTCAACTATGGTAATTGTGCTTCGTCTGCTGCATCTTATGTTTCCTACGGCATTATTCTCTGGAATTTACGTGGAGATATTGATTCCGCATATCGATTGGGTCAACTGGCTTTAAATTTATTAACACGATTCAATGCTAAAGAGATTAAAAGTATAGTAATTTTTGAAATTAATAGTTTTAACAGACATTGGAAAGAGCATCTTAAAGAAACTGTAAACTCTTTGCTGGAAAATTACTCAATAGGGTTAGAAACTGGAGATTTGGCACATGCTGCCTTTTCTGCACTTATGTACAGTGAACATCTATTTTGGTTTGGAAAAGATTTATCATGGCTCGAACAGGAAATAGCCACTTATCATGAGAGGATTAGTCAACTCAAGCAACAAATAGTACTTCAGCTTAATGCAATAAATAGGCAGGCAGTTTTAAACTTGATAGGACGCTCTAAAAACCCATCTTGTTTAAGAGGTGAAGCTTACGATGAACAGATTATGCTTCCTCTTCATCAGGAAGCTAGTAACAGGCAAGCTATTTTCTACTTACATCTTCAAAAATTATTTCTGTGTTATTTGTTTCAGAATTACCATCAAGCTAGGCAAAATGCCAAGTGGGCAGAAAATTATTTAGATACTGTTCCAGCAAAGCAGGTTTTTGCTATTTTTTATGTTTACAATTGTCTAACTTTGTTGGCAGTTTATCCTGAGGTGGATCAAGCTGAACGAAACCAAATTTTAGAGAAGGTATTTGACAATCAAAGCAGGATGAAAAAATGGGCAGATTACGCCCCAATGAATTTTTTGCATAAATACTATTTGGTAGAGGCAGAGCAACATCGAGTTCTGGGTAACAATGTAGAGGCAATGGAATTGTACGATCACGCCATTACCCTAGCCAAAGAACACGAGTACATCAATGAAGAAGCTCTTGCTAACGAACTTGCTGCTAGGTTCTATCTAGAATGGGGCAAACAGAAGATTGCTCAAACCTACCTTACTGATGCCTACAATAGCTACGTTCGCTGGGGAGCCTTAGCCAAAGTTGACGACTTGGAAAAACGCTATCCCCAATTACTTGCGCCCATTCTCCACCAAGAACAACCTACCCCTCATCCTAGAGAGAATAGCACGCCTGACAATACCACATCTCCATCTATCAATAGTACTAACGAAACTGCCATTGGCTGTAGTACGAGCATTTCAAACTCTCTTGATTTGGCATCTGCAATCAAAGCTTCTCAAGCATTGTCTGGGGAAATTCAGCTTGAGCAACTGCTTTCCACCTTAATGCAAGTCGTGATGGAGAACGCCGGTGCTTCTAAGTGCGCTGTGATTTTGAGGGATGGTGATCATTTACGCTTAACCGTCACCGCAGTCGGTTTCAGTTCAGATAATGCGCGCAGTTGCACGGCATTGCGATCAATTCCTGTAGAGTCAAGCGAAGATGTTCCGATAACTTTGATTAACTACGTCAAGCGCACGCAGGGAATCTTGGTCATTGATGATGCAACGGCTGTTGCTTCCTTCGCAAGTGATGGGTATATTATCCGCGAGCAACCCAAGAGTCTCTTGTGTATCCCAATTATCAATAGGGGCAAATTGCTCGGCATTCTTTACTTAGAAAATAATCTAGCGACGGCAGCATTTACAGGCGATCGCCTGGAACTCCTCAAACTGATTACCACCCAAGCGGCAATCTCTCTAGAAAATGCAATGCTTTACCAAAATTTGGCACAAGCAAATCAACGCTTGGAAGAATACAGCCGTACTCTAGAGGCAAAAGTTGACCAAAGAACGCAGGAACTCAAGGAAAAAAATCAACGTTTGAAGCAAGCCCTAGAAGAATTACAAAACACCCAAATTCAATTGATTCAAACTGAAAAAATGTCGACTTTGGGGCAAATGGTGGCGGGAATTGCTCATGAAATCAATAACCCTATTAACTTTATTCATGGCAATGCCATTCATGCTTATCAATATGTAAAGGACTTGCTAGATTTGGTTGCTGTTTATCAGCAGGAATACCCCAATCCCTCTCCTCAAGTGCAGGAAAAAGCTTTTGAAATTGACTTGGATTTCCTGCTAATAGACCTGCCAAAGCTTTTGGATTCCATGAACGTTGGAACCACGCGTGTCCGCAATATTATTTTGGGCTTACGCAGCTTCTCTCATTTGGACCAAGCAGAAATGAAATCTGTAGATATTCATGAGGGAATCGAGAATACCTTAATGATTTTGCAGCACCGACTCAAAAGCAAGGACGAGTATCCTGAGATTGAAGTCATCAAAGAATATGGAGAACTGCCTAAAATTACTTGTTACCCTGGTCAGCTTAATCAAGTGTTTATGAATATTCTAAGTAATGCAATTGATGCGCTGCAAGAGTCATTTGTCAATAGTCATCCTCTGGGCAAAGCTGCTCAAAGGATATCTACATTATATGTAGAAGAGAAAGGACAAAAGACAAAAGACAAACGACAGATTCGTATTCGCACTGAACTTGCAGATTTCAATACTGTAAGGATTCGGATTGCTGACAACGGTTTGGGAATGGAGCATGAAGTGCAGCAAAAAATTTTTAACCCATTTTTTACTACTAAGCCGATAGGAAGTGGTACGGGATTGGGGTTATCTATCAGCTATAAAATTGTGGTGGACAAACACAAGGGACAGTTGATTTGTGATTCTACTCCAGGAAAGGGGACTGAGTTTATTATTGAAATACCGACACAACAGCAATGATGTTAGTAAAGCCTGTAATAGAAAGTGTTATACCTCCATATTTATGAGGCTTTCAACGGTTGAGAAATAAGATGTTTTTCTGCATACCCCATCATCTCATTAATGGCTTCCGTGAAAACTTCAAATACTTTCTCAACAACCTCAAATGCTTTAGCTCTTTGCTCCTGTGTCAGTTGTGTGGTTTCAAGAAATTGCTTTACATTATCGGTTAATACAGTATGATCAGCTTCCACGCTAACATGGTGCTGACCGAAAAAGCGATACTTTTGTTTGGTAATTTGTTGGAGTTCTTCTACTATTTGTTTAGTTAGAGTAAAAGTAACATTTGCTGTTGCCTCTATCGCCTCAATTGCTGCTAGCACTACAATAGGTTCTGAACGGAACGTATGTAGTGCAATTTGATGGTTCACCTGTCGTGCTTTATACGTTTCTTCACTCCAATAAAATCTCATGGAATCACTGAACTTCATTAACTGGTCAAACCCTAGTTTCTCAAGGTCTTCTAGAAACCATATCCAGTGAATGTCTTCCTCATCAGTGTGTCTGTTGATTAATTTCTGAATTGGGTCATCTGTTGGCTCTTTTCGGAAATCGTATTTGAGTAAATCTTCAAAACTCATTGCTATAGGAGTTACACAAGGTGCCCAAGCTAGCCTTTGTCTTGGGTCTATACTTTTGTCTTGTAAAAACTGAAAGAATGGCAATTGTGCGAATTCTTGCTTTCTTTTTTCAATCAATGCAAGGACTTCTTTCATTTTCGGGAACCCACACTTAATAATTGAATTCGTGGAAAAATTGGCTGTTACACCACCGTTAAAAAACTGAGACAATCAAACCTACTTATGTAGTTTTGAAATCAACTACATAGTGTTGACATAAGATTTTATGCCAGTCTTTGTGGTGTAGAACACAATTTTTATTTTTTCAGGCTTTATTATTACTGATGATTATTGCCTCTTGTAATAAAAAAACGTATCCGTAAATATTTGGATTTCTAAATATTGACTAAAAGAAAAAAGACATAGTTACTTTAACTACTAAACAATGCAGAGAGAGTAGGACACGCTTTAGCCCGTTTATTGGTGATATCTTAGTAATTAACAGTAGAAAACACAGGAACAGCTTATTACTTTGATATACTTAGCCTTACATCAAATTTCCAAGGCTTTATATACCAATGATGGTAATGAAAGATATAACTGTTAAGCTTTGATTAACTTATTGTAAAGAAATTGTTACCTTTCTCAATATATTTAAGTATTCACTAAAACTTTAATTTTCAATATATTTACTTAAATGTTATAGTTTGCTGACAATTCTTACATCATAGAATATCTTCCTTGCCTCGTTTGGGACAAATCACCCACTGCTTAACCGCATTTTCCCTTCAAAAGGAAATGCAAGTTTTGGCACACACCTTAGGTAAAAAATAAAATAGTTAAAAAATACTGAAATATGTATATTAATCACAGATGACTTTATGGAGGATGAAGAGTAAAAGTCTGATGCTGATAGCGAATTCCACCCAACTATGCTCTTTATCAGGAAAAACTACAGGTTTTCAAGAAATTATCCAAGGTATAAAAAAACCTCACCCCGCTTAAGGTATCCCTCTCCTGTATTGGGGAGAGGGGTGGGGGGTGAGGGAACTGATTATAGGTAATTCAGCGGACTAGATACTACTACTCATCGTCTTCCTCGTAATCGTCATCTTCCTCGTATTCGTCTTCTACGAGGTCATCGACGTCACTGTCACCAGCAGAAGGAAGAATAAAATCATCCTCATCCAAAATCGACTTATCTGGACTACGTCTGGTACCAAATCCATCCCCTCCAAGCGTCGGAGCATCTAATTGGTAACTCCGGGCTGTACGGTCATCCAGCACCATATCCAGTGGATCGTCAACTTCATCCAAGACACTGGTAGTTACATCAACAGCATAGTCATCGATGGGACCAGTTTCTTCATAAGCATTAAACCCAGTGCCGGCGGGAATGAGTCGTCCAATAATCACGTTTTCCTTCAAGCCGCGCAACCAGTCGGATTTACCTTCAATTGCAGCCTCAGTCAAGACACGCGTTGTTTCTTGGAAAGATGCAGCGGAAATAAAGCTATCGGTGTTCAACGATGCTTTGGTAATACCCAACAGGACTGGGGTGTACTGCGCCCGGGCACCACCAGTGATTGCCATTGCTTCATTGACTTGCTCGACTTGGCGCAACTCTACCAATTCTCCAGGGAGCATGGTGGTGTCACCACCATCATCTATCCGGACTTTATTGGTCATCTGACGGACAATCACTTCAATGTGTTTATCAGCAATATCAATACCTTGGGACTGATACACCGATTGCACTTCGTTCACCAAGAACGTCTGCACCTTCTGCAAGGCATGGCTAGCACAGGCATAAACTCCTTCTTCAGAACCTAGGTTGAAGAAGATTTCCAGAATTTCATGGGGATTAGAAGGACCATCAGTTAATGTTTGTCCTGCTGTGATTTGCGCTCCATCTGGGACGATCAAGTTTTGTCCTGGTCCGAGGGGATAATCTGTGACTACGCCATTGGACTCGATGACTTTGAGTGCGATCGCTTCATCGCCATCGCCGTATACCACTTTCACTTCTCCAGTACGACGTGCGAGAACACAGGCTTCTTTTGGCTTACGGGCCTCAAGGAGTTCCTCAATCCTGGGCAAACCTTGAATGATGTCTCCAGTCTTGGCGCGTTCAAATACTAGCAACACCAAGTTATCACCACGCTGTACCAAATCGCCATCGTCTACCTGCAACACAGCGCCTCCACTGACGCGGTAGGGACGGCCGACCCGGAGTGTGACAGAGTAGTTCACAGCGGCGAGTGCTGATTCCTCAATCGGCGGAACTTCTCCTTGTACTTTCTCCACTTTTCCTTCGCCTTTCTGCACTGCCACGACTTGTCCAGATTCTTCGGCAAAGACTCCAGGGGCAATTTCTACACCCTCTACTATCAAGTTACCGACTTTGACCTTGGGTGGAGCGCTTAGATTCATCTTCGTTACGTCATTATGGCGCAACACTAAGCAGCGGCGAACTGTGTCAGTTCCTTTTTGCACGCCCCGCACGATACCCCCTTCTTTACACAATATTTGGGTACGTGCTATCACGGCTCCTGGTGCAATTGTTTGTCCATCCTCTACTTCCAGGCTTGTTTGGGTACTGCCTTGGGTAGCGTCAGCGGATATATCCCGACGAAGCACTAACGATTCCAAAATGACCAGCTGCAAGCGCTGAATTTCTGGGTCATTGGCATCCGCTACCAATTCAATATCGGCTGCCAAGGGGGAAGCATTGTGGTCTTGTTCGCCTTCGTGCTCAATTTCCAACACCAGTTGGGTTCGCAGCAGTTCCACACCTTCGACAGTCTTAACGCGTTCCGAGTCTTTGTAAGGCAGACGCTGCACTGCCCGTAGTTGAATCGAACGACCTGTTTGTTGACTCACTGATGTGGTTGATGGCACATCAGGATTGTTAGGTACAGCAAACTCAACGACCGGACGGGTCAACAGTGCTGGACCTTCTGGTGATTCCACATACTCGATGTAGCGCAGCTCTGTGGCGACTTGCCCTAACAATTCCTCACCTGGTTGAACAAAGGTGCCATCTTTGCCCATCACTGCTTCTGGATCGTCCACCATCAGCAGATCTCCAGGCTTAATCACCACTTCGCGCAGAATGTCGTTTTTCTGGGTGACTTCTATAACGCCGCTGTTTTGGCAGAAGATATCCTTGACGACTTCAGTGCCAGCTTCGACAAACTGACCGTCTTCTACCATCAGCAGGGAGATATCTTTATTCACTTCGTGGGTTTCTTCAGGAATCCACAGCAGGGTACCTCCCTGTACCACCTCATAACCCTGCTTTGCCTTACCTTTTTTCTGGACTTCCACAGCAGCGTATTTCAGCAATCCACCGGTAGTTGTGCGATAACGGTCATCAATCAACTCCGCTACCACTTGACCATTTTGCACTTTTGTGCCTGGGGTTGCTCTGAGGTTGAAGACTTGGTTGTTTCCAGTAGTGACTAAGTAATTGTTGCGACCTTGAGCGGTTTGCGCTGTCACTGTTGCTTGGTCTAAAACCACAGAAGCAGTGATAATCTCAATTTCCCGCGTCCCTTTGCCTGGGGTAGCTTCGGGTAAGCGGACAACACCACCGTGCAAAGTCGTTAACTTGGTTTCTGCTAAAACACCGTTGGAATCTATGGTGTCACCATTATTGACGACCAATTCTGCTCCTGGGGGTAAGTTATAAACTTCCCCTGACAGAATCCAAATCAATCCACCCCGAGCTGCTGTTGTCGTGGTGTTACCTTGACGGTCGGTTTTTTGTTCTGGCAAGACATCAGCAAACCTGACTTCTCCTGCCAAGTCAGAGGCGACATCTTTAACCGCTTTTTCTGTATTGACACGAGTTGTTCGTCCACCGATCGCCACCTCAGCAAACAGCTGACCCTTCTTAATCTTTTGCCCATCAACAACGTATAGTGTTGAACCTTGGGTAACAGGAATTTCTTGAGTCGTTGACGAGCCACCGTTGTCTGCTGCTATTTCTAAAGTAATGCTGCCATTAGCTTCTACATACAAAGCGTCTTCCCCGTGGCGGGTGCGGTAGGCCCTTGTCCGTAATTTCCGTGGCAAGCGAACGACACCATCGGATTCGGCGCGTACTTGTCTTGCGACTTCACCAGAGAAAACACCACCTGTGTGGAAGGTACGCATCGTCAGCTGGGTACCTGGTTCACCGATACTTTGTGCCGCAATGATCCCCACAGCTTCGCCGAGATCCACCATCTTGGCGTGTGCCAAACTCCAGCCATAGCAGTGTTGGCAGACAGATCGTGCGGCTTCACAAGTTAGGGGCGATCGCACGACGACTTCTTGGACTCCCGACTTTTCAATTTCCTTTGCCAGGTCATCGGAAACCGGGCTATTGCGTGGTGCTATAACTTCTTTTGTCTTTGGATGCACCACATCCTCTGCAATGACTCGTCCCAACAACCTTGTGCCCAGCTTAATCAAGGTTTTCTCACCTTCTGTCATTGCCTGCAAGGGAATTCCCCTGGTGGTACCGCAGTCAAATTCCCGAATAATCACATCCTGCGATACGTCCACCAAGCGGCGGGTGAGATAACCAGAGTCAGCCGTCCGCAAGGCGGTGTCTACTAGACCTTTTCTCGCACCGTAAGAAGAAATAATGTATTCTGTTACGGTTAGTCCTTCGCGGAAGTTTGTTTTGATCGGCTGGTCAATAATTTCCCCTTGGGGATCAGCCATCAGTCCTCGCATTCCGACCAATTGGCGCACCTGGGAGATGTTACCCCTTGCTCCAGAGAATGCCATCATGTACACGGAGTTGAGGGGGTTAGTCTTCTTGAAGTGGCTAACTACCTCATCTTTCAGGGCTTCTGAAGTCCCGTTCCAAGTGTCAATAACTTTTTGGAATCGCTCAACTTCGGTAATTTCTCCCCGTTGGTAGCGTTCTTCAGTGGCACGAATTTCTGCTTCCGCAGCTTCTAGCAATGCTCGTTTGGAAGGAGGAACCATCAAATCATCCACACTGATGGAAACCCCTGCTTTGGTGGCGTAGCGGAATCCCAACTCTTTTAATTTATCCGCCATCACTGCGGTTCGCGCCGTGCCATAATGCGTGAACGACCAAGAAATTAGGTTCCTCAGTTGACCTTTGTCAACAATGCGGTTCCTAAAAATCATTTTCTCATTAGTCATTAGTCAACAGTCCTTAGTCAATAGGGGAAGAACAAAGAGTGAAGAATGAAGAAAGAAGATTTTTATTTCTTCTTTCTTGTTTCTTTTTTCTTCTCTCTTTAACTGGCGATCGCTTCTTGAATCGCGTTATTGTAAATTACGCGACCTGGAGTCGTAAATACATACTGAGACATCATGTTTCCCTGAGCATCTTCTCTGACTCGGCGGAACTTGTACAGCAAAGTCCGGGTACCATCGTCATTTGGTATCACTTCAACCGGGTCTGTATCTGGTTCAGGTGACTCGACTTCACCGTCGTAGCGCACGTATATATAAGCGTGTAGGTCGATTTGCTGCTGCTCGTAAGCCATAATCACGTCATCAAGAGAAGCAAAGTACCGCCCTGCGCCTTTTGTCGCATTGGGATTTTCTGCGGTTAAGTAATACGCCCCTAACACCATGTCTTGGCTCGGTGTAATAATTGGTCTACCAGTCGCTGGTGACAAAATGTTGTTAGACGCCAGCATCAGTAACCGCGCTTCCGCTTGAGATTCCAAAGATAACGGTACATGTACCGCCATTTGGTCGCCGTCAAAGTCAGCGTTAAATGCTGGACAAACGAGTGGGTGTAGCTGAATTGCTCTACCTTCCACCAAAATTGGCTCAAAAGATTGAATACCCAAACGGTGTAGTGTCGGCGCACGGTTGAGTAAAACTGGGTGTCCTTCAATCACTTCTTCCAAAACATCCCAGACACTCGGATCCGAGCGAGATATCAGCTTTTTCGCGGCTTTGATATTATTCACCATGCCGCTACGAATGAGTCGGTTGATGACAAACGGTTGAAATAGCTCAATTGCCATTTCTCTTGGCAAACCGCACTGGTGGATGTTCAGCTTTGGTCCCACCACAATTACGGAACGTCCTGAGTAGTCAACCCGTTTACCCAGCAAGTTTTGCCGGAAACGTCCTTGTTTCCCTTCAATAATGTCTGACAAAGACTTCAGCGGTCGGTTATTTGCCCCAACTACGGTTCGTCCTCGACGACCGTTGTCAATTAAAGCATCCACCGCTTCTTGCAGCATCCGCTTTTCGTTACGAACAATAATTTCGGGAGCCAAAATTTCTTGCAGGCGGGCAAGACGGTTGTTGCGGTTAATCACCCGGCGATACAAATCGTTCAAATCGCTTGTGGCAAATCGTCCACCGTCTAACTGCACCATCGGGCGCAAATCTGGGGGAATCACGGGGATCACGGTCATCACCATCCACTCTGGTTTAGAACCGGTGGCGACGAAGTTGTCAATCACCCGCAGGCGCTTAATCAGCTTTGCCCGCTTTTGACCTTTAGCGGTCGTAATTTCTTCTCGCAAGGATTCGGCTTCTTGCTCTAAGTTGATATCAGCCAGCAAGCGCAACAACGCTTCTGCACCAATGCCGACCTCTACCCCTTGAAGCGTAGAATCTTCGCTATAAATTTGGTCTTCGATTTCCAGCCACTGGTCTTCACTCAGCAACTGTTTGTAAGTTAAGGTTTCAGCATTACCAGGACTAAGAACAACATAGGAATTGAAATAAACAATTTGCTCTACATCCCGCAAAGGCATATCCAACAGGATCGAGATATAGCTGGGAATGCCCTTAAGATACCAAACGTGAGCGACTGGTGCGGCGAGTTTAATGTAGCCCATGCGGTGGCGGCGTACTCGCGATTCAGTGACTTCCACACCACAGCGTTCGCAGACAATACCTCTGTGACGTACTCTCTTATACTTGCCACAATGACATTCCCAATCTTTAGCTGGTCCAAAGATGCGCTCGCAGAACAAGCCATCCATCTCTGGTTTTAAAGTACGGTAATTTATCGTCTCTGGCTTTGTGACTTCACCGACTACCTGACCGTTAGGTAAAGTTCTCTCACCCCAGACCCGAATGCGTTCTGGTGATGCCAAGCCGATTTTAACGTAGTCAAACTGATTATTTTGGGCTGATCTCATCTTTGCCTATACTGTGTTCTAGGTTATGACTTCTGAGGAACACGGGCTATAAAGACCGTGTTGGTGTGAGGAGTATTCAGTTTTCTAGTTTGAGTTGACACAGGTACTAGGGATGAGGGGGGATGAGGGGGATATATTCCTCATCTTCCTATCTTCCTCATCTTTGCCTACTCTTCTTCGTCGAGTGACTCACGGGACAAAGATTCATAGGTGGGACGTGGAGGCGTGCGACGGTTTCCTTGGTCTGCCATCAAATCGACTTCGACATCTAAAGAACTTCCGTCTGCCTGTGTCTCTACCTTGTGTACGGCAATATCTAAACCTAGAGATTGCAGTTCTCGCATCAACACTTTGAAGGATTCTGGTGTTCCAGGTCTAGGAATTGCCTTACCTTTGACGATCGCATTGAGCGCTTCATTTCGTCCTTGCATATCGTCTGATTTAACGGTGAGCAACTCTTGCAACGTGTAAGCAGCACCAAAGGCTTCCAATGCCCACACCTCCATTTCACCGAACCGCTGACCACCTTGCTGTGCTTTACCACCCAAGGGCTGCTGGGTAACAAGTGAGTATGGACCTGTAGAACGGGCGTGGATCTTGTCGTCCACCAAATGCACCAGCTTCAGCATATAAGCCACACCTACGGTGACTGCTCGGTCAAAGGGTTCGCCGGTACGACCGTCGTACACCAAGATTTTGCCAGGGTCATCTGGGTTATAGACCCAGTTTTTCCCTGTTTCGTCTCGTGCTTCTTGCAACTTACCATGTACGATGCTTCGGGATGATTCTTCGCCATACATTTCGTCAAATGGAGTCAGCTTAAACCGGACTCCCAAGGTATGACCAGCCCAACCCAACAGACACTCAAACACTTGTCCAACGTTCATCCGGCTAGGTACGCCCAAGGGATTGAGGACGATGTCTACTGGTGAACCATCTGGCAAGTACGGCATATCTTCCATTGGTAAGATTTTGGAAATAATTCCTTTATTTCCGTGGCGTCCTGCCATTTTGTCGCCGACTTGGATTTTGCGCTTTTGCGCTACGTACACCCGGACGACCATATTTGCCCCAGGTGGGAGTTCATCGCCTTGTTCACGGGTAAACAGCCGCACATCGACAACGCGTCCTTTTTCACCGTTCGGGACTCGCAGGGAGTTGTCACGGACATCTCGTGCTTTTTCACCGAAAATTGCCCGCAACAGTTTTTCTTCTGGTGGCTGGTCAGATTCGCCTTTGGGTGTTACTTTTCCTACCAATATATCCCCGGATTCTACCCATGCTCCAATGCGAATGATCCCCTGTTCATCCAACTGGCGCAAGGCGTCTTCCCCGACGTTGGGAATTTCTCTGGTGATTTCTTCTGGTCCCAGCTTGGTTTGTCTTGCCTCAATTTCATATTTCTCAATGTGAATTGAGGTATAAATATCATCCTGTACCAACCGCTCGGAAATCAAAATTGCGTCTTCGTAGTTATAGCCTTCCCAAGGCATATAAGCGACGACAATGTTTTGTCCCAGTGCCAATTCACCACCTTCGGTGGAGGATCCATCCGCCAGCACTTGACCTGCTACAACACGTTCACCCATATACACCAAAGGTTTTTGGTTAAGACAGGTGTCTTGGTTGGAGCGATGGTACTTGGAAATGCTGTACCTAATTTCTGGAGCGCTGGGTCTAGGACGGACGCGAATTTCTGTTGCGTCTAGATAAGTGACTTCTCCGTCGGTGCGCGATACGATTACCATCCCGGAGTCCCTTGCCGCCTGAGCTTCCAAGCCTGTTCCCACCAAAGGACGCTCTGGTTTCAGCAGGGGAACTGCTTGCCGTTGCATGTTCGACCCCATCAGTGCACGGTTAGCGTCGTCATGCTCCAAGAAAGGAATCATACTTGTAGCAACAGACACGATCTGTACAGGAGATATTGCTACATAGTCAACTTGCTCTGGCGTGGTTGAAGAGAATTCCTGGCGATAGCGTACTGTCACTTGTGGTCCGAAAATGTTACCATTCTCATCAATCGGTAAGTCGCCCGCAGCAACGCGCAGGTCATCTTCTTCATCTGCGGTCATGTACACGGGTGGTAAATCAAACCGCACCCGTCCGTTTTCTACGGGTCGATACGGGGTTTCTAGGAAGCCGTACAGGTTCACACGGGCATGAGTTGCCAAGGAACCAATCAAACCAGCGTTCGGACCTTCTGGAGTTTCTACAGGGCAAATGCGTCCGTAGTGGGATGGGTGAATATCTCGTACCGCAAAACCTGCACGTTCGCGGGTTAGACCTCCAGGACCAAGTGCTGACAAACGACGTTTGTGGGTCAGTTCCGCCAGAGGATTGGTCTGATCCATGAACTGCGACAATTGGCTTGACCCAAAGAATTCTTTAATGGCTGCTACCAAGGGTTTAGGGTTCACCAAGGAAGCAGGGGTCAGCACTTCGGCATCGGATACGGTCATCCTTTCCCGAATGATACGCTCTAAGCGGTTTAAACCGACTCGTACCTGGTTTTGCAGCAATTCGCCGACGCTTCTGACGCGGCGGTTGCCTAAATGGTCGATGTCGTCGGTGTTACCAATGTCAAACTCAAGGTTGATCAGGTAATCCACCGCTGCCAAAATGTCTTGGGGAGTCAAGACGCGCATTGTTTCTGGCACTTGCAAGCGCAGTTTCTTGTTGAGTTTGTAACGTCCAACACGACCGAGGTCGTAGCGTTTGGGGTCAAAGAAACGCGAGTCTAGGAGCTGTTGTCCTCCCAACACTGTGGGGGGTTCACCAGGACGCAGTTTACGATACAACTCCATCAGGGCTTCTTCTTCAGAAAACTGCCCTTCTTTTTCAATGGTTTTTTGGAAGTATTCTGGGTGGCGTAAGGCGTCAAAAATTTCGTTGTCTGACAAGCCCAAAGCTTTGAGGAGGACTTGCGCTGACAGTTTGCGGGTTTTGTCAATACGTACCCAAACTAAGTCGTTACGGTCTGTTTCAAATTTCAGCCATGCTCCCCGGTTGGGGATTAAGCTCGCTGAATAGGTACGCCGCCCGTTTTTGTCGATTTCTGATTTGTAGTAAACTCCTGGCGATCGCACTATCTGGTTGACAATCACTCGCTCGGCACCGTTAATAATAAACGTGCCCCGGTCAGTCATCAGAGGCAGATCCCCAATAAAGACTTCTTGTTCTTTGATTTCTCCCGTTTCTTTGTTAATCAAACGAGTCGGGACATACATTTGTACCGCGTACGTACTGTCCCGCCGTTTTGCTTCGTCTACATTATACTTTGGCTCTTTGAGCTTGTAGTTGTGTCCCAAAAAGTGTAGCTCTAGTTTGCCAGTATAATCTGTGATCGGACTAAACGAGTTCAGCTCTTCTATCAGCCCTTCTTCCAGAAACCAGCGGAAGCTAGAACGCTGGATTTCTATTAAGTCGGGCAACAAAAAGGCGGGTTCCATAATTGATTCGTTTGTCATGCCTCTACCTTTGTCAACCTAAGTTTTTCGTAAATTGTGTGTGGGAACTTCTCCTGACACCGCCGATCATTGAGCAGCTTCCGCAACGCCGGAGTCATTCAAGACGGTGCAGACTGATTTTGGCAAGAGCGCGGTTAACCCGAGTGGAGTCAAGAACTGCCATTTTCCACATTCACTTGACTTCATGAACCAAATCAAATAGTGTAACTTTTTGTTAATCTGTTTTGCTTTTCTCACTTTCCCCTCCAAAAAGCGCGTTACTTCACCTATGCAGCTTTACACTGTTGTGGCTCGTACGGAACTATCTGTTTTTACCGACCGAGGGATAATATCCTTATGCTCAGAGGAGAATAATCCCCTGAGCCTACTCTGTCTATGGATGGCTTGTTTTGGTGGGTGGTGGTCACAAGGTAATTTCTTTAACAATTCTCTATAGGGAAAATATGAAACCGTTTCTTAGAGATTCTTAGAGAATAGGTCTAGACGACCCTTAGGAGAAAGTCATAGTCATCATGGAATAAGAGCATCCGGTTGTAGAGATACGAGGATGGTCAATTGACAAGCGTTACTCAAGTGTAAAATTCAATAGTTGCTTCCTTAACCATTATGGCTTATACAAACCTGTTTTGGAGGAAATAATAATACCATATTTTCCCCTCCTAAAGTTTGATAAGTTTGATTTTTTCATTTTCTGATTTTCCCCCTTTGGGGGAATGTATTATACTGTTAAACCAAATAAGTCACAGGCATTTTGGGTGGTTATCTCGGCGATCGCCGACAAAGATTCACTGCGCAGTTTCGCCACCTGTTCAGCTACATAGCGAACGTACGCGGGTTCATTGCGGCGTTCGCCTCGTTTGGGAACGGGTGCCAAAAAAGGGCAATCTGTTTCAATCAACAGGCGATCGCTCGGAACACAAGCTGCTGATTCTTGGATTTGTTTGGCGCTTTTAAATGTCACTGTTCCACTAAAGCTGATGTAGAAGTCCAACTCCACAAACCATTGGGTTTCTTCTGGGCTTCCACCCCAGCAGTGCATGACACCCCGCACACTGTCTCCTTTGCGTTGCTTCCATTTTTGCAGTACTTCTCTTACCTCTGACGCTGCATTGCGACAGTGGATGATCACGGGTAGGTTGAGTTCAGTTGCGATCGCTAACTGTGTCTCAAATGCGTGGCGCTGCTGCTCTTTGTTATCTGCTTTATAAAAATCTAGCCCTGTTTCCCCTATCGCTACGACTTTAGAGTCACAAGCAGCTAAAGATACGATTTCCTCTGCTGTCTCTTGCTTCCATTTTTCGGCGTCTAAAGGATGTAATCCTACCGCAAAGCTCATTTCGGGAAAACGATTAGCTAGAGATTGAATGCTCTTAAACTCCGATGGCTCGACACAAGAGTGTACCAAACGTACCACACCTGCTTCTTGCCAGCGCGATCGCACTGCTTCTATATCTGGCTGGAAAACGTCAAAGTTGACGTGAACGTGAGTGTCTATCAGCTGCATCGCTTTTCCTTTGTCGTTTGTCCTTTGCCCTTAGTCTTTTGTCTTGTGAGCACAAGGACTAAGGACTAAGGTCGATTGACTACTGTGCAGTTGCTGCTGCTGGTTGTTGAGCTTTTAGCCTTTGAGCCAATTTTGACTTTTTTCTGGCTCCGTTGTTAGGATGAAGTACACCCCTTTTTACCGCTCGATCAATTTTGCTGTACGCTTCAGACATCCTAGCCAGAACTTCTTGTTTTGATTCTGGGCTTGGGTTAGCTGCATAAGTTTCTACTGCAGCAAAGTATTTCTTCATCAGTGTTTTTACTGCCGATTTGTATGCTTTGTTACGCAGTCGGTTGCGTTCTGCGATTTCGGCGCGCTTGAGAGCAGATTTTGTATTCGCCACAGTCAGTTCCAAAAAGACTATTAATATATAAACACACTACTAGATTTAATAGTATAGCATCTTTTTTGCAAATCTTAAAATCCCAGAAAAAATTTCACCAACTACAGGTGTAGGGATGGAAAGGGCTGCGTTCAAGGGGCAAGCGGGCAGAAAGTAAGAAATATTTTTAATTTTGATTTTGATTCTTCCTATGTTGATTAATTTTTTCTACAGTCCTACACCTTTTTGCTAAAGAATTCTTATATCTATTGTGGAAAAAATTTTTCAAAATTTTATTGTGCTCTTACGAATCAATCAGGCGGATTCTTCTACAGTCTCATATCCCTAATAGTAACTTTCTTTTAAGAAATAATTTACTTTTTTCATTTTAATTACGAGATGGGCTTAAGTACCAGTTATTTTAAGTAGTTTTTGTGACATAAAGGTTGCCTACCTGGAAAGAAGAAAACGTCATTAGTGAATTTACTGAAAAAATTATTTAGATTTTATGAAAAATGCTTGTCAAGCAAGTATAAACCTCATTATTTCTGAAAAAAAAAATTTTTTAATTTACCAAATATTTAATAATTTTACTTAGGGTTATCAGTCGTATACATTGAGAATATTTGATTTCGGTAATAAATTTAGATTCTAAACTAAACCACAAAAATACTGATATTTAATATAAAAAATAATACATAGTGATAAATGCCGTGGGACTTATGTTCCAATCAGTAATTGCTGAAAAAAAAGCGCCAGATAGATTTAATATATACTATGACTCTCAAAACACTGATGAACTCAAGTGACTGTAAAAGTCAGGCGCTCTTTTTCAGCATGGAAGTTTAAAAGGTTTCAAGGGTGCGTTGGTCTGTCCTTTGTGTAGTCGGTTAGCGTAAAAATTCAGAAGGTTTCAAGGGTGCGTTAGTTTGTCTGAATTTAGCTGACCGCAGGAAGGAAGTGTTTGAAGTCAAAATTGGCGCTTGGATTTGAGATTGATTTGCCTTCTTATTCAAATCTTCTAGTTGTGGAACAGGAGATGTTGTTTTCCCTATAGGTAGGGATATGGGCATGGTTTGACGTGCTTGTAGGTAAATTTCACCTTTATTAGTAAAGCGAAGCTGTTTACCTTCAAGCTGCAAGTTTGATTTCTTTAACTGACCGGCAGGCTCAAAAGTGGCAATGAACGTGACGTTGCTATCTGGACGCAGTTTCATTTGTGGATAAGCTTGCCAAACTTCCTGAAAACGACCATCGGCTGCTACTTGCCAAAGATTTAGATCTGTCTGCCATTGTCCCTGTTTAACTTCAACAATTTGGCGAGCCAAAATAGAGCGGTTATTGTTCACTTGATCATTCAAAACTCCTGCTTGTTGTCCGCTTGTTGGAATCAAAAAGCGAACTGCTGCTACTGCAATTTGGCTGGAGTCAGGTAGGTTTGTACTACCTGCCACCTTGTATACACCATTACTTCCTGTTGGTTGCACGCTTTTCATTTCTAGCTGTACTTGTTCTTGTGCTTTTTTACCACAGCCATAACTGACACTTAGCAGTAGTAAGAAAATACTTGCCAAGCTAACAGTTCCAAAGTTTGTTGTCAATGTTCGGCAAAAAAGCTGAAAATTTGGATGAATCATACGAAAAATGAGTATTTTCTCCAATTAAAAACTAGATAAGCGATATTTTCACCTATTTTCTAATATTTAGGTCTGAAAAAAAATAGGTTTACTACTTTTTAACCAAGTTAATTGACAATCACAAAATTTGCAGATATTCATTAAAAATACTCACATTTTTTGATAAAGTGGCGACATCTAATGCCGGAAGAATTTAGTTGTTTCTCAGCTAGACTAATGAAGCCCACAGTATTGGATTGTCATAAATTTACTCTGCCAAAACAGTGGAACAGGGCTTATTTTCTGCTTCATACTGCCTCAATCTCAATTTTTTGGATACTGGCAGTGAATGATGCGTGTTTAGCTCAACAAAACCCACATAATCAACACTCGAGCGAGTTGCAGTTTGGGGAATTACTACAAGTACCCAAATCACCCTTACGCAACAAGCGACGAAAGTCGGAGCCTCAAACAGTGCCTCCACCACCTGGGACATCAGAGCAAGCAACTGGTGTAGCAGTCGCACCGAAAGCAAAACCTTCATCCCAAAGCGTGCAGAACGCACCAGCAGATGATATTAAGCAGTTGGAGAGTGGCTTCGTCCAGCAGCAAATGCCTGGAAAAGCCCCGAAAGCTCCACCGCGTTCGATTTCACCGCGTCCTACTGTCACAGGACAACAGGCTGAGGAACAAATTCGTCAAATTTCTGGCTTGAATGTGGGACAACCGAACATCCAAGCTGCGCCACTTCCACCACCCCTCAGTACAACAGTCGCGCAAGAATTCACTGCACCATTTGCACCTACGTTTAATCAATTTCTCAACTCTCAACCACAACAAGCCCCTTTACCACCACTTCCAGGAACTCCCACACCGCCGTTCAATCAACTCATCAACTCTCAAGGAACGACACAGCCATCAGTTCTTAACGCCACACCACCGTTCAATCAACTCATCAACACCCAATCAACAACGCAGCCATCAGTTCCCAACACTTTTACATCAACCACCAACCAACTGCTAAACTGCCAAGTTGTACAGTCGGAACCAGTTCCAGGCACTTCTGCACCAACCTTCAATCAAGTCCTAAACTGCCAAGCGGCAACACAGTCATCAGTTGCGAATACTCCGGCATCAATCAGCAATCAACTCTTGAACTGCCAAGCCGTCCCGTCGCCATCTGCTTTTGGATCTGCCACATCACCCTCCAACCAACTCCTAAACTGTCAAGTTGTATCGTCACAACCAGTTGCCCAAACAGCACCAACGGCACAAACTCAAGAACCGACAACTCCCACAACTCCAACTCCAGCGCCGCCATCAGCAACACCATTCAATACTCCACAACCACTAGATAGAAATCGCTCCTCGCTCAGAAGCACGGCTTTACGCGAACCTTCTTTACAAGTTCAAGGAGTTTACATAACCCAAGGAGATGATTCTGCAGCACGGGCGCGACTTTCTGGAGTGTATCCGCTGACTCCCCAGCTCTTGTTTGGGGCAACTTTGGATTTAGTTACTGGAGAAAATCTCCTTGTTGATTCTCGTGGAGAGGGTTTGAACATCAACGAGCTTTTTCTGGCAACTTCAGTGGGAGGATTGCCCAATTTACGTTTCGTCTTGGGTCAGTTAGATTTAACATCTTATTTCGATCGCAACAGCTTTGCTAAAGATGGCGCAAGTCAATTCTTTAATCCTGTTTTCCAGACAAATCCAGCGTTATCAGCAACGGGAATTGCTTCCCGCACCGGTTTCCTTGTGAACTGGAGTGTGACGGATAATATCGAAGCGAAAGCGGCGGTTTTTTCGTCGTCGGATAAGATAAGCGACTTTGCCTTAGATGGATTTGCCGGAGAACTCGCCATTCGTTACGGCAATGCCATTATTCGCGGGACTTATGCAACCGATCGCGATGCTGGAATTCGCGATACTTTCCCTGAAAGCTTTGGAATTGCGAGGAACACAGAACGCACAGTGTTTGGACCGGAAAAAGATGACCGCGAAGAAGCATACGGTGTAAATGCTGAAGTTTTTATTCCTAATTTGAAATTAGGTCTTTTCGGACGTTACGGGCGCTATGAGAACCGCGATTTGGGGAGAGGGGCAGATACTTACTCGTTTGGACTGAGCTTTTTGGATTTGTTTACCCCAGATGACCGCTTGGGGTTAGGTTACGGACGTGCTTTATCAAACGAGAGCTTGCGTCGTGGAGATACGCCAGATGTGTTAGAGCTTTTCTACGATTTTAAATTTCTTCCCAATCTAAGGTTCGGTTTTACGGTTCAAGGACGAGATGGTTTTGAGGAAACAGTTTTCGGTATTCGGGTACGTTCAGAGTTTGATGTGACTCCAAGAGGGAGAAGATCTCAATGAGTCAAAACTACAAAGACCAAATTAATCCCTGCTTAAATCTGAGAAACAGTACAGAAGGTAAAAAAACAAAAAGTTTTTCTAGTCTTTTTCTGATTAGTGCTTCATTTTGCCTTTTGACTCACCTAGTCAATGTCCCGTTGTTAAATAACATTGCTCCCGCTCAAGCGCAGAAGTCTTCGTCAGCGGTGCAACGCGGTTACAATCTCCTAAAAAAAGGGTGGGTTAATGATGCCATCAAAGCCTTTGGGCAAGCGATCAAGCAGAATCCGCAATCTTTACAAGCCAAGATCGGGTTAGCAATCTCCTATAACCGCGCCGGACGTATTAACGAGGCTTGGAATACTTATCAACAGGTGCTGGCGCAAGACCCCAACAACCAAAGTGCGCTCAAAATTGTCGGGATTATGGGTACTTACCGCCCAGAGTGGCAAGCACGGGGAATTGAAGCACTCAACACTTTCTTAAAATCAAATCCCAACGATATACAAGCTCGTTCTTACCGCGCATTACTGTACAGCTATCAAGGAAAGGCAAGCGAGTCGCTAGCAGACTATGAGATAGTTTTGGAAAAGAATCCTACATCAGAAGCTATCCTTGGTGCTGCTCAAGCTTATAGTTATAGCCGCAATTACCAAAAAGCCTTAGAGTTGTTCAACCGCTATCGAACAACAGGCAAACCGATCACCGGGTTTGCTGCGATCGCCTACGCTAGCACCTTACGAGAAACGGGCAACCCAACAGCAGCAGTACAGGTTTTACAAGGACAATTACAGCGTTCCAAAACACTCGATCGCTTAGCTATTGAGACGCGTGCTGAACTTGCTAAAACCTATGTTGCCAATCAACAGCTAGATCAAGCTTTGGCAATCTTAGAGCCAATACAAAACAGACCAGAGGCAATTTTACCTTTAGCACGTTCTCTCAATGAAATTCGCACCTCGACTAATAACCCCGGCGTAGCAGAGCAAGTCGCGACTCTCTACCGTCGAGCAATTACCAATACTCCTAACCCTTCGCCTGCTTTGTTGCGAGAAGCCGCTGATGTTTTCACTGGCTTACCCCAAGGAGAGCAAACAGCACTACAACTTTATCGTCAAGCAGCTTCACAGTTACCGAATGATAAAAGTTTGGTGATACGCCAGTTAGCCCTCGAAAATAAACTGGGGCTGCTTGCCAAAAGTGACTTACAAAAGCGATTGGTTGCGGAACTTGAACCTTTACCTTCAGATTCAGTGCAATTGCAACAGATAGCTCTTGCCCTAGCAGACATTGATGCTCCTGATCCTCAATTCCTGTCTGTGTATCAAACTATTTCACCCAAGGTAAACGTACCATTTTTAAATTTCCGAATCGCTCAGATTTATTTACAACTAAATGATACCAATGGCGCAAGACAAGCTTTAGCAGCTTATACAGCAACACCTGAAGGAGCCAAAAGCCTTGCACCTCAGCTGCTAGCAGCAGAAATTGAACGACGGGAGGGCAATTTAGAAGCCAGCGCCCAACGCTTTCAGGCTGTATTGGCAACAAAGTCAGGAAGTGATGACGTTACGGATGGTGCTTTGCGGGGACTGGCTGGTGTGCGGATACAACAAAGGCGGTTTGATGAAGCTTTGGCAGCTTATGACCAATTGATAGCCCGTCAACCCCAAAATTTGACAATTCAGTTAGGACGTACAAGTATCGCCTATCAAGCAAAGAAGATTTCTGAGCAAGAGGCGCAAGCAGTTCTTAACAATTGGTTAGCCACACAACCTGCGACTAATGCACCTCCGGAACTCTTTAGTTTAGTGGGAGTATTACCTGCTGAACCACAGCGCGAAAGTCTGTATAATTACTTACTTAAAGTGGATCCTAGTTACCTACCACTGCAGCTGCGTTTGGTGCAAGTTATCGCAAAACGCAATCCTACCGAAGCGCAAGCACGGGTGAAACAATTGATTGCTCGCCTGCCAAACAATGCGAATACGTATCAGTTGCAAGGAGAGTTGGCACGAGCAGTAGGTGATTTGGATTTGGCTGGCAAGGCTTACGAAAATATCTTGGCGCAGCAACCAGATAATATAGATGCTCTTGCCGCTTTAGGAGGAATTCGTTTTGAACAGCGGCGCTTTGAGTCAGCACAGCAAATTTATTCGCAAGTCGTAGCGCAAAAACCGCAAGATAAAGACGCACGCCGCGCCCTTGCTGGTTTAAGTGCTATTGCTGACCAACCCCTAACAGCGCTCACACAGCTTGAGCAACTGGAACTCGAACAAATTTCCCAAGGCACAACTGATACAGAAGCCTCTCGTCAGAGGCAGCAAATACAAGAAGACTTTTTGCAACGGCGTGGCTTTCAGCCCCCCTGGGAGAGCTATGAGCGGAGGGGGAGATAAATCAATTCAAAATTCAAAATATGTCCTGCGGACACGCACTTTACAAAATTCAAAATAAGGAGTCTCTCCCTCATCTCCCCCTGCTCCCCTACTCCAGTGCTTCCCCTACTGTCTCATCTCCCCCTACTTTCCCTTGTGTTGTTGTAAGAATGCAGTACCTACCAAGATTGGCTGTGATTGTTAGCATGATTTTTCTGATTGCTTGTAGCTCAGGGTACTCAGTAAAATATCGAGAAACATCTGATGAGAGTACTCCGATGGCAAAAGCTCAGCCTTTGGATGGTAGCGAAAGTATATCAAAATTTGTTGCTGCTTTACCTAAATCCGTTCCTAACCGGGAGTTACTCGCTCAAAGCTGGGAAACTTACCGTCGGAGATTTATCCAAGGTGATGGTAGAGTGATTGATTATGAGGCGGACGATCGCTCTACAAGTGAAGGTCAAGCATATGCGATGCTGCGGGCAGTCCTGATCGATGACCCTGCAACTTTTGCCCTAACCTTGAACTGGGGAGAAAATAACCTCCAGCGACAAGCGAACGGCAAACGCACAGACAAGCTTTGGGCATGGCAATGGGGACGAAATGCAGAGGGAAAGTGGGGTGCGATCGATAGCAACTTTGCTAGCGATGGCGATATTGATGCGATTACTGCCTTGATTCTTGCCTCTCGGCGTTGGAATCGTCCTGAATACCTAGACCTGGCGAAGGCTAAACTGCAAGATTTATGGAATCTTTCGATCATAGTAGGACACGGAGGTAAGCTTTATTTGCTGCCTGGTCCGGCGGCTGCCTTTGTTGGGAATGCCTCAACCCTTTACCTCAACCCTTCTTATTTCGCTCCTTATGCTTTTCGGCTATTTGCCCAAGTCGATCCACAACATGATTGGTTGAGTTTGGTTAATACGAGCTACGAAGTTTTAGAAAAATCAGCGTCGCTTTCTGCCGTAGGTTTACTTAGTGATTGGGTAGCGCAAGATACTAAAACAGGAAAATACCAACCCTTGCCGCAGACAAGCCAACTTCAGACTGTGTATGGCTTTGATGCTTACCGAGTTTGGTGGCGCTTGTCATTGGATGTGGCATGGTTCAATTCACCCCAAGCACGACGTTATCTCCAAACATACAGTAGATATTTGCAAAAGGTGTGGCGCGAGCGATCGCGTTTACCAGCACGCATCGACCTACAAGGCAAAGAATTGGTGGGTTATGAGGCGACAGCACAATACGCTATGCTTTACGCCGCTTGGGAGTTGGTAGAACCACGACTAGCCAAGGAGTTGCTTGAGAAAAAATTGCTACCTCAATACAAACAAGGCATTTGGGATGATAAATCTGCTTATTATACACAGAATTTGGCTTGGTTAGGTATGTTGCCTCCTTCAGTACTTCCTCAGCAACTCCTAAAAGCAAAGCCGTAACAGGTTTTTATTGATTATTTAGAAAATCAGAAAAATTATGTTCGTTTTTGAGCTATAAAAAATAACAAACTTACTCTTGGTAAATATAGCTAGCAAAAACCACAAAAATTTCACCATATACCTAATAATCACACTGTCATATGAAGCCGTTGTTTCTCTTTTCCCCAAACAGTACAAAAGCAATTATTCTTACTTCTTGCTTGTTACTGTTTCCTGGTTCATTGCTGAGCGCTCAAGCTCAAAGTGAAGAAGATTTGCAACACTATGATTCGCAAAATTCTAGGTATCCAGAGCAACAGCAAACTCTCTTGTTAGCTCAAGCAACTAAACCCATAGCTAACACCGAAGACAACAAAGAGGCTGCTGATGCAAAGAACCTGATAACGTACGACCTGGAATTTAATCGCAGTCCGATTGTCGGCAACCGTATGCGCTTACGAGGAATTAATGCGGAAGGTCGCCTTGGCTTTAACCGTCCTCGTGGTTGGAAAATCGCAAAGGTTCAAGCTTTAATTCGGTTCCAGCACTCACCATCTCTTTTTGCCAAACGTTCTCACCTGACGGTACTTGTCAATGACACTGCTATAGGCAGCGTATCGCTCAACCGTAAACAGTCCCAAGTGGGTGAGGTGTTACTGAATATCAATCCTAAGCTGCTTCAGGACTATAACGAAGTCAAGCTTGTAGCGCAGCACAATAGCTTACAAGAATGTACTGATCCTCATGACCCGAGTTTGTGGACGGAGATTCTGCCAGATTCTAAATTAATTTTCAGTTTCCAACGTCAGCCAATCTCCCCCAACTTTAGCCGCTATCCCTATCCCTTTTTCGATCAACTCGGCTTAGAAACGAACCAAATTGTGTACTTGCAACCAACTCAGGCGAGTCAATATTGGCTAACAGCAGCAGCTCGCTTGCAGGCGGCATTTGGCAGACTTGCAGATTTTCGCCCAATAGAGACGAGCTTGGTGTCTGATATAAAGGGTGTGAAGCCTGAACAACGGCTGGTGATTATTGGTACTCCTAGTGAGCAGCCGATTTTATCCTCCTTGAAATTGCCTCTTTCTGTTACTGATACTGAAATTTTCAATATCAATCAAAAGCTCGTACCAGAAGATACAGGAGTATTAATTGCGACAAAAACTCAAAAAGAAGGTGGTACTCCCGTTTTAATCGCGACTGGTAATGGACCAAAAGGTGTGGCTAAGGCAGTACAGTTTTTGGTACAGCCAGACTTGCGAAAAATGGGTACAGGTTCAGTCGTTTTTGTCAATCAAGTTAAGGAAGTGGCACCACCTGGACCTCGACAATGGCCTCGTTATATTCCAGAGGAAAATACTTTTAGACTGACTGAACTGAAAAGCTCGCTCAATGGTGAGCCATTTGGTGATGTGACTGTACGTGGTTCAGCAGCACCGCCAATTGAAATTGATTTACACGCCTTACCTGACGACAGATTTGTGCGTGGCAGTTCCATGAACTTAGTTTACAGCTATGCTGCGCAGATGAACCCGAGAACTTCTGCTGTGGAAGTGTTACTTGACGGCAGATATATCGGTGGCGCACGTTTCACCTCAGATTCTGGAGAAACTCGCCAAACCTTGAGAGTTGATTTACCACCGCACTTGATTCGCCCCAACTCTCAACTCCAGATATACTTCCGGATGAATTCCAAAGAACCATTTGACAGGCAAAAGTGTATTAGCGCAGCAGACGAACAATTAATAGGTACACTTCATGCTGACACTAGCTTCGATTTAAAACGGGAAGCTTCCGTACAGCTGCCAGATTTGGGTTTGTTGCAATTTGGTTTTCCGTTTGCTGCACCTCAAGATTTATCTAAAACGGCGATCGCCTTACCACAAAACCCATCTAACACAGATATACTCACTTTACTTGCGTTTAGCGAACGCTTAGGACGGCTGAGTCAAGCAGATTCCGTCAAGCTCCAGGTTTATACAACAGAATCAATTCCTGATTCAGTACGTAAGAATGAGCATCTTGTAGGAATTGGTACGCGGGACAAGTTTCCTTTCCCAGAAGTCTTTAAATCCGCTGGCTTTAATTTAAGTCAAGCATTCTCGCGCGTATCCGCTCAAGGTAGAATTCAAACTCCACAGGATTCACAAGGTTTGATTAAGCAAATTATCTCTCCTTGGAGCAACGAACGCACCATTCTGGCTTTAACAGCTCAGACACAAACAGGTTTAGAGCGAGTGCGCCAAGTGGTGAATCGAGACCCATTGTTCTTCCAATTGAAACAGGATACAGTCCTGATTGGCAGGGATCAGAACAATCAATCTCCCTACGATCCAGACGCTTATCAACTAGAGTTTTTCCGCAGTGGTGCTAGGAATCGTGTAGAAAATACTAACTTACTGAGTAAGACAACGCGCTTGCTACAAGAAAACTGGCTACTGCTACCTATCGGTATTTTAGGTATCTCACTTTTACTTTATGGTATTGTCCAGTTGTATCTCAAGCGCCTTGCTGTTGCTGACAGGAATTAATTGCTACTAACGCCCTAAGCAGAAACACGGCAGCATAACAGATGATTATCTGCGGTTAAAATCCCAATTATAAAATCTAAAATCCCAAATCAAAAATGTCTTCTTCATTAAATTCTCCTCCAAGAGGGCGTTTCAGCTTAAGTAGATGGCTCACTGATACGACGCCCCGATTTTTTGACCGTGCTTTACAAAATCTGGGTCTGAAACAGTTTAAGTGGCTTGTCTTGCTGCTGCTGCTGCTGTCAGTTCCACTGATCATTACCCCGTTACGAATATGGCAGCAAGCAGTCATTGCCTTGTTTCTAGTGATAATCGGTCAATCCATTATGGAAGCCGAGGAGCAAGAGTCTTCTACTGAAATCAGCCAGTATTATCACTTATTTATGGTGTGGCTAAGTTTGGTAACAACACTGCGGTATTTATACTACCGCACAAGCTACACTCTTAACTTTGATGGCTTAATCAACACCATTGTTTGCTTACTGCTCTACGGTGCCGAGCTGTACGCTGTTCTCACCTTGGGACTGGCTTATTTTCAAACCCTAAGAATCAAAGAGCGTCAGCCAGTTAATCTTGCGACAATTCCTCAAGAAGAATGGTTCAATGTTGATATTTATATCCCCACCTTTAACGAAGACGTTGAAATTGTTCGTAAGACCGCGTTAGCAGCAATAGCTTGCGATTATGCTCCTGGGAAAAAAACGGTTTATATTTTGGATGATGGTCGTCCAGAAAGGTATAAAGAAAACGACCCGCGCCGAGAAAGTTTCCGAAGAAGACGCGAACAGATACGGCAAATGTGTGAGGAAATTGGCTGCATCCACATGACGCGGGACAACAACAACCACGCCAAGGCGGGTAATATCAACAACGCCTTTCACAAAACTGATGGCGACTTGGTTTTGATTTTGGACTGCGACCACATCCCATCGCGCCAATTTCTGCTAGATACAGTGGGCTTTTTCTTTGACCCAAAGGTATCGTTTGTCCAAACCCCCCACTGGTTCTATAACCCCGACCCCTTCGAGCGTAATTTGCTCACAGCCGGTAGAATCCCTGCGGGTAATGAACTGTTTTATAAAGTGCTCCAAAAAGGCAATGATTTTTGGAATGCAGCCTTTTTCTGCGGTTCAGCGGCTATTATTCGCAAATCCCACGCTTTGGAAGTTGGGGGAATTGCGGTCGAAACTGTAACAGAGGATTGCCACACAGCACTACGGTTGCACTCTCGCGGTTACAAGTCCGTCTATTACGACAAAATCATGGTGGCTGGTTTAGCGCCAGACACGTTTTCTTCCTATATGGGTCAACAAGTCCGTTGGGCAAGAGGTATGGCGCAGATTTTGCGACTGGAAAACCCCTTGTTTAATCCAAAGCTGAAACTGACCATTCCTCAACGGATTTGTTATTTCAGTGCGACTTCGCACTTCTTGTATGGATATCCTCGGCTGATTTATGCAATTGTTCCGACTCTGTTCTTATTGTTTGGTATTAACCCCATCCGAGGCTTAGGTTTGGAAACTCTGGCTTACGCCGTACCTCACATTCTCCTCGCCCTATTTACCAACCACCTGATCTATAAAAACGTCCGTTTTTCTTTTTGGAACGAAATTTTTGAATTTGTGATGGCTTTCCAATCGGGCTGGGTGACTATGTTGGCGCTGCTTAACCCCAGACTTGGTTCGTTTAACGTCACTGATAAAGGAGTAAACATTGCTAAACGTACTTTTGACTGGCGGTCAATGCGTGGTCTTATGGTCGTGGCGGCACTCGTTTTCACTTCCTTATTTGCCGTTCCCTACTGGTTGCTGCTTCGTCCAGAAGATTGGCAAGCGGTCTTGGTTAACACTTTATGGTCAGGTTTTAATTTGATTCTGCTGATAGCGGCATTGTTAGTGGGGTTTGAGCAGCCACAGGTACGTGCCGCCCACCGTTTGCAGCGACACCTCAGAGTTGTTATTTCTACTACCAATCAGACATTCCAGGGGACAACAGTCAACATTTCAGAAACTGGGGCGTTGATTTCTTTAGAATCTTTGCCCAATTTACCGGATGAGATCGATGTTGAGATTATGGGAGACTCTACTGCTCGCGCTTCCCTAACAGCGCGGGTTGTGAGACTCTCGCCTGTAAGTGATACGAAAACGCTTTTGGCAATTGACTTTGTCAATCCCAGCCGCTCGCAAATCGATAACTTAATCCTGGTTTCGTATTCTGATGTGCGAGAATGGTATTCCCAAAAGCGGCAAAACTCAGATCAACCATTCCATTCGCTTGGGTTCCTTGCCACGAGTCTGACTCGCTCTTTTCGAGACATCAAACCCACTGCCCGTAAACAGGTACGTAAACAGGTGAATGCCGTCGGTGAACTCTACTGGGATGGTCATTTCTTCCCTGGAATTGCTACGGAACTTGGGGTAACAGGTTTACGGCTGGAAATATTGGGCAAAAAAGCTAAATCAGGTGAGAGAGTGCTTGGACAAGAGGACTTGCACAAGATGCGACATATCAAACCACTCGTTGGTTTGCTCTTGAGTCGAGAGGAGGGGAACCCATCACCGAGTAAGTTAGTTGCTGAAATTTCTGCGGCTAAAGAAGAGACTAATGGCAAGATTGTTGTTGATTTGAATTTTCCAACACAATTCAAGCAACGCCAAAGTCCCAAAATTAAGCAGCTTTTGCAGGTGTTGTAGAATCGGTTATTCTGAAGCCGCGAGTTTATCGGTGAGAAATCGCTGTTGAATTCGGTAATTTAGTAGAAAAGTGAGCAATTCTTTCTGTGTTGTGATGGAATATCCCGATGCAAGAGTCCCACACCCCATGCAGGGTTTCCCCCAAGTTTGTTTCATCAAAAATGTTGTCTCGAACCCAAATATCATCATTGGCGATTATACGTATTACGATGACCCACAAGACTCGGAAAATTTTGAGCGCAATGTCCTTTACCACTATCCGTTTATCGGTGACAAGCTGATCATTGGAAGGTTTTGTGCTTTAGCCACAGGCGTAAAATTCATCATGAATGGCGCTTTTCATAAAATGTCCGGGTTTTCAACCTATCCATTTGAAATTTTTGGTAGTGGTTGGGAGCGCGTCATGCCAAACAAGGGCGAATTACCTTTCAAGGGCGATACCGTGATTGGTAACGATGTGTGGATCGGATACGAAGCAGTCATAATGCCTGGAGTAAAAATCGGCGACGGTGCAATTGTTGCCGCAAAATCTGTGGTTGTTAAAGATGTGCCGCCTTACACAGTTTTTGGAGGTAATCCAGCTACTTTATTGCGACAACGCTTTCCAGACGAAACAATCGATGTTCTGCTAGAGATTGCCTGGTGGAACTGGAATATTGAAAAAATTACGAGAAACTTGGAAAAAATTGTCGGTGCAGATATTGAAGCATTGAAAAAGTGTGTATGACTTCTAGCCGAGGCAGTGCGTCCTTGGGGAGCCAGTGCGTTGGCGGGGCTCCCCCGCTTAAAGCATAGCCGCGTGGTTTCCCCCGTGAACCAAGTGCGGTGCAGGCTTATAGCCTATGAGCGACGAGGTGCAAGGGTAAATCAACTAACTAATTAATGACAGATGACGAGTACAATGTGCCTGAGCAGCTTCTAAAAACGCTGTCACATCTTCCTGTTGAGTATTGAAGGCAGTGACTAACCGCACTGTTGTGGAATCTTCTCCATCCCAGCGGTAGAATTTAAAGCCATCATTTAAAAGACCTACAATGACTTGTTGAGGCATTTGAATAAATATCTCGTTTGCCTCAACTGGATTACAAAGCGTCACTCCTGGGAGCATTGTCAAGTTTTGAGCTAGCTGCTTTGCCATCTTGTTGGCATGAGTAGCATTCTTTAGCCACAAATCGTTTCTAATGTAGGCTTCTAGCTGCACGGACAAAAACTGCATTTTTGAGAACAGATGCCCACTACGTTTTAAGCGATATCGGAATGTCTGAGCTAAATTCTGATTGAAAAATATGACTGCCTCTGCTGCCATAGCACCGTTCTTAGTCGCTCCAAAAGACAGCACATCCACTCCAGCACGCCAAGTGATCTCAGCAGGAGAGCATCCCAAGCTAACCACAGCATTAGCAAACCGCGCACCATCCATGTGCAGGTTCAACCCATGAGCGTGAGTCACCTCAGCGATTTGCGAAACTTCATCAATGCTATAAACAGTTCCAGATTCAGTTGCCTGAGATAAACTAACAGCGGCAGGTTGAACATGATGTACAACACCTGCACCTGCGCGAGCGAGTGCTGCGGCTAAATCAATTGCGTCAGTTTTTCCATGCTCTCCTGGTAGCGTCACTAGTTTTGCTCCCCCTGTAAAAAATTCTGGGGCACCACACTCATCAGAATGTATATGGGATTGGTGATGACAGTAAATTGCCCCGAAAGGAGGTGTCATCACTGACAAAGCAAGGGCGTTGGCAGCAGTACCCGTCGCTACAGGAAAGACTAAAACGTCTTTTTCAAATAATTCTGAGAACAGAGAATTCAAGCGCTGAGTACAATCATCATTTCCATAGGGCATCACAACCCCATGACTTGTTGCCAAAAGCGCTGCCATGATTTCTGGGGATACACCCACAACGTTATCGCTACAGAAGTTCATTACTTTGATTACAGAAAGTTACGAGAGAAATCCTCGCAAAACTAGATACTCCACATGGTAGCTAACTTCACACAAAGTGACAGGCTGATCATTCGACTTCTCAATTACAAGCGATCGCCCTGTATATCAGTGCGCTCCCTTGCCATCGCCGCAGGCGGGCACTCCGTGCCATCGCACTGCCGTAAGTCTTGCCCATAGGCTACGCTACTCAGAAGGCGATCGCCGCAGGTGGGCACTCCGTGCCATCGCGCAAAGAACAGCCCCAAAGGGGCATCACCTTGGAATGAGTTGCAGAGATAGTGGTTCGAGTCGGTTAAAAGTGGCTAAAAGTATTCATCAACATGGTTTTTGACTCTCAAAACAGGACTTAAGATATCAGACAGGGACTTTATTTCCTGACGGTTGGGCTGTGTTAGCAACTTTGTTTGTCTGCTCGTGGCTTTTTATTGAAGGCTAACGACGTATTAAAATGTCTCCAATGCCCTATCATCTCTCAGTTCTTAACCAATCATTGCAAGTCAAATGCCTTTAAAAATCGTTGAAAATTTCGATGCGAGTTTTACTCTGGAACCACAAGCGAAAGAAACATTATTCAAACTATTGACAGGTGTTGCTTTCTTAAACCAACTTTGTCAACACTTGAAGTGTGAAAAGCTTGAATTGACAGAATTACTTTTTCAACCTGTTCCTTACAGTACGGAAACTCCTAAAGGTATGCCAGCGCAATTTGAAAAGTATTATGAATCTGATGAGTACGCCATCATTAATATTCCGCCAAATTTCATGTTCCATGCGAAGATTTTCAAACCCAGTCGCCTTTGTGCAATTTATCGAAAACTTCTTAGTTATTAGTTAGTTATCGTTAGCATACATCACGACTAACAACTAACCATTTTCTCAAAATTATCAAGACTCCTGCTTGTGAATTTAAGTTATGACTACAGAAAGTAATATTCCTGCTTTAGCAAGTTTGGAATACATTCCATTCATTGACGACAACGGTCAGTTACCCGAACAATTACAGGGAAAAATTGGGGTATATGCGATTTTTGACCAAGAAAAAGTCCTGCAATTTGTAGGATATTCCCGTGATGTTTATCTTAGCCTCAAGCAGCATTTAGTACGTCAACCACAATACTGCTATTGGGTGAAAGCTCAAACAATTGAACGTCCCAGCCGTACGGTTTTAGAAAACATCGAGCATGGTTGGATTGCTGAAAATGGCAGTGTGCCTGTAGGAAATGCAGATAGCAAGGACAGATGGACACAGCCGATAGATGTCAAAGTCGTCATGACGGCTGAAGAACAGGCAAATTATCACAACCCTGTAAATGATGAAATGGCGCAAATCAAAATCATTAAAAATGTGGCGAGGCGAGTCGAGGCTGAAATCATAGCAGTTTTAGAAGTACGTGGTTTACAAACACAAATTCGCTTCAATCCTAAGTTGAAAGAAAACGGTTTACTGGATTTGAAATAAGACCGCTGCACATTTACTGTAACTGAATTTAGAGGTATGGGGTGTAGGGGTCATTACCCACATTTTTACTTACGCCCCCTATCTCTTAATTTGGCATTTTGGCAACTCTATTAATTTTGTAAGGAGTATGGTATCTGTTAATAGGTTATTGCACCAAAAAGCACACATCACAAGGCTAAAACCTCCTCTTCCCACCTAACGACTGGGTCTAGTACTGCACGCGCCCCTGAGAGCGCTAATCGTTATGCCTTCGTGGTTTGCATCCTCCCCAGGCTTCTCACCTGGGGCTTTCTTTGAGAGCTTTAACTAGTACGGAATTTCACTAGTACGAATGTTGATTTTTTCATTAACTTCCTTTTTTCCTGTTCTTCTTTTTTAGGGATGTAAATGTGGTTAAGCGAATTCAGATAATCGGGGAGCATCGTGTGAGCATCAGTGATGAACGCGGCAGCGGAAGATTCTGCCCAAAGATATTGGCATTAGCTAATCAACACTTGAGCAAGAAAGCATCTATCTGGGATTGTGGTTTTGCAATTAAGCTCAGCGCCATTTCTAGCAAAGAGCAAACATCATCCCCTCAACTGGAAAATCAGCAAATTTCCACTCCAAATGATTTGCACTCAAAGCAAGCGGGAATTATATTATCTGCTTGGCAAAGCGTCAAACAAAATCTAGCAGCTATCCGAGCCACCTTTACAGGTCATTCAAGTGCTTCGCCATTGGTTGTGGAATTTTTGCAGATACAAATGTGGGTTGAAACCCCTCTCTCTTGTACAAACAATTTGGGTCTACAATCAATTTAAGCAGTTCATCGGAGCGTTTGTATTTGCAAGTGGTTACATAATCATCTGTTCTATATCGCCAGCCACTCAGTAGCTTTCTGGTTGGTTTAAGGTTCCATTTGGTTTGATGCAGACATCTAAGCAGAGCGGTTTGCTATGAAGTGTCGCTTTGATAGTGGGTCGTAAGAAATGCCCTTAACATTTACAAAGAAAAGCTCAAGTAGCTTTAGTAAGCGTTTTCAGGGAAATTTTTAGCTCACGAGCAAACATAGTTGAATGATCAAAGTGCGGGGACTTTCTTCTGAGTTTCCCAATCACCGACAATATGAAAACTTGGATGAAACCAACGACTCAACTCTCCATGAGTGACATCAAGGCTTTCCCCTCAAAGTTTTTATCGGTGATTTGAGTTAATTGTTCATACATATATTAACACGGAAGTGTTCACATTATGTGTTCACAGACAAAATTATTAACACTTCTTCGTGTGAGTTGAAAGATAATCGTAAGGCAGGCATTACCAGCTAACGCCTCTCATAGATATTTGCCTTAGAGCCATATTTTAACCGCTTGCCTCACGCAACTATGAAGTGCGCGAGCAGAGTGAAGCTTTAGTGTGGCGCTGCATCTTGTTACCGCAGAATGCAGAGATTGAGCTGATGTTTAGTCATAAGCATCTGCTGACTATTCTCTATCCAAAAAAGAAACAGACATCAATAAGAGTGATTGCAATCTCAATTGCTGTTGTGTAAATGTCATAAAAGCGAGGTTTTCTGATTGATGCGACAAACTAAAACATACCGTACTGCACTTGCACCTTGGGCTGTTGTGCGCTGGTTTTCACCCACTGAGCGAACTGTAATGAGTCGATTCCGCAGTCGCAGCGATGCGGATGGTCATCTTGCGGTATTACGGCGATTGATGCCAGAAGCTGATTTACAAGTCATTGTTGACATGGATCAAGATTAATCTAGAAATTTGAGTATCAGTTACGAATGTAGGAACGGATACACTGAACCTTGTATAATTAAATGATGACAAAACTGCCATCTTCCGTCATTCCCTCTTGCACTTGGAGTCGTCCCATCGGTTTAGGCTGGGACAAACCCTACACAGTCCGCTATACCAGCAATATTGATGATGGTCCTTGGCATGGTATGCCTTTAGGCGGCTTTGGTGCAGGTTGTATTGGTCGTTCCTCGCGGGGAGACTTTAATTTGTGGCACATTGATGGCGGTGAACATATTTTCCAAAACATCCCCGCCTGTCAATTCAGTGTGTTTGAATCATATGGCTCATCCTCGCAAACATATGCTTTGTGTACTCAACCTCCGGAAGATGGCAGCCTGACATCATGGCAGTGGTATCCAGCGAGTGGAGGTGGGGAGAAAAACCTCACTTCATCACCCCAATCTTTGACAGGAACTTATCACGCCCTGTACCCTCGCAGCTGGTTTGTTTATGAAGGAGTCTTTCAAGCAAACTTAACCTGCGAGCAGTTCTCTCCTATTTGGGCAGCAAATTATCAACAAACGAGCTACCCAGTAGCAGTGTTTGTATGGACTGCACACAACCCTACTGATGCACCGATCGCTCTTAGCATCATGCTCACCTGGGAAAATATGGTGGGCTGGTTCACCAATGCTCTAAAATCTCCTGAGGTTCGCTTGCGCGATGATGGTAGTCCAGTGTATGAATACCAACCGCGCTTAGGCGAAAGTAAAGGTAATTTTAACTCCATAGTTGAAAATAGTGAATTTATTGGCTTTGAGTTGGGTCGGGTTGGCATCACTGAACCAGTGCAGGAAGGAGAGGGACAGTGGTGTATTGCCACGCCCAAACATCCCAAAGTGGAGTTATTTTACCATACCCGGTGGAACCCTATAGGTACGGGTGATGATGTGTGGCAAAGCTTTGCCCAAGATGGCTCTTTGCCCAATTACGTGGATGATACTCCTTCTTGCGAGGGTGAACAGCTCGGGGTGGCTCTTGCTTTACGTTTCACTCTCCAACCAGGCGAAACTCTCGAAATCCCCTTCACGCTTGCTTGGGATTTTCCTGTTACAGAATTTGCATCCCAGATTACATATTACCGCAGATATACCGACTTTTTTGGTCGAAGTGGTAAGAATGCTTGGACCATTGCAAATGTTGCCCTTAGGCAATACCAAACCTGGCAACAGCAGATTCAATCTTGGCAACAGCCGATTCTTGATCGCCAAGACTTACCCGACTGGTTCAAAATGGCTTTGTTCAATGAACTTTATGACCTTACCAGTGGTGGAACTCTCTGGAGTGCAGCAACAAAGCGTGACCCAGTTGGTCAGTTCGCCGTGCTAGAGTGCTTAGATTATCGCTGGTATGAAAGTTTGGATGTGCGGCTTTACGGTTCTTTTGCCTTGTTGATGCTGTTTCCAGAACTAGAAAAGGCGGTGATTCGTGCCTTTGCACGGGCAATACCTAAGACTGATGACACTACACGTGTGATTGGCTACTATTACACAATCGGTGCGGAAAGCCCAATGGCAGTTCGTAAAGCCGCAGGCGCAACGCCTCACGACTTAGGCGCACCCAACGAACACGTTTGGGAAAAAACAAATTATACAAGTTATCAAGATTGCAACCTGTGGAAAGATTTAGGTTGTGATTTTGTGTTGCAAGTATACCGAGACTTTCTGCTAACAGGTGCTGATGATGTGGAATTCCTTGCAGAGTGTTGGAATGCTATTGTGCAAACTCTAGACTACCTCAAGAGGTTTGATAAAGATGAGGATGGCATTCCGGAAAATTCTGGTGCGCCTGATCAAACTTTTGACGACTGGCGCTTGCTGGGAGTCAGTGCATATTGTGGTGGGTTGTGGTTAGCGGCGTTGGAGGCGGCGATCGCGATTTGTGATGTTTTATTGAACCGCACTGGCGCGCAGAATACACAGGAGTTGGTACAGCAAAAATCCATCTATGAAACTTGGCTTGCACAGTCTCGCCCTATTTACCAAGAAAAACTCTGGAATGGGCAATACTATCGGTTGGACAGTGAGAGTGGATCTGATGTGGTAATGGCAGACCAATTATGTGGGCAATTTTATGCTCGTCTATTGGGGTTGCCAGATATTGTACCTGTTGAACACACCCTCTGTGCCTTAAAAACTATTTACGATGCTTGCTTCCTCAAGTTTTACAATGGCAAGTTTGGTGCGGCTAACGGTGTTCGTCCTGACGGTTCACCCGAAAACCCCAACGCAACTCATCCTTTGGAGATTTGGACAGGGATAAATTTTGGCTTAGCTGCAATTCTAGTGCAAATGGGAATGAAAGATGAGGCTTTTAGAATGGCAGATGCTGTGGTGCAGCAAGTTTATGACAATGGGCTACAATTCCGCACACCTGAAGCCATCACTGCTGTGGGGACTTTCCGCGCCAGTACTTACCTCCGGGCTATGGCAATTTGGGCAATTTATTTAGTGATGAGTGATGAGTCATCTTCCCCTACTCCCCCACTGCCAACACGCTTCGGATAATCGATAAACTCCAAACGCAACCTACAACTGTTCCCTATCTGTTATGTAAAATTAAGATTCTCCACCTAATAACTCAAGTCGTTTTCATCTGTCATATAATATTTCTTTCGTCTATTTTCCGGACTTGAGCGACTAACTACAGAAATAATATTTGGGAGTAATCATAGAATATATCGAAGAGCCCTGAGTTTTCTGAACTCAGGGTAAGGAATTTTTTGTTGAACAATCTAAATACTGCTAGTTTTAGACACACAAACAACTAGTAATCCAAAGAAAAGAAATGTTCACTACTGACAATCTAAGAAATCAGTTTATTTCAATTCAAAATTTTTGTAAACCCACTGATAAACGATGAACTCTTTTTCGTCGTTAACAGCTCAAACCGAGCAGAATTCCACAAGTAAACAGCAGTGTCCCACAGCAAGCCCTAGTATCCTCAACTTTTTGAGGCTAGTTGTCGAGGATACGAGTCTAGTATCAGATTTTAGTGAAGTTTGGGTTGTGCGTGAGTTTCAGCTAGGTGACGATTTAACTACCTACAATCCGGATAGAAAAACCCAAGACACGAACAATGTTCTTTACTTAGTTTGCCAAGGTCGAGTGCGACTGCTTGGGTTTGACGCAACCGTTGGAAAAGAAGTATCAACTCAGTTGCTTTTAGCTCAGCAAACTTTTGGAGCAGACCATTTATTCTGCAATCAACCTTTAGCATATCGGGCAATTGCAGCTAGTGCTGGTTGTGTGGCGCAAGTTACCATTCCTAACCTCGTGTCTTGGCTACAGCGAATACCTAATTTGCAAAAGCATTTACAGCAAGTCGTTTTTGAGCGTCAAGCGTTAATTTTCTTTAAAACTTGCACTGAGTTATCCTGGCAAAAAAGTTATACTCTGCGGCAATTCATACCTTATTTAGTACAAAAAAAGATTGATGCTGGCTCATCTTTAAGCGAAGTGACTCCCCCTAAAGAAGGGCGCTTTTGGCTGATGAGTGGAAAAATCTCTACTCAAGAAGCAGAAAAGCCACCAGTGGTAGGAAATAGCTGGGGATATCCTGAGACGCTGTTACCAGCTTGGAGCGCTGAAACGGACTTGCAAGTCTACCACATTCGCGTAGAAGATTGGGACTCAGCAGGGGCGATCGCCTCCGGCAGTGCGCTCCGCGCAATCGCCCCTGAATTATCTCCTACTAAGTGCGAGGAAAAGGACAAGGGGCGTCTACAAAATTCAAAATATGTCCTGCGGACACGCTACGCGAACAAAATTCTAAAATCTCTACCCACAGCCCCACCTACCCTCAACCCAGAGTTAGAGAGTTCAAAAGCTGCTGAAACCATAGCAGATATTCACTTTTCTCACGAAGGAATTCCTCCCCACCGCTTAATAACGCGGTTATGGCGACGAATACCCTTCATTCAACAACAGAGTTCATCAGATTGTGGCGCGGCGTGTTTGGCAATGATTAGCCGCTACTGGGGTAAACGTTTTAGTCTGAACACGTTGCGGAATTTAGCTCAGACAGACCGTCTAGGTGCATCGCTCCCAGCCTTAGCAGATGCAGCCCAAAATTTGGGATATCAAGCACTACCAGTGCGGGGTTCTTTGAATGTGTTGGAGTTGCAAAAGCGTCCCTGGATTGCTCACTGGCAAGGAATTCACTATGTTGTCGTTTGGCAAGTCCAAGGCGATCGCGTGTTGATTTGTGACCCAGCAATTGGGAAGCGATCGCTCACTCGCCAAGAGTTTGAAGAGAATTGGACAGAATATGCTCTTTGCTTATCCCCTACCGAACATTTCAAGGCGTTCAAAGACGAAAAAATTTCTCTAAGTGGTTTTTGGCAGGTTTTTTGGCAACACCGTATTCTGCTAGGGCAAATCATTCTCGCCTCAGTGCTGCTGCAGGTGTTTGGCTTGGCAACACCTATATATGCTCAGGTGGTTCTCGACCAAGTCATGCCACAAAAAAGCCTAGCAACTCTCAATGTCCTTGCTGTTAGCTTCTTCATCTTTGGTATCTGGCGTATTGCCTTAACAGCAGTACGTCAATACCTACTGAACTACTTTTCCAACCGCATCGACACGACATTGATGGGTAGCTTTATTACCCACACGCTGCGATTACCGTTGCAGTTTTTTGCATCCCGTCAGGTAGAGGATATTATCACCCGCGTTCAGGAAAACCGAAAAATCCAACTGTTTCTTACCCGTCAAACGGTCAATACTGTCTTGGATGCTGCGATCGCGGTTGTCTACCTGGGGTTGATGGCTTATTACAACTTACAACTCACTCTGTTGGTGTTGGGGTTGCTTGTACCAATAATCGTTTTGACTTTGGGGGTCAGTCCATCTCTCAAAACAGCGTCGCGGGAAACCTATAACAAATCAGCAGCACAAAACTCCTCATTGGTTGAAATAGTAACTGGTATTGCCACTATCAAAACAGCGGCATCTGAGCAAGGATCGCGTTGGCATTGGGAGCAGCGCTTCACGGATATGGTGGAAGCGCGGTTTCACTCTCAAAAACTGGCTGATAAGTTCCAACTCGCAAAGAGCGTGATCAATCACTTTAGGAACACAGCAGTGCTGTGGTATGGAACAACCTTGGTGATTCACCAACAGATGTCGGTTGGTCAATTTGTCGCTTTTCATATGCTCATCGGCAGTGCAATCAACCCTGTTCTAGCGTTGCTAGGGTTGTGGGATGAGTTCCAAGAAATGCTCATCTCTATGGAACGGCTCAACGATGTCTTAACTGCTCAACCAGAAGAAAATCCTCAAAAACCACTACTGGTGTTACCCCCAATTCGCGGTGATGTTTGTATTGAAAATGTCACTTTCCGTTTTAGTCAATATGAACAACGCAACACCCTGGAAAATGTTTCCTTCAGAATCAAAGCAGGGCAAACCATTGGTATTGTGGGTTCCAGCGGTTCAGGGAAAAGCACTCTAGTGAACTTGCTTGCTGGTTTATATCGTCCCAACACCGGACGTATTTTGATTGATGGACATGATATTGCTCATGTTTCACCTCAATCATTACGAAGTCAGTTGGGCGTGGTACCACAAGAGTGTTTTTTGTTTTCCGGAACTATTTTAGAAAACATCACGCTTTATAGCTCGGAATATACCCTAGAGCAGGTTATAGCCGCTGCCCAGCTAGCAGAAGCACACACCTTTATCCAATCGCTACCTCTGGAGTACAACACCCGAGTCGGAAAAGGGGGAATAACGCTTTCGGGTGGACAGCGGCAAAGAATAACAATTGCTCGTGTCCTTCTGAGAAACCCACGAATTTTGATTTTGGATGAAGCCACCAGTTCATTAGATACAGAATCTGAGCCTCAATTTCTAGAAAACATAGCTCGGTTTAGTCGCGTCAGTGTTGCTGCTCCTAGTGAAGCTCGCACCACCTTTATCATTGCCCATCGTCTTTCTACTGTTCGCCATGCTGACTGCATTCTTGTTTTAGACCGAGGTAGTCTTGTTGAGCATGGAACCCATCAAGAGTTAATGAGTATTGGCGGTCTTTATAACCAGTTCATCCAGCAGCAATTGCATCTATAACCTCATACAAAGTTGCTTTCTTTCCACAGTATTCGAGAAGACAGGGTATAAGCGTGTAGAGGCTCATACCCCACACCCTTATACCCTTATACTTCTACTGCTCTGTGTCAGTTAGATTTGAAAATAGGCGCAAATATTTACTAAATCTACTTAGGAACATCCTGGGCAACCTTGGGTTTTTTACTAAAAAAGTAAATAATTATGCACAGTTGCAACCTGCTACTTTTACTGTGTTAAAAACCCTGAAGAAGTGTTTTGTTATATCCAAGACACCCTACTTGCAAAATCTTTGGAATTATACCACATAGATGTTATGAAATAACTTGATAGCAGGACTGAATGAATTGATGATTGTGCCAAATCTATAACAGATTCATTGTAATTTTGCAATCACATACGAAAAGCAAAGCCTTAGTTTGCGTGCAGATTAACTCACATAACGAAAAGAAGACATTTTCCGGAAATTGTAAAAAGGATGATTATGATTTGACTTTAGTAAAGATTGTCTAAATGCTACTTATCCTGATATATTTTTAAAGTAGTAGGACATTTAGTAACGGTAAAAAAATCCATAAGTCTTCGGAATATAAAACCTCTAGAGCAATTATGGATGAGGGGTCTAACCCCCAATATTTAACAACTAAGGGACAAAACGTAAACGGGATAATACTTAAGTAAATATAGAAACACTTCAGTAAAATTCCTTGAAAAAAAACGGATTAAGTAGATGACATTTACAAAAAAAAATAGTATAAATACGAATATGGTTCTTAACGATTAGGGATGAGCATTTTTTTTCTAAAACCCTAAAAAGTATGCGATTTTACTTAATGACTCCTAATTATTTGGTATAAAATTGGAATATAAATCTACCAAAAAAAAAGACATTAAATTAGGAGTAAGTGAAATTTGAATCAAACACAAAAGCATCTACTGAAAGCCAGGCGAAGACTTTTTCATTTCAGACATATGACACAGATAAAGTAAATTTAAGCCTGTGCCAACGCTGAGCAAAAGTTACAGTCGAGCAGTCACCAGCAACTGAGCGGTATTCAAAGAAAACTTATAAGAGTCATTACCCTCACTTGTATCGTGTCCGTCTGTATACATTGCTTTTTTACAAATGAGCTACTGCATTTCATAGCGAGATAACATCATTCCGGCTTAGCAGCAAAAAGACTTGAATAGAAAGTCAGGTTTGGGATCATCAGGACAGAGCATGAACAGTATCATCAGGTTAAATGCAATCGAAACCTCAAGCCAAGCAGAGAATTCAGGGATGAATTTTCCGAACTTGTATTCCTACTGTGATTTGGTTTCTGAAAAGGCTTTCATCTACGGAAGTCATGTAGCTTCAACAAAAGCTGGTTTACCAAAAGCATCTACAGATACACATACCCCCACAGTTACAAACCCTGAAACAGCCTCTAAGAATACACGGTCTTGGTCTACATCCTTACAGGCGTTGCTCGAGCAACTACCCTTAACCCTTGCTCATCTAGTCACGCCCAAAAGCATAGCTTTTTTTACGGTTGTAGTCGTTTGGGCGTGGACAGGAAAGATTGAACAGATCAATCAAGTTCGAGGGAAATTTGTAGCATTAAGCGAGCCTCAGAAACTTCAGCTACAACATTTGGGCAAAGTCGTTAACACTGCGGTAGAAGACGCTCAACAGTTGAAAACGAATGAAGTCGTCGCAGAATTAGACAGCGCACTCTTAGGTGCAGAAGTTGAAGTGCAAACGCAACATTTAGCAGCTGACCAAACGCAGTTCAAGCACATCAAAGATTTGATGGCTCGGACTCGAATGCTGGCTCAAACGAGCGCCTCACTCAAGGCTCAAGAAAAACAAGCTGGCTTAGGAGTATTAGACACGCTCGAACCACAAGCAGAAATGCCAGTACAGCCATCAGAACGACTAAAGCCAAGGCAGATTCAACAATTGGCGAAGGGAATGGCTCACTTGCAAGCTAAAAAAGTGCAAACTCATCTCGATACATCTGTGAAGCAGGATTTCAGCACGAGTTCAAAAACAGCCGTATCTATTTTTCCAACTGCTAAACCCCTTAAGAAATTCGGTCAGATACAGCGATTTAAAGTTGGATTGGCTGGTAACAATATCACAGATAAGAGAAAAATCATCAAATTAAAAGCAGATCAAACAGCCACTGCAAAATAATTCCCCACCGTCGAATCGCTGATATTTTCCTTGAGAAAATTTCCGTATTTGCATTGAAAGAACAATTGATAAACGGTCAATTGGGCTACAAACAACCTAACAAACTCATAAACTCATTCACTTCCACCAGAATATGAACACTATGAATCAACAGATTTCGGGTACTAGAAACTTAGATAAAAAACTTCCTTCCGAACAATTTGACCAAGTCGTTGAGGCAATTCTTGCTGGTAAGTATTCCTGGGCTTGTGTTCTCATGCTACGTTTTGCTGGCTACAATCCTCTACATTACATTCCCTACCGCACCTACAATCGGCTGCTCAAAGAAAATACTCACGTTAGCAGGTCAAATCAACAGCAAAACGACAATATCAAAATTGCTAAGCTACCCTCCGACAAAAGGTCTGAAAGCCATGTGACACCAGCAAGCTGCCTGAGCAAAATTAAAGATCTAGCTTATCTTGAAGTAGTTGGCAAGAAAAAAACAGAAATCCGTGGTGGGAATTTGGAACAGTGGTTAACAACACAAGTTCACGAGTATGAATCCACCAATCCTGAAATAGCTCCAGAAAAAATCAATATTTTTCCTTAAAATTCTGTGAATTCAATTACAAACTCGTTGGAGTCAATAGATACTGATAGACAGTTGATTTTGTTGCTTAGTGTCTGCCATGCTGATTTCATATCTACAGCATGGCGGTTTTTTACTTTTTAGAAAAACTTTATACTTTTTATTTAAAATCTGCCAAGATGGCAATTTTATACTAACCATTTTGTATAAAATATTAATAACATCAAAAAAATGATGCTTAAAGTTCATTCTAAAGGAGAGAGTAAATGACTATAAATAATTATTTTTGAGTGTCAAACATATTGGGATGATTGCTGAAGCAGTCAGTACCCACTGGAGTAGAAAACTCCTACAGATAAACTGACAGATCCAACGTTGCTTATGGTGGTTCTTTTTCCTTTAAAAGTTTGAGCAAAGAGAAATTGGAGTGGTCTGTTTCCCCAATCCAAACTTCCACGGCTGCTATCTAGTCGGTGTAGGTTGCAGCAACGCTAACAGAACTTTGAGTGTGGAAAATGAAAAAGCAACGCTAAACTGTTATCTTGGCTGGTAAAACTTATAGCTCTTTCGCTTCTCTCTTAATGATTGTCATCCTAGTCCTCCCAAAATAGGATGATAGTGCTTAGTAAAGTTGCAATTTATGCATAAATGACTGGAAGCTAAAACAACAAATAAGCTTCCAGTTTTTGTTTGAAAAACTACTGAAATGATAATTTCACTGATGTTAATAGTGAGAGTGCTAAGTAGGTGGGCAGAAATAAACGCTCATTAGACTTCTTGCAAAAGTTCATTTTTTTGTATATGAAACCCCAGATAGATGCAGATGGACGCAGATAATTTATCTGTGTTTACCTGCACGGCATTTGCTTCAACTGGTACTAACCAGAGCAACGCGCTGCTTCGTCCCGTCCATCTGCGGTTCTCAATAGCTTTAAAAGGTGATTTTTACAAGAAATCTATTTTGTAGTCAGGGTTGTCTTCCCTAAGAACTTTTGCTCTATTGCAAAGACAGCGCTCATTATCAACAAAGAATCTATTTGAGGTTTAATTTTCCCCCGCTTACTTATAGGTAAAATTTAACCATCGTAAGTTGGATTGAGAAACAGTGTAGACGTCCGTAAATTCCAATGAAGGACTTTTCAAAAATAGTTATTGAAACTGAAGAGATTATCAACTTCCTTAAAACTGAAATGAGTTATAAGGAAGTATGCGAGAGAATTTTGTATCAAAGAGTGATAAGTCAGACTGCAAGGGAAAGAGGAATAACTGTAACAGCAGAAGAAATTGAGGCTGAGGCTAACCGCCAGCGTCGCGAAAGGGGTTTGGAAAAGGCTACGGATACACTCTTATGGTTGGCAGAGCAGTTTATTACTCCGCACGACTGGGAAGTCGCAATTCAGAATCATCTGCTGGCACAAAAGTTAGCTGAGGTGCTATTTGCTCAAGATGTAGAAAAGTTTTTTGCCCAAAATCGTTTGGAATTTGAGCAAGTGATTTTGTATCAAATCGTTGTTGCCAATGAAAAACTTGCTCAAGAACTTTATTATCAAATTGAGGAAGGTGAAATCAGTTTTTATGATGCTGCTCACCTTCATGATATTGATAGCGATCGCAAGCACAAGTGTGGTTACGAAGGAAAAATCTATCGTTGGCTGTTACAGCCTAAGATAGCTGCTGTTGTCTTTAATACACCACAAAATCAGTTGATCGGTCCTCTTAAAACCGAGCAAGGTTTTCATATTTTGATGGTTGAAGAGTTTATCCCAGCGGAGTTAACAACCCAAAGATATGAAGAAATTTTGAATAAGATGTTCAAACACTGGTTAGCTACTGAGCTAGACTATATGCTTCTCTCTTAACAAAGAATAGAGCAATGGCACCTCTTTAAGCAAATGCTTTGCCTAGAAGTAGATTTATTCGTAGTTCTTCAAGCAACTATAACTTCGTTAACCAATTTTTATGCATTTCTCGATGATATTGTGTTGCCCTAACACTCGACTTCGATTTATGTCCATAGTAAAAAAGCACCCAATGGAAGTATTCGTTTTCTCCTAACACTAGTTTTAGGTAAACAAGGTAACTCGCTTAGGAGCATATTACTTTTTTGGGCAGATGCTTACGCTGTCAGCACGAATACATTTTTAACATTAATTCATACTTGATTCTATATATAAAATATACTTATATATCAGCTACTGAAATTGGTGGTACATTTTTTTTCTTCTTTACAGATTTATTTACAGTAGTGTTCACTTGACTTATCGCTTTTAAATAAAAAAAGATTAATTAATATAACAAATTGATATAGATTATTTATATTTTTTCTAACTAGGCTTTCAACATAAATTCAATGAAACTTATTTTCTCAATAAACTTATTGTAAAGTTTTTATGAAAAATGAGGAAAAAATGAAGATTTTATTAAAAAGCCTTGACAAAAGGTATGAAAATTTACTAATTAATGGATTTGGTACTGTATAAGAGGATCATGTGACATTAAGTATTGGAGTAGTATCTTAGGAAACTTTACTCATAGAGCAATCTCCTGGATTAATAAAAAGAACTAGCTGTAGCTAGTTAACAGGTATACGTAGTGATGTAGCCTGTGTTAACTGACTTTTAACAATCCAACCTTAAAGCAGGATTTAAACTTTTTTTAAAAGGGTTAATTAGTTCAATCATTTTGAGATTAGCTGGTAATCCTTTCCACAGAGTTCAGTCAAACCCTCAGAATTCGTGACTCGACGCCGCTATTTCCCCATGAGTTCTTAGGTCTCTATCAAATTTTGATAGAGGTTACGATACAGTAATTTTTTGCAGCAGACTTGAAGTAACCTCTTGAAACTACTAGGAGGGCGTTGCTGAATCGGAAAAGGATGTAAAGAAATATAAATTTCTTGAGAAGCTGCGTAAAATCCCTAGCCAACCTCCGATAAATCAATAAGGGCTCAAATCAGAACCACCCTATTTCATACTTCCTATCTGCAATACCAGTGGGAATGTAAAATTCATGTATAATATATAACTAGCAATTAGCAAGATACTGTTGTTTATCAGGGACACAGCCACCATGCTTTTTCGCCTATCTACTCAAAGATGCATAATTCGTTCGCTAGCAAGATTCTGCGGATTTTTGCTAGCCGATGCGTATGTACAGCTTCTTATTTATCGGAGAAACAAAAAATAATTTGATGTGTTTGCAACTCTTGGACGACCCTATTGATTCAGGTTTACCCCATAAACCCGCTCAGATAGGAGAACCAAGAAGTCGCTCAACCCAGGAATAACCCCCCTAAACCCCATAAAACTAGGAGGGCGACTTCCAGGGTTAGCAGCACATCATATACTGACTTAATTAGCTTCCCACGGCTAATTAAATATACAGCTGTCAATCCTTTGCTCGGGAACTTGCGACAGTTGTAGCGGACCCATATGCCCACAATTCGTATATAACGGCAACTGGTAACAATTATGTCATACCGATCAGGTCAAACACAAGCATTTGTAAAACCGCAACTTCCTCACCAGCAAGCTTTTGGGGCAGTTGTGACGGACGCGGGCATTACTATCCGCAACTGGTAATCCAACCGAAAACTAATTTCCATTGGTCATCAAATTCAGTTCAGACCAAAGACGAATTGTTTCGGTGGAGGAAAGGTAATGCCATCAAAAATTTCGCAACAACAGCTATATCAACAACTCACCACAGCTTTGGGTGAGACATCACAACAGGAACTGGCAGAGTGGTTCACACAAGCACAAATCGTGGAGCCTGCGCCCACAAAGCAGTTCTGGCTTTCAGGTGATAGTCCCGGAATATATCTCATTCTTTCTGGCAAAGTCAGACTGTTGGATAGTGCGGAGAACTTAATCACAACTCTCGGTTCTGGCTCCTCGTTTGGGGAAGCAACACTGTTTGCACAACAAGACTTTGTGCCATACGCCGCCAAAGCATCAAGCAACGTCAAGCTTTGCTATCTCAAACAAGAGATATTGCAAGTATTGATGGAGAAATATCCCAATATCCGCACTTACCTCTGCAAAAAAGCACAATTGTGGGATTTGCTGATGATATATCGGCAAAACTCACAAGCCGAGTGCCAACCATCGGATGTACCAGGGATACTCAAAGCCTTATCGCTATTTGAACAGCACACCCTGGACACCAATGAGGAAATATCCGCACCACCAGATGGCAAACTATGGCTGCTGCACAAAGGGGAACTGCGGCATACTCAGGGTCAAAACCTGACAGCAGGGAAAATTGTGGCACACCCACAACAGGGTATTTGGCAGGCGACACAACCAACGATCGCCTACATTCTCCAAGATTCTCAATGGCAGACAGCTAGTGAACACTGGCAGCAATTAGCACAGTTGGTTGAACCCCAAGAACGTCCACCCGTCATTAAAGACCAAAAGCCACGTTCTGTCAGGTCAAAACCAGAAAGAATAGCCACTTCTGGAAACGTCATACCCTTTCCCCAACGCTCCTCGACGTCAACACAAAAGCCAAAAAAATCACGCCCCTACTTTCCCAGCCCGAAGGTAAAAGCGGCGCAAGTGTGGGGACACTTAAGTAAGACTTATCCCTTCATGGCACAACAAAGCGCCGCCGACTGTGGTGCTACGTGCTTGGTGATGATTGGGCGCTATTGGGGCAAGCGCTTGAGTGTCAATCGACTGCGGGAGTTAACCAACGTTAACCGCTCTGGTGCATCACTGCGTGCTTTAGCAGCTGCTGCCGAAAGCATGGGCTTTGCTACCCGTCCAGTCAAAGCCAGTCTTGACAAATTTGCTCAACAACCCCTACCAGCGATCGCCCACTGGCAAGGCAAACACTACATTGTCGTCTATGAAATCACGCCTAAGAAAGTCATTGTCTGTGACCCCGCGATCGGTCAACTCAGCCTAACTCATGCTCAGTTCCAGGCTGGGTGGACTGGGTATGCATTGCTGTTGCAAGCCACAGCGCTGCTTAAAGAGGCTGAAGAAGCAAGTGCATCATTTTGGCAGTTTTTTGAGATAGTCAAACCTCACTCCAAGGTACTGCTGGAAGTATTTATTGCTTCGGTCCTGATTCAGGTGTTTGGACTGGTGACGCCACTCTTGACTCAGCTGCTGTTAGACCGAGTCATTGTCCAAGGCAGTACCCTGACTCTCAACGCTGTCGGTTTGGGATTGGTGATCTTTGGTCTGTTCCGCATCGTGATGAACGGCGTGCGGCAATATCTGCTAGACCACACGGCAAATCGTGTCTCTGTAGCACTGCTGGTGGGTTTTATCAAACACACCTTCCGTTTGCCGTTGGCGTTCTTCGAGTCGCGTTATGTCGGCGATATTGTCTCTCGCATCCAAGAGAATCAAAAGGTACAACGTTTCCTCACCGGCGAAGCACTGTCAATTTGCTTGGATTTGTTGACAGTCTTTATCTATATGGGATTAATGTTCTGGTACAACTCTTCGATGGCATTGCTCGTGCTGTTGATTGTGCCGCCATTTTTCTTGCTAGCACTGTTTACCACCAGTATTTTACGTCGCATCTCCCGAGAGATTTTTACTGCTGGTGCTGAAGAAAACAGCTACCTGATTCAATCCCTGACAGGTATTCGCTCTGTACGCTCAATGGCGATTGAACAAACCGTGCGCTGGCATTGGGAGGAACTTTTAAACAAATTAATCAAAAAAAGTTTTACAGCTCAAGTTATTTCCAACCGCCTGCAAATTATCAGTGCAAGTATTGAAACTTTAATCAATACAGGATTACTGTGGTACGGAGCATGGCTGGTCATTCAAAACCAGCTGACCATTGGGCAATTAATTGCTTTCAATATGTTGTTAGGCAACGTCATTCATCCTTTCCAGCGACTGGCGGTGCTGTGGAATCAATTGCAGGAAGTCATCGTTTCTGTTGAACGGATTAACGATGTCCTAGAAGCGGAACCAGAAGAAGACTTGCTCTCCTCACCCCGTCAGTCTTTAACGAGACTTCAAGGGAGAATTCGCTTTGACAATGTCACTTTCCGCTATCACTCGGAAAGCGAGAATAACGTTCTAGAAAATCTCAGCTTTGAAATCCAGCCTGAACAAACAGTCGCCGTGGTCGGGCGCAGCGGTTCTGGAAAGACGACTTTGTCAAAGTTAATTTTAGGCTTATATCCCCCGACAGAGGGCAAAGTCTTAATTGACGGTCAAGATGTCAGTAATATTTCTCTGAAATCACTGCGTTCTCAAATTGGTGTCGTAGACCAAGATAACTTTCTATTTGGCGGTACGATTCGAGAAAACATCAGCATTGCTCACCCAGAAGCCTCTATAGAAGAGATTATCGAGGCAGCACGTTTGGCTGGGGCGGATGAGTTTATTCAGCAACTGCCAATGGGTTACGAAACCCAAATCGGTGAAGGTGGTGGGATGCTTTCTGGCGGACAACGCCAACGTCTGGCTATAGCCCGCGCATTGCTAGGGAACCCCCGATTTTTAATATTTGATGAAGCCACCAGCAACCTAGATGCCGAATCAGAACGCATCATCCAGAACAACCTGAAAACTATTCTGACTGGACGCACCAGTCTGATTATTGCCCATCGCCTTTCCACCGTGCGGAATGCCGACTTGATTCTGGTGTTAGACCGAGGCGTCTTGATAGAAAGCGGGACACACGACGAATTAATCGCCAAAAAAGGACATTACTACTACCTCAACGAGCAACAACTTCCCCAAGCTGGTTGAGTTGGGACTCGGTTATAGGGTACAGGTTACAGTTTTTTCCTTGTCCCCTTGTCTTCCCCTACTCCCTCCACCTCTCGATTTCAGGTGATACTATGCCACACCCATCTCGTCATTCACAATCCGCCCTTGCCAGAAGCGAGCCGGATGAGTATCTAAATAAAGATGACACTATAATTACGGAAAATACTGACAAAGCGATCAACGCGACAAGCGAGGAAAACGATTGGTTTTTCGGTACCGAAGAACTGCTAGATGCTTTACCTAAAGTCTGGACGCGTTCTTTACTATACGTGTTGATAGCCTTTGCAGCGATTATCTTACCTTGGGCGATGCTCTCCAAAGTTGATGAAACAGGGAGCGCTAGAGGGCGTATTGAACCGAAAGGTGCTACCCAAAAATTAGATAGTCCAGTCGGCGGGGGCGTCACTGTTGTCAGGGTCAAAGAAGGCGAAACCGTAAAATCAGGTCAGATTCTGCTGGAATTAGAGTCAGATGTCTTAAGAACTGAACTCCAGCAAGTTGTGACAAAGCTCGACGGGCTACAGAATCGGCGCGAGTCCTTAGAACTACTCAAAAATCAATTGACGCTTGGTGTGAGTACTCAACAGCAACAAAACCAGGCTCAACAATTGGCAAAACAGTCTCAAGTACAGCAGGCGCGACAGAATCTGGATGCTCTCAAAGCTGTCTATAACTTAAACAAAGAGGAAAAACTGGCTAAAGTTAACCAGATGCAGCAAGCCCTTGACTCTAGCAAGGCTGCCGATAAGTTAGCATCCGTTCGTCTCCAAGCCTCACAAGAAAAAGTCCCACGCTATCAAAAAGCCTATGAAGACGGTGTCATGTCACAAGACCGCTTCAAGGACGTCCAACAGGCGGCAAAAGAAGACTACGAACGCCTTGTACAAGCTCGTTCTGATATTTCTCAAGCTGAGTCGAGGCTTAAAGAGCAACAAAGCAGTTATGAGAAGACGATTCATCAGGCTAACTCGGAAATCGAGCAAGCTGAACTGCGCTTACAAGAAGAACAACGTAACTATCAAAGCCTGATTCATACAGGTCAACTCGCACAACTCAAAGCCTCCGAACAACTCAAAGAACTGCAAACACAAATTAACTCCCTGCAATCGGAAATTGCCCAGACGGGAAGCCAGATTACATCCTTAAAGATTCAGTTAAGACAACGAGTCGTGCGATCGCCTATTAACGGTGTCATTTTTGAGCTGCCCATAACCAAGCCAGGAGCCGTTGTACAACCTGGTCAGAGAGTTGCTCAAATTGCACCTCAAGGTGCTGGCTTAGTACTCAAGGCTAGTATGCCTAACCAGCAAAGCGGCTTCTTGAAAGTGGGAATGCCGGTCAAAGTCAAGTTTGATGCCTATCCTTTCCAAGAGTATGGCATTGTCCCAGGGAAAGTGAATAGGATTTCTCCAGACTCTAAGGTGAGTCAAACACCTCAAGGCAACATAGAAAGCTTTGAGTTAGAAATCGCTTTGAATCAGCCATATATCCCGAACGGCGACAAACGTATCGCATTAACTCCTGGACAGACAGCCACTGCTGAGGTGATTGTCCGTCAGCGTCGTTTGATTGATTACATCTTAGACCCGTTTAAGAAACTGCAAAAAAGCGGGTTAGACCTTTAGTCAAAAATCCAAACTCTAAAATCTTTGGAGGAATTGCCTCATGTCAAAAAGTTTGACCATTTTCCGTGAAGACATCATTCACCACATCAAACTCTCGTGCCAAATACCTGGAGTTGTAGAGGCGATCGCTTTTCAAAAAATTATTACTAAAGCAGCACAAGAGGCAGGTATTACAGTCACAGCAGAAGAACTACAGCAAGAAGGAGATAGACTGCGGGTTGCTAAGAAACTTGTCAAAGCTCAAGACACCTGGGCATGGTTGAAAAAACATCATCTGTCTCTGGATGATTTTGAAGAATTAGCCCACAGCAACGTACTTTCTCAAAAGTTGGCGCACCATCTATTTGCTAATAAGGTCGAACAGTTCTTTTACGAACACCAACTTGATTATGTTGCTGCTGCAACTTATGAAGTCATCTTAGAAGATAGAGACTTGGCATTGGAACTTTTTTATGCACTGCAAGAAGGCGAAATTACTTTCCAAGAAATCGCCCGCCAATACATTCAACAGCCAGAACTCCGTCGTGCTGGTGGATATCAAGGAACCCGACGGCGCACCGATTTTCGACCGGATATTGCTGCAGCGGTATTTGCAGCCAGTCCACCAGAAATACTCAAGCCAATTGTGACTCCAAAAGGAGTCCATCTAATTTGGGTTGAAGAAATCATTCAACCCAAATTAGATGAGGAGTTGCACTCTGCGATCCAGCAACAATTGTTTTCTGGATGGCTACAGCAACAATTTGAAACACTGGAGATATTGACTCTGCTAGATTCCGATACTCATCCTCAAGCATCAGAGGATGTGTTGATGCAGGCTTAAGTTCAGTTCTGAGTTAGTCTCCATGATGTTAGGAGATTTTAACTTTTGTTGATTTACAGAAAAAGAAATTTGGTTAGATTCAACCATTTTTTTGAAAAAGGATAACTGATAACTGATTAGGTCAGGGTGAGTATTGCTAAAAAGGATTTTTGTATTTATAACTTCAAGTATTATCCAAGTTTTTTGACTAACTTATTGACCAAAAGGAGGTCATTTTCATGAAAAATACGTAATTTATAAAATGCTTTTAGAAAATTGTAATTTAACGTTTTAACGAAAAGTTAGAGCATAAATATTTGGGCTTTTTTTAACTAAAAATAAAAAAGTCTAATATTTATGTTGTTTTATTTTTAATACCAAAAACAATAAATAAAACTTGCACTAATAGCCAATTTACTAAAAAGACTATAAATAAATTTAATCAAAGAATACTGCTTTTTAAAAAATAGAATGCTATAGTTATATACGTAACCAAAAAAAACTTTGGTTGCAAAGATAGAACCAAAAACAACAAGTAATTCCCAGGATAAGATCATGATTATTTCTGATATCTCTCACATCGAAGTTGCTTCTGAAGACAATCAAGTTCAAGGTGGATTTGCTAATGCAAATTCAAATTCTACTGCAAGCGCTAGCGGTAACAACTTCACTGCCACAAATACCAGCACTTATACCAGTGCTAGTTCTGGCTACCCCTACTACTACCCCTACTACAGCAGATCCAATAATTCTTACTCTTCCGCTTCCTCTAGCTCAACTGCTGCATAGGCAAAACTTTGCCTAGAGGCATACTAACTAGAAAATAAAAATCGCTGAAAGTTGCTAAACAGCTTTCAGCGATATATCCGCTTGGAAAAGGGGGAAATGATGAGCCGATTAAAAGTTGTTGACCTAAGCTTTTTTGAAACTGAACTTCCAAGTGATAGTCAAGTGCATGGGGGACTTGCAGTTGGACTTACTGTCAACTCACCTACAAGCAGTGTTTCAACCTTTGCTGCCTCTGATTCAAGTTCAGGTTCCAATGTAAGTTATTCCTTTAACCCAACTACTGGCAAATATAGCTATAGCATTGGCTACAGATATCAGTCTGCTGTCGCTGGTGCTGCTGCTGGTGCTGCTGCTAATGGACCTACTTACAGCACTACCTATTCAAGTGCAAGTGCTTCATAAAACTTGTGTTACCAAGTTTTAGTTCAATAAGCTATTGAGTATAAGCCCCGACAAAGCACGTGGTTTTATTCAATAGCTTTTCTGTTATGTTGACACCAATTCAGACAAATCAACTAGTAATTCTCAGGAGAACAATATCATGATTATCAATGACCTGTCTGAGTTAGAAATTATTGCTGAAGAAGCAAAAGAAGTTCAAGGTGGATTCCAATATTCTCCTTCCCAGGCATATGCATATGCATATGCAAATGCATCTGGTAATGACTTTGCTAGTACCATTACCATAACTTATACCAATGCATCCTCCTACTCGAACCGTATCTCTGGCTCTAATAGCTAAAGATTTGTTGAACGCCGTACTCAGTAGATTGTAGAAAATGCTGAAAGCTGTTAAGCAGCTTTCAGCGATATGTCTATTCTAAAAAGGGAAAATGTGATCAAATTATAAACTTGAAACTTAATCTTTACTTTAGAAAGGAAGTTTTAGAGTTGGGGAAATATGATATGAAAAACTTGTATAAAATCCTATTTCTTCTCAGTCTAAAAGTCTAGTGTCTCATGTCATTAATTATGATAAATAGGTCTGATTTGTAGTGAGGACTTTAGTCCTCAACTATGAGAGCGTAGACGCGTATCCCTCACAGGAAGCTTTGCACTCAGCGGCTTCCCGAAGAATAGACAGCGCTCGCTACAAATCCCGCAAAGTTGGCTTGATGGAGTACTAGGGCTAAACAAACAAAGCCCGCGCAGGCGGGCTGTATATTACTTTCAGGGGATTAAAAGTAGGATTTGGTCTTTTGCTAGGTTTCGTTGCTCAACCTAACCTACGTGAGATACCAACAAAGCAATAGATCGTCTTCAAGTATCAGCGTTTTCCTGGCTTACCAATTAGGAATCTAAGATAGCTGCATTGCGTTTACGTTTCCCAGTCATGCCAAGTATCCCACAACCAAAGAGTAAACTAAGGACTGCCGATGGTTCGGGTGCTTGAACTCTTACGTGATTGGTTTTAGTTTCAACTAAAGTGAGATAAGTTGACTTATCAAAATTACGGGAATAATTACCCTTAACAGCAGCTTGAGCAAATTCTTGGGTTCCGCCAAAAGATGTATTATAAGAAGTCTGACCTGGATCTAGGGTGATGCTACTGCTCTGTTTAAGATCAAGAGCATCATCGTTACCTGGAGTCGCTAAATTTCCGGCAATGGTAAAAGAGTCTAAAAGGCTGTTACTTTCCCTGTCGTATAAATCAAATTTTAGGAGTCCATTAGCAGTAGCATTTTCCGCTGTTGGATTGTCAATGGATGTTTTGAGATCCAATAACCCATTGAAATCAAAAGAAAATGTTTCGCCAGGTTGTACTAGAAAGTCGTAACCGATAACCCCTGCAAAGCTTTGCCCCTCTCCAAGGTAGCTAACACCCTGACCTTGCGCTTCGCTGACAGATGAATTGGAGGCAAATGTCAAGGCAGGGTTTGGATCGACTTCAAAATTGGCATTAGCATTAGCATTGGCATTCACTTGACCATCTGTGCTAATAGCGTTAGTCACAGCATCAGTAATAGTCCTAATACCCAATGGATTGCGATTAAAGTTCTCTATATTAAATGTTGCCTCAGAAGATCCAAAAGTAGCAGCCTGACTGGGTAACGCTACTAACATAGAGCTTGCCATTACCGGAGTAGCCAGTAGCAAAATTCGGTTGATAAGCCCCAGGTGTTGCTTCATACAATCCTCTTTTGTAAATTTTTGATTCTCAGCCGGAAACGCTTGCCAAACCTAACGTTAGGCAAGTATGAAAATTGCCACAGTAAACTCAAGGGCTTGTTAAATCCACAAGCCCTTCTTGCAGTGGTGGCAAGAAGTTTTTTGTTTAATGACAAATCATGGGTTTATCCGTCTTCGCACCCACAAGACGGCAATCATCAAATTGGTAGTATTACGCCGACACCCCGTGTGATTAATTTCGACTTACGTAATTATACTAATGCCTTGAAAGAGTTGCTTTTATAAATTTCATGTAAGCTACTATCAAATTTTGTAGAGATTTGATGTTTAAACTGTAAAGTCTAAGTATTGTTAAAGTTGCCATAAATACATATGTCTCGCCGTTTTCAATAGATACCGAGTTGCGTTCAAAGATATCACGCACTTGTTGGGACAAGCCAGACAAGGTAAGATGTATGAACGCAACTTGGTATAAGTGCAATACAGGCGTTTGTAGGGGCACTAAGCTTTGCTGTGCCCCTAGCTGTGGTGTATGCAACGCCAGAACACTGAATTTAGAAATAGCAACAACAAAACCAATCAACCGATGTTTTGAGGGTACGTTAGGCTTTGCCGTAACGCACCCTATCGCTATGTAGCTGATTCCGCGGATGATTCGGATTTTTCTGGTTTGAGTAATGGGAATGCGATCGCATCGCGAATACTCGCACAGTCTGTTAACAACATCACCAACCTATCAATCCCAATACCTAAACCTCCAGTAGGAGGCATTCCATACTCCAACGCTGTCAAAAAGTCTTCATCCACTCCTTGCGCTTCCAAATCACCAGCAGCTTTGCGGGCGGCTTGTGCTTCCAAACGTTGACGCTGATCAATAGGATCAGTTAATTCTGAGAAACTGTTGGCAGTTTCCCGCCCAACAACATATAACTCGAATCGCTCCACCAAACCAGGCTTAGAACGGTGAGGTTTTGCCAGTGGCGAAATTTCCATAGGAAAGTCGGTAACAAAGGTAGGCTGAATTAAGTTTTCCTCTACCTTTTGCTCAAACGCTTCATTCAGCAACTTGCCGATTGAAGGGCAATCTTCGACACCTTCCAAACCAGCTTTTTTACTTGCTACTTTTGCCTCTTCCAAACTTTGGAACGAGTTCAAATCCAAACCTGTATATTCCTGCACCAAATCGTGCATAGTCACGCGCCGCCAAGGGGGAGTCAAATCCACTGGTGTGCCTTGGTAGGTAATTTGTAGCGTGCCGAGAACTTCTTGAGCAACGGTGGTAATAATCCCCTCCGTCAGCGCCATCATATCGTTGTAATCGGCATAAGCTTGGTAAACTTCAATTGAGGTAAATTCGGGGTTGTGACGGGTGGAAATTCCCTCATTGCGGAAAATCCGCCCCAGTTCAAACACCTTTTCAAACCCACCTACAATCAAGCGCTTGAGATGGAGTTCTGTCGCAATTCGTAGATACAACTCTATCTCTAGAGTGTTGTGGTAAGTGATAAACGGACGCGCATCTGCACCCCCCGCTTCTGCTTGGAGAACCGGAGTTTCTATTTCAATAAAATCGCGCTGTTCCAGGTAACGACGAATACCAGCCGTGATCAGAGCGCGACGGCGAAAGGTTTGCCGGACTTCAGGGTTTACTATCAAATCAACGTAACGCTGACGGTATCGCTTAGAAACATCCGTCAATCCATGCCATTTATCAGGTAAAGGCAATAGGGATTTCGTTAAAATAGTATATTTTTTTACAAAAACAGATAGCTCGCCCTTTTCAGTCCGTTTGATTGTCCCCTTTGCTCCCAAGATGTCGCCGACATCTGTAAGTTGCTTCAAGTGGTTGAAAGCATCAGCATCAACATCTGTCATGCCTTCTTGAATGCGGTTTTTATCTAAATAAAGCTGAATTGTGCCAGTTTCATCTTCCAAAGTGAAGAAAGCCAGTTTACCGAAAACACGACGCGCCATAACGCGTCCAGCCACAGTGACTTCCAAATCAACTTCTTCACCGCTGGGCAAATCGGCAAATTTTTCCTGTAATTCAGCGGCGTGATGGGTTGATTCCCAATGGTACGCATAAGGGTTCATCCCTAGTTGCCTCAGCTGTTCTACTTTTTCCAGCCGCGTAGCACGAATATCTTCTTCCGACATGATTGACGAACTAAATAGGGCAAGACTTCATTATTGTATTTGACCTCTCCGCGTCTTTTCAGACGGAGATTCAAATTCTGAAGCTGAATTCTCAATGCTCAATTCTAACTCTTTTCATTTTCGCTCTTATATTCGACAGCAAACAAGCAGAGCAAGCACTGCACCTGTTGATTTTTGAGGCTTTATCATTAGAAGACAGGTTGACTGTTGTAGAGGGTACAAAGTTGCGTTAGCGTCAACTGCTATAAACAGCAGCATAAGCTGTTGGCAGCTGACATCACCAAGAAAATGCAGCAAGAGAAATTTTATGCACGCAAAATTACAGTTTGAATACGATCGCTCTGCTGACACCCTGTACATCAACAAGCTTCCTCCATACCCAGAGCAAGAACCAGCAGAAATTGAGTATGGTGTGATTGCTCGTCTCAACCCTACTACAGGTGAAATTGAAAATCTGGAAATTTTATTTTTTTCCAAAAGGTTATCCGAGAAACCGCTTTTGGAACTGCCACTGATAGTAGATTTTCACTTCGCGCCCACTGCATAATCTTGGGGATTTCCTGCATAAATCCGTTTCATTTTTGGTTGTTTAGCGACTAAGTACTAGATTTCATAAATTCGTAGCGCAATATAAGGGAGTACCAAAAATAAATTATCCATTATGTAGGGTGGGTTAGGCGCAGGACAGTTGGTCTTTTACATGATAACTAAAGTGCGCCGTAACCCACCAATATTCGGTGCTTTACTACAAATTGGAGATTTTTTGAATTGCAAGTCCCTAAAACTTGTAGTTGCCCTTCCTTTCTTCATAATGCATACGTAAGTCCTGTTGATGTCAAAAACTCTGTTCAGCCATCCACACCAAACAAGACAAATCAAGCCTTCCGCAGCCGTGATGCCTTTTTAAAGGGTTACGCCCCAGAAGGCGAAGGACTTTATGACCGACCATAACACCCCTACTCAGACTTAGACCTTTTAATGCGATCCATTTCCTTTTGCAGTTCTTCAATTTGGCGGCGCAAAGTTTCCACTTCTTGATTTTGGGCAGTCTGCGCTTCTACATTGACTGCTCCCGCAGCGGTTGCTCGCTGATAATTTCCTCTCTTGATTTGCTGATATTCTTCTGATTCTGCCCACTGCCGCAGGTAGTGTATACGTTCCACGGCGAAAGGATGACTGAGCATCGTGCCACGACCGCCGTTGTAAATTAAGAATTTGTATATTTGATTGAGCCCATCTGCATCGAGTCCCTGGTACTCTTCTGACTGACGGATAAACTCTTGTAAACTGCATTCGTTGGCATATTTGATACTACCTCCCGAGACTTTCATCATAGAAGTCATCACGGGGTTTAAGTCATCCATCACCAACAACGCGGCGCGGTCTGCTGATAACTCGGCTTTACGCCGCCATTCGTAAAAAGCGTAAATTAAACCTTGAGTGACAAAATTACCTATGCCGAAGGTTAGATCCCCGATCGCAGAAGCAGCACTCATTGCCCATATCGCCATTTGAATTAAAATAGTATGACCACATTTAATATGCCCCAGCTCATGGGCTAGCACCGCCCTAATTTCGGCTTCGTTTAGCAAGTCTAATACCCCTGTATTTATGACTATATAAGGATGCTCTTGCCCCAGCGCATAGCTATTTGCTAGGGGATTTTGCTCAACAAATAGTGCAGGTTCTGGATAAATATCCAAATCCCGCACACATTCCCGAAACATCTGGTAAATAGTGGAATATTGGCGTGGCCCGACTTGGATGGTGTTGCCCATTAAATAAATTAACTGAGGGCGTTCTACGAAAAATTCCACAAATTTACGGGCGACAAAATCAAATCCGGGTAAACTGCGTAAGGCAAGTTCTGCTTGGCGATCCAGAGGATGCCTGAAGGCTTCGCTGGAAATTCCTTTGTAAGTTGGCATAATTAGGGGTATTTGGTTACTAGTTAGGAGTTAGGAGTTAGGAGTTAGTAGTTAATATAACAACCAACAACTAACACATAACAACTCACTCCTGAAAGTAACAACATAATAGTAATGGGGCTAAAAGCAACTAAAAAATCACTTTGTATGGGATTAAAAGCGTGTGATTGAAGCAGAAGTTCATTTGTCACTACATAACTTCCTGCGATCGCAGGCGGGTTTCCCTTCGTGGCCACATCATTTGACGATGGCACGGTTGGTAGCTCGCGCCTTGCGGCTAGGACGTAGCGCCCTGATTCAAGTCGGGGCGGCTTGCGGCTATCAAGGGCGGTATCGTACCAGCTTTGTTGCCTCGGCGTTGATGTGGCACGGTCCTGTGATTATTGTTGCCCCACCATCCGTACAGCAACGACTTGCGAAAGTGGAAATACCCCGCCTACAGCAGTGGCTACAAGTTAATAAAGCAATTAGAACAGGTGACGCTTGGCCTGGTGGTGAATTCCAAGGACTCTTCCTAGTCTCTCCCCAAGCTTGGTTAAAAGCGCAGCTGAGTTCTTGTGAGAATTTCCCTAGTGGCATTCCCACAATTATTGATGGAGTGGACGATTTAGAAGACTGGGTGCATCAAGAGCTGACTATGAGCTTAGAAGCACATGATTGGGATCAACTTATGCTTGCTTGCCCAACGATAGCTGAGGTCATTCGCTCTGCACGGGCGCAACTCACACACGAACTGTTCAAGCGCCCTGCAAATCCCTACGAATGTTATCTCATTTCTTTGGCAGAAGAAGAAATTTTGACCCGTCTGTATTCGGCTTTAGAAATAACCAGCTTACCTGATACCTGGAAAAACTTCTGGCAGCAATTTCAACACAGAAACCAAATTGCTCCCTCATCCCCCTCATCCCCCTCATCCCCCCCATCGTCCTCATCCCTACTTTGGACAACGGTTGCCCGTCGTCAAGGATTATTTTCTTTGCACTGTGCTCCCATTGAATTAGGAGAAATACTATCGCCAATTTGGCAGCGCCAGCCTGTGGTGTTTATTGGCAGTGCCTTAGAACCGGAAACTGAAGCTCCCCTGTTCCGCCATCGCTTAGGGTTGGAAGATGAGTTAACTTGCCTCAAGTTTTCCTCAGATACCCAAACAGAAGCGATTCAATTGTATATACCCTACCAGTTACCCCTACCCAACACACCAGAGTTTCAATCAGCATTTATTCACAAAGTTCTGACGCTGGTGTGCCTAAGCGCTACAGCATCAGGATTGACAGTTGTCCTTGTGGGAGATGTGCCGCTGAAAGCTCAGGTGGGGGCAATTCTTGCCTCCGAGTTTGGTTCACGCGTGCAGGTGGAAAAAACTTGTTTGGATGAAAATGGGATTTTGGTGAGCGGTTGGGAATTTTGGCGTGAGCATCAAAAGGTTTTGCCTGCTCCCCAACTTCTGGCGATCGCGACTTTACCTCTGCCATCTCTAGAAAATCCCGTAGTAGCAGGTCGAGTGGCGCACTACAAGCGCTTGCATCAAGATTGGTTCCGTTTGTACTTGTTGCCAACTGCTTTAAATGAATTGCAACGGGCTGTAGCCCCATTGCGAGAAAGTAAAGGCATCGTTGCTTTGCTTGATAACCGTGTGATTAACCGTAGCTACGGTGCTCAAATTTTGGCTGCCCTCAGTCCCTTGGCACGCATTAACTACCTCGACCCCAATCTGTTTTCCTCTGCAACAGAAGAGGACTCTGCTTGAGGTTCTCCCCTGCTTGCCTTCTTGCGCAAGCCAGGAATTTACAATTTTGAGTTTTGCATATTTTCTAGCACTCGCTTCCAACCAAGCGCTATCATCACCCTTAGCAGAGATTCATTTTTAACACTATGGGTGAAGCAAAGCGTCGTAAAGCCGCATTGGGAGAAAAATACGGTCAAGATACAACTCGCATCTTGCCATGGGTTCCTATTACCAAAACCCAAGCAGAAAAACTTGTAGAATTGTCAACCCGTCTGGCCTGGGTTGGTATTGGCGGGTTGGTTGCAGCTTGGGTGACAATTCGTTTCATTGGTCCAGCTTTCGGTTGGTGGCAAGTTGTCTAAACCCAAGCTTAGATAATTTCCCTACACAACAGGCAGCCTGGGTAACCCAGGCTGTCTTAGTTTCTTCTTTGTTAATTTATTTACTATTCGTTCTATCGAATCTAGTATGTAGAGTATACTTGGTGAGGTAATTCTATTCGGTCATATTGTATGTAAAAAACCTATTGTTACCAACGCTTTTTCCTACTTTTGAGGCTTGAGACTATTGAAAAAGCGTATGCCTAATTCTTTTAACCCTTTCTTTAACTAAGTATAAATCGATAACTAAAAGAATGTCAAAAAAATATTTGCCTAAATGGCAACATGGTTATCTTCACTTTAATTATCCTCAGTGTTAAGTCAAACGATTTGGGTTTACACTTGAGATTGTGGATTAGGGAATTTTCCTGTATAGATAGTCACTGTCAAACCAGTTACCTATCCCAATCGAGAATTTCAATCTACACATGGTCATCTACCAGTTTCGCCATATCGCTTAGAGAAGTTGGTGTATATACCTCAAAATTTTTGTACTGCTTAGCGGTTGACACAAATTTGACAAGATATATACATAGTTAAAGATTCTGAAAAGAAGTCCAGCTTCCTGGGAGCAAGCAAGGGTGCCAAGTTAACCTAAAAGTAGCCAATAAAAATACAATATTCGGTATTTTCGGGAGTTGACTTGTGCCGAATATGAGTTACCCTTAAATCGGATTGCTTTAAATTACCATCTACTCTGAGTGAATGTAAAGACAATATAAAGGCTAGCAATCCTGTCCGATATTTTAGGTCTGCAAACTGAATATTTTGATACGACACGCAAAAACTATATCGACTACCCTAAGTTTGGTAGCCAATTCATGAATATATATGTATCTATGAATTGTAATGAATAGTTTACAATACCACTTGGTAGGAAAATCTAAAGAAAATATAAAAGCAACTCAAATGACTGTGGTGTTTGGAGGGAAAAAGTGTTTCTGAGATTAGCACAACAACATCGGCAATTTGTCCAGGACTTAGTAATGAACTTGCAAGCTCTAGCAATCGTCCTGGAGAGGCGTGGATATCCTGCCTCCTGCTATACCTGCGGCGACCAAATGAATAGTGCTTCGTTTATGGTTAGCCTGGGAGAAAATCATCTCATTCGGTTTTTAGTATCCGATTATGGGATCACTTGGACGGAAATGCGGGATGATCGCGAATTAATGAAGTTAGAGGGTGCAGAGGCAGTCAACCAGTTACAGGAACTTGCCAATATAGTCAAGCATCCCATGCAAAACAATGTAGGTAATAAAACCTTAGCCAAGCGGTGTTAGAGATTAAAAAGTTAGGAGTTCAGAGTTAAAAGTTAAAAGTTAAGAAATCGTAACTAGTAACTCATTAACTCGAAACTCATAACTTTAATACCTTATTTCAAAGCTCATTGGCATTGCTGCCTAGTACCGCTACGCCCAATTCACGCATTCAAAATGCCAGAGAGCGCAAACTTTCGGCTTCCTTTGTAAATGGTAGCTTTATTTACGCCGCTCAGTACTAGTATCTGGTGAGTATCCAAAGCATCTTGACAATTGTCATTTTTAGTGTAAATACAAATCAGTAAGCAAGCGAAAAGACTTACAAACCATTTCCAATCAAAATAAACGGTGCCCAATAGTAAGGATGACTGAGGCTACTACCGATGCCCTGCTGTTGAACAGCTACAGGAAAATTTCCTGTAATCAAAGCAATTTGCGCCTGTCGTAAAGCTTGAGCTTTTGTCAACTTGCCTGAGGGTAGCAAGGCATAAAAAGAACTCATTAAAGACTGCGTACCGCCATCATCTACAGCCCACAACGAAGCAATAGCAGACTGGGCACCAGTTTTTTGAATTTGGTAACCAAAGCCGAGAATTTCTTCACCGTTACCTAACTTTCCTCCTAAGCCAGTTTCGCAAGCACTCAACACAACTAAATCAACACGAGGTAAAGACCAAGTAGCGACATCTCTGAGGCTAGCGCGATCGCCATTCCCAAACAAGATAAAAGAATCTTCCGGCTTACCTACGACAAACGCCGCATGAGTTGCTAGATGAACAATTGTATAATCGTCCATTTGCGGCACAGTCGTCTTGAGGCTAAAAGCATCATCTAAAATTTTCGTTGTTCCTGGGACAGTAGCGGCTAAACTTTCTACTTCCCGTTGCGCAAATGGTAACCCAGAAAACGTCAGCTGACGATTAGCTACTTTAACGTTATAAGTACCTTTGGTAAAAGCAGCAGCTAAAATGCGCACATTAGATTTCCTTGGGGTGTTAAAGTTAGTCAAGCTGGCTGCGGTGATATGATGGACACCAAAGCGTTGCACGAGCCACTGTTTGCCATCATACAAAGCAGCTAGAGGAATGTAGCGCAACTGGTCATCTGGTGCATAAATCAGGGTTTGTGTACCTGCTTGCTTAAGGTCGTTTTCTATCGGTTTAATCAGCCAATCGTACAACTGCCTTGCGGGTGTTTTGACATCTTGTGTAGTGCGATTTTCTAAGCCTTGGCGAAAAGCAGCAATTGTCTGGTAAAATTTTTCTCGCTTGACAGCAACGGTACGATGAATTGGCGGAGATTCTGGAGTAACCAGGATTAATTCCAAACTGTCTTTTAAAACGAGGGGATACACAAGTACGGATTTTTCTGGCAATTGTGCTAGATTATCCCGAATCGCATTGAGACTTTCTAGGTTCAAATTTTGCTGCCTTGCTGTGCGGCTAATTTGGTCTACCTGTGCCGTCACTGCGGGACTAGAGATGAAATCATAGAATTCATCCATAATTTTTTGCTGAGTCGCCACCAATTCCTCAATCCGCTGTTTCTGTTGCGGTGTTCGCGATTCTGGAGGAATCTCGCGCAGTGATGTTAGTTCTTTACCTTGGGTAACAGCATCATCCAGGGTTTTATCCAACTTTTGTTTAATTTGTCGTTCTGGTGGTATAATTTCAATCCCTTTGACAGTCAGTTGATTACCCTGCACGTTGTGGAGATACTCTTCGAGTTCTTCCACTTTCACCAAATCCATAATCCGTAGCGCTTCCTTGATACGCTTGGCCTTTAGTAATGCTTCACCTAGAGTGCGGTATGTCTGAGCAACAGTCAAGTTGTAGGCATCTATTTGCGGTACAGAAAACGCTGCTGGGTTCAAACGAACTTTCTCACGATTGATAACGCAATGTTTGTAAAAGAAAATTGCTAACTCTGGTTTTTGAAGTCGCTCAAATAAGTAACCTAAATTGCTGTAGGTTTTGCCCAAAGCAATATGAGCCTGTCCTGGAGTTTTTTCGTTAAGCTGGAGTTCTTTGTTAATACGTAAAGCTTGCAGATAATATTTGAGTGCTTGCGAATATTGACCTTGATTTTGGTAAACTCTACCAATGTTGTTGAGCGTTGCAGTATGTACAGAGCGTTCTTCATTTTTTTGGCTCATGGCTAACGCTTTTTCTAATATCTGCAATGCCTGTGCAAATTTACCTTGCCCAGAGAATTTGATCCCCTCTTGGTTGAGCCGCGTGAGCTGAGATTGGTTATTGTTTCGGGGTAAAGCCTGAACGGTTTTTCTCGAATCTGGCTGTGCCTTTGCATTTGCAGTCATCAGACGAGTTGCTGGGAATGCCATTCCAGAACTCAGATAAATCAGTAGTGTAACAAAAACAACTCTAAAAAACCGATTAGGAACATACATAATAAAACCTTCCTGTGTCTGCAATTCATTAGTGCTGAGTGCTGATTAAATCCTCACGAATAAATCCAGGGGATTGAACAACAAGGAAAAAGAGTCTTTATTCTCCATGAATAAATTCATGGCGTAAGACCCCTTTTCCTTAACGCTTTTTACTTCGGAAACTGTAAAATAAAAAATTAAAAGTTACGCATTGACAAAAATTTAATTATGTGTGTCAAGAATGATTTGATTAGTGGAATGGAAGTTAAGCCTTCTTGAGCTTTCCTTGCTGTACTCTTACTAGGGTGAGCAAAATCAACTTATGCACGCTTGGAAATAGAAATAAGAAAGAATGTCAGCCAGTTGCTTATCGAATAAGTGTCTTAGCCAGAACAAACAGCCTTAGACGCCGTACACACTTTTCAAGATTATGCAACCGCGCTCTTGACACGTTGAGTCATTGATCCACACAACCATTTTTTTGTAAAGTGCGTAAGTTCTAAAAATGACACACTCAAGCATTGCTGCCTCACCCTCCGAGGCTGAGGCAGCTAAATGAACAAATTGCGCACAATATCTAACTTTATGCTATTCCAGATTTGGAAAATCTATTTTTGGCTGCAAAAAACTTTAATATGTCAGAGGAAAAATCACAACAACCGCAACTTTCACCAACCAGTGCCATTGACACTCCAGCAAGCAGTTCCTTGGAAAATTGGTTTGAATATCCTATAAGAGTCAACCCGCATCATACGGACTATGCAGGCATTGTCTGGCACGGTTCCTACTTAGCTTGGTTGGAAGAAGCCCGAGTGGAATGCTTGCGAGCTATTGGGATCGAATATGCTGATTTGGTAGCTTTGGGCTGTGATTTGCCTGTTGTAGAACTCTCGATCCGCTATCACCGTCCTCTTCAGTTGGGTAGGGCAGCGGTAGTCAAAACGCGCATGGCTGAGGTGACTGGCGTCCGCATCAACTGGGATTATGCAATTGAATCGCTAGATAGGCAAGAGTTATATGTTACTGCCAAGGTGACTTTAGTCGCGGTAGATCGTGAAAGAGGCAAGATTATGCGTCAGTTGCCTACAACTGTCAAGGATGCTTTGGCACGACTTTCAGGATCAAAAAATCAACCATCTTAGATTATTAGTGGTTATTCCTACCCTGCGCTTAAACAAACAAAGCTCTGTATCCCTCACGGGACGCTTTGCGCTCAGTTCCCTAGGTTGGAAAACCCGCCTGTAGGAGTTCTCTCTGGCGATCCAGGCTCATTCTATGCATCTTTAAAAAGAATTGGTATTAGTAACCCAAGTTGCTAGTTATTTGAGAAGGCGATCGCAAAGATAATAAAATCCCCTCCAGTAAGAAAAACGGAGGGGAATTATGTTAAATGAAACAATTGCTGTCTATGCTATCATTGACGACTT
>JAESFT010000172.1_pt1 | contig 74927 bp, 67 predicted proteins | sample 9269451 | NCBI WGS metagenome assembly JAESFT01 (sample SAMN14502557, study PRJNA617106) | algae metagenome | isolation source: Scytonema hyalinum WJT4-NPBG1 and co-occurring heterotrophs from well... | place: USA: Mojave Desert, Joshua Tree National Park, California | collected 2006-05-25 | reverse complement strand
GCCGACCATCCCGACGACCGCACGTTCATGCTGTCGGGCGAGGCGGAGGCGGAGAAGGACGAAGTCGTCCAGGCTTTGGTCGAGAGCCGCACCGATGTCTTGATGAACTATCTGCCGGTGGGGAGCCAGGCGGCGACGGAGTTCTACGCCGAATGCGCGCTCGAAGCGGGCGTCGCCTTTGTCAACAATATCCCCGTCTTCATCGCCAGCGACCCCGATTGGGCGCGGCGCTTCGAGGCGGCCGGGGTGCCGATCATCGGCGATGACATCAAGGCGCAGCTGGGCGCGACCATTGTCCACCGCGTGCTGACCGACCTGTTCAAGAAGCGCGGCGTGAAACTCGACCGCACCTATCAGCTCAACACCGGCGGCAACACCGACTTCCTCAACATGTCCAACCGCCAGCGGCTCAAATCCAAGAAGATCTCGAAGACCGAGGCGGTGCAGTCGGTCGCCGAAGAACGGCTTGCCGACGAGAATATCCATGTGGGCCCCAGCGACTATGTCGCCTGGCAGAACGACAACAAGGTGTGTTTCCTCAGGATGGAAGGGCAGCTGTTCGGCGGCGTGCCGATGAACCTGGAGCTGCGCCTGTCGGTCGAGGACAGCCCCAACTCGGCCGGCGTCGCCATCGACATGATCCGCTGCGCCAAACTCGCCCGCGACCGCGGCATGGCCGGCGCCATCCTCCCCGCTTCTGCCTGGTTCTGCAAACACCCGCCCGTCCAGATGACCGACGATGAAGCTTTCTCCGCCGTGGAAGCGTTCATCGGCTGAAGGGTCAGTTCCGACCCTTGCTTTTCACGGGTCGGTCGCAAGGCATGAAGATCGGGGTTCTGACGTTTCATCGCTGCATCAATTATGGGTCTTATTGGCAGGCGCGCTGTTTGGTGGAGGGTCTGCGCGCGCAGGGTCATGACGCCGAGTTGCTCGACCATGACGCGCCAGAGGTACGCCGCGCGGAGTGGCGCTGTGCCTTTCAGCCGCTGCTGCCGGTCCGCACCTCGCGCGGGGACATAAGGCGCTATGCCACCAAGGCTCGTGGCTTCCTCAAGGCGTTCGACCAGCTGCCGCAGTCGCGGCGCTTCCATCTGCACGAGCCCGAAGCCGCCGGACGTTATGACGCGGTGCTGGTCGGAAGCGACGAAGTGTGGAATTTCGCGCACCCCTGGTATGGCTGGAAGCCGATCTTTTTCGGCGAGCGGCTGCAGGCGGGGCGGCTGATCTCCTATGCGGCAAGCTTCGGCAACCACGATGCAGAACGCGGCATCCATCCCGACTGGGCCAGCAAATTGCGCCGCTTCGACGCAATCTCGGTCCGCGACGAGAATAGCCGCAAGCTGGTCCGCGACGGCTTGGCTCGCGAGCCGGAGATCGTGCTCGATCCCTGTCTTCAGTTCCCGCCACCGGAGATAAAGTCGAAGGAAGAACCGCCTTACCTTGCGCTCTACGGCCACGGCTTTCCCGACTGGTTCGCCGCTGCCGTGAAGAAATGGGCACGAGCGAACGATCGCCGCATCGTCAGCATCGGCTATCGCAACGACTGGGCGGACGAGCAGCGCATCGAGGCTGGTCCTGAAGAATTTTCGAGCCTGATCGCTGGCGCCGATGCCGTCGCGACCAACTTCTTCCACGGCTGCGTCTTTGCGCTGCACCATGGTCGGCCCTTCGTTTCAGCGCCGTCGGCCTACCGGTTCAACAAGGTGCGCGACCTGACCCACAGCCTGGCTGCGGAACGGCACCTGGTTACGGAAGAGACCAGTGCAGACACCTATGAAGAGCTGCTCGGCACTCAGCTCGACCCGTTGATCGCCGCTCGCATTGCCGAGCAGCGCGCGCGCTCCAGCGCCTATCTGGCCGCCGTCCTTGGCTGAGCCGGCGCTTGCCCCCAAGGACGTTGTCCGCGCGGGCCTGTGCATCGGCTGCGGCGCGTGCGGACCGGGCAAGGGCGCCCTCGTTTGGGATGAGATCGGATTCCTCAAGCCGAGCGGCAAGTGGGCGGAGAAAGCTTCCGCCGGCTTCTCGCGCATCTGCCCCTTCTCGCCCGAGGCGCGCAACGAAGACGAGATCGCGGCGGAGCGTTTCCCTCTCCCGGCCGAGCGCGATGCTCTGATCGGCAGCTTCGAGAGCGCCTATGTCGGTCATGTCGCGGAAGGAGATGTTCGCGCTCAGGGCAGCTCAGGAGGCATGGTCAGCTGGGTCGCGGCCGAGCTGCTCCGGCGCGGACTGGCTGACGGCGTTGCGCATGTCGCGCCGGCCGACCCGCAGGCCGATGGGCGCTTCTTCGGCTACCGGATCAGCCGCACCGTCGAGGAGATCGGGCAAGGCGCCAAGTCGCGTTATTATCCGGTCGAACTTTCCGGAGTGCTGGCCGAAATCAGGACGACGCCAGGCCGCTATGCCGTGGTCGGTGTGCCCTGCTTCATCAAGGCAGTGAACCTGCTCCGCGCCAGAGAGCCGCTGCTGAAGGAGCGGATTGCCTATACGCTTGGCCTGTTCTGCGGCCATATGAAGAGCGCGCGGATGGTCGACAGCTTCGCCTGGCAGCTAGGCGCGCCGATGGATCAGGTGCGCGCGGTTGAATATCGGCGCAAGGACCCGGGCCGCCCCGCTAACTGGTACACCGCGCACCTGACCCTCGCCGATGGGAGCGCGCGCTGGCAGGACTGGTGGCATCTGGTGGACGGCGATTGGGGCGCCGGCTTCTTCCAGAACAGCCCCTGCAACTATTGCGACGACGTGGTCGCCGAGACGGCAGACATTGCCTTTGGTGACGCCTGGGTGGAACCCTATTCCTCGGACGGTCGCGGCACCAACGTCGTCATCGTCCGCGCGCCGGAGCTGCAGGGGATCGTCGGAGAGGCCGTGGCTGCCGAACGGCTGGCGCTCAAGCCGGTGGACGCAGCCTTCATCGCAGAGACTCAGGCTGCTGGTTTCCGCCAGCGGCGTGAGGGCCTTGCCTATCGTCTCCGCATCGGCCCTCCCCGCCTGCCGCTGCGCAAGCGGGTCGCCCCGGGAGGTTATGAACTGACGCTTCGCCGTAAGTTGGTCTATCGCAGCCGCAAATGGATCAGCGCCTTGAGCCACCGCTTGGCGAGAGCCTCGCGGCGAAGCGGCTGGCATGCACTCTATCTCAAATGGGCGAAAGCCGCGCTGCGCACCTACGAAGGCTTCGCCTATCTTCGCGGTCCCGTCGGCAAGCTGATGCAGCGGATCGAAGGACCACAGCGCCAGCCCTGATCGTCACAGGTCGACCGCCAGCGTCGCCGGCGTTGGTGCAGTGCCGGAGGTCGCCCGTCGAATTCATGACTTTCAGCATATGGTCAGGCGGCTCGGCTTGAGGCAGGAATCGCCGCATGATCGTGCATCTGAGACATTGGCAAAGCTGGATGGTTGCGTCGCTGTCAGCGTTGCTACTGGGTGCCGCCGCGCACGCGCAGCTGCCCCAGCCAGGCAAGAACGCGATCAAGGCCAGCCTCCTAGCGGAATCGCCGGTCGTCGTCCCCGGCCAGACGGTCACGCTCGCGCTGGTGATGCGGCCGGACAAGGGCTGGCATGGCTATTGGAAGAACCCCGGCGACAGCGGCATGGAAACGCAGATCGCGTGGTCGCTGCCGGCGGGGCTCACGGCTGGGCCGATCCAGTATCCGGTGCCGGAGCGGCTGATCGTCGCGGGGCTGATGAACTATGTCTATGAAGGCGAATATGCGCAGCTGATCGACGTGCAGGTGCCCGCGAACGTCTCGCCGGGCACCAAGCTGCCGCTCCGCGCAAAGGTCGACTATCTCGCTTGCACCAAGGAAGTGTGCGTGCCTGAGGTGGCCAATGTCGCCGTCGATTTGGAGGCGGGCACGGCAGCGTCGCAGGCGAACCGCGCGATGTTCGACCGCTTCCGTCAGGCCTTGCCCCGGCCGCTCGGCAGCGAAGCGCGTTTCGAGCGCACCGGCAACCGCTTCCGGCTGGCCGTTCCGGTGCCCGCGGCACTAGAGCTGCAAGAGCCCTATTTCTACCCGCTGACGGACGGCGCCTTGTCCTATCCGGCGGTGCAGACCTTCTCCCGCTCCGGCGACATGCTGATCGTCGAGACGGAGGCGCCTTCGAACGGCGCCAGCCTCGCTGCGGTCGAAGGCGTGCTGAAGCTGAGCGACGGCAATGGCGTGTCGCTAAAGGCCGTGCCGGGCACCGTTCCGGCTGCAGGCGAACCGCTCGCCCAGCAAGCGGAGCAGCCGGCGGCCGGTGCCGCGGCGGTGCTCACGGCGCTGTTCGGCGCCGTCCTGGGCGGGCTGCTGCTCAACATCATGCCCTGCGTCTTCCCGATCCTGAGTCTCAAGGCACTGAGCCTCGCCAAGGCGGGCGGCGACGAGCGATCGGCCAAGCGCGAGGCGCTCGCCTATACCGCCGGTGCGGTGCTGATCTGCCTGGCGCTGGGCGGCGCCCTGCTAGCCCTGCGCGCGGGCGGCGCGGCGGCGGGCTGGGCCTTCCAGCTGCAGGACCCGCGAGTGATCATGACCCTGCTGCTGCTGATGACGGCGGTCGCGCTCAACCTCGCCGGCCTGTTCGAGCTTCCTGCGCTCACCGGCGGCGGACGCCTCGCCGAGGGCGGGGGGACGAGCGGCGCTTTTTGGACGGGTGCGCTCGCTGCCTTTGTCGCCACGCCCTGCACCGGCCCGTTCATGGGCGCCGCACTGGGCGCCGCGCTCGTCCTGCCTACAGCCGTGGCCCTGGCGATCTTCGCGGGCCTGGGGTTTGGCCTCGCCCTCCCCTTCCTGCTGCTCGGGTTCGTGCCGGCGCTGCGCCGCCGCATGCCGAAGCCGGGCCCCTGGATGGCGCGCTTCCGCCACATCATGTCGGTGCCGATGTTCCTGACCGCGCTTGCGCTCGCCTGGATCCTTGGGCGGCAAGCGGGTGTCGACGGCATGGCGATCGGCCTCGCCGCGGCGCTGCTGCTGGGACTCGCTCTCTGGTGGGTCGGGCAGCGCCAGGGGCATGGCCGTCCTTGGCTGCCCCTTGTGCCGGCGGCCCTTGCCGCGATCGCCGCCGTGGTGCTGGTCCCGACCGCTGCGACCGAGCCCGCGATGGCTGCCACCAAGGGTACGCTCAACTCCGAGCCATTCACTGAGACGCGCCTCGCCGCCTTGCAACAAGAAGGCCGTCCGGTGTTCGTCTATTTCACTGCCGATTGGTGCGTGACCTGCAAGGTCAATGAAAAGGGCGCGTTGGAGCGCGAGCAGGTCGCCAAGGCATTTGCCGACAAGCAGGTCGCGGTGCTGGTCGGCGACTGGACGCGGGGCGACGCGGCGATCGGCCGCTTCCTCCAGAAACACGGCCGCTCCGGCGTGCCACTCTATCTCTATTACGAACCGGGCAAACCGGTCGAAATCCTGCCGCAGGTGCTGACACCCTCGCGGCTTGTGTCGATGGTCAGCTGAAGAAGGAGTATCAGGATGAAGCAGATGCTTACCGCTTTCGCCGCTCTTGCCGTCATCGCCGCGCCTGGCTCCGCGGCCCCGGTGGTCGGCCAGCCAGCGCCCGATTTCAAACTGGCCGATGTGAACGGCAAACCGGTCACCCTCTCCGGCTTCCGCGGCAAGACCGTGGTGCTCGAATGGAACAACCCCGGCTGCCCGTTCGTGCAGAAGCATTACAAGAGCAACAACATGCAGAAGGCGCAGGCCGCGGCTGCCAAGGACGGCGTCGTCTGGCTGTCGATCAACTCCAGCGCGCCCGGCAAGCAGGGACATATGGACGGCGCTGCCGCCAAGGCCTTCCTGGCGCAGAGCGGCGCCAAGCCAACCGCCTATCTTCTCGACCCGCGCGGAGTCGTCGGCCAGGCCTATGACGCCAAGACCACGCCGCACATGTACGTCGTCAACAAGGCAGGCACGCTCGTCTATGCCGGCGGCATCGACGACAAGCCGACCGCCAATCCGGCGGACGTGAACGGCGCGCGCAATCACGTGCTGGCGGCTCTCTCGGAGCTGAAGGCCGGCAAGGGCGTGTCGGTCGCGAGCACGCGCCCCTATGGCTGCTCGGTCAAATATGCGGGCACCTGATCGCGCAAATCTGGTATGAACAAGGGCCGAAGGTCGCGGCGCTCGTGACCTTCGGCCCTGTAACAGCGAAGCTCAGGCTATGGCAGGATCCATCCCAATGACCGGCGAAGTCCGCTACCCCCATCACTGGATGTTCGGCGTCGCAGCCCTGGCGGTGTGGCTCGCGCTCGGCTGGCCGGTGCTTGAGCGGATCAACAGCGGAGAGCTGATCAGGGGCGCGCCCGTTTCGCCGACATGGTTTCTGCCCTTCGGCCTGTTCGGCGGCGCTGTGCTCGCGGCGATGACGCTCAAGGTGCGCCGAGAGCAGCATTGGGCGCTGATCGGCGTCGAGCTTGGCGCGGTGGTCTCAATGGCGCTGATCCTGCCTTGGGCCGGAATGTCGGAATTCCTGGTCATCATCGCGTGGCAGGTCGCAATGGCGACCACGCCTGCGCGGGCGCTCGGCTGGGCGGTCTTCCAGACCCTCGCGGTTATTGTCGCCCTGGCGCAGGCGCTTAATCCCGACCTCTGCTGGGTGATCACCAAGTCTTTCGCGGTGCAGCTGGCGCTCGTCTTCACGGGCCAGGCGCTGCGCCGGGAGGCCGAGACCGCTCGGGAGCTGGAGCAGACCAACCGCGAACTCCGCTCCGCCCAGGCGATCATCGCCAACCGGGTGCGCGACGCGGAGCGGCTGCGCATTTCGCGCGAGCTGCACGATGCCTGGGGCCATGATCTGACCGCGCTCGGCTTGCAGCTCGAGATCGCCAGCCATGTCACGGAACCGGCCAAGGCCAATGACCATGTCGTGCGCGCCAAGAGTCTCGCCAGCGATCTTCTCAGCAAGGTGCGCGACGTCGTCTCCACCCTGCGCGATGCGGAGCGGGGCGATCTGGAAGGCGCTCTCAAGGCATTGGCGCAGAGCGTGCCCACGCCCGCTGTGCATGTCGATGTCGCACCCGGCATCCGCGTCAGCCCAGACCAGGCGCATGCCCTGATGCGGTGCGCCCAGGAAGCCATCACCAATGCGGTCAAGCATTCCGGCGCTGCCAATCTGTGGTTGCAGGTGACCTCGGACGGTGAAGGCGTCCGCCTCGTCGCTCGCGATGACGGGAATGCTCGTCCCGCCCCCTCCATGTCCGGCTCAGGCCTGCTCGGCATGCGTGAGCGGGTGGAGACGCTCGGCGGCCGGCTGGCGGTGCGGCCCGGTCCGGCTTCGGGCTTCACCGTCGATGCCTGGCTGCCCCTGCGATCACCGCACGCCGCATGATCCGCGTCGTTCTGGTCGACGATCAGACGCTCGTCCGCCAGGGCGTGCGTGGCCTGCTCGAGCTGGTGCCTGATATAGAAGTGGTTGGCGAAGCGAGCGACGGCGAGGAAGCGCTCGCCAAGGTGCCGGAACTGAAGCCCGACGTGCTCCTCCTGGACATCCGCATGCCGCGGATGAACGGCATCGCCGTGCTGGAGGCACTGCGCGACGCCAGCCAGCTGCCGCCGACGCTCGTGCTGACGACCTTCGATGACGGCGAGGCCGCCATTGCCGCCATCAAGGCCGGTGCGAAGGGTTTGATGCTGAAGGACGTGTCGCTGCAGGATCTGACCGGCGCGATCCGCGCACTGGCCGACAACAAGACTGCCTATCAGCCTGCGATGACCGAAAGCCTGATGGCGGCGATCCGGCGCACCCCGGCTGAGCCGGTGGAGGGCTCAGCGACCGAATCGCTGACCCCGCGGGAGCGCGAAGTGCTGCATCTGATCTGCGCCGGCTATAGCAACAAGGAAATAGCCGACCTGCTCGCGCTGGCGGAAGGCACGGTCAAGAACCATGTCTCGAACCTGTTGCTGAAGCTCGACGCTCGCGACCGCACCCGCGCGGCCCTGAAGGCACTGCAGCAGGGGCACCTCGGCTAGGGGGTGATCACCTCAGCTTTCCTCCGCTAAGTGCGTCGGCCCCGAACTTGTTCCGGGCCTTGGCTTCTTCAGCGATAACGTTGGCGGCCTTCAACAGGAAAAGCCTAGCCCCGGGTCAAGCCCGGGGCGACGAACAAAGATGGTCTAAGACTGATCATGCTCTAGCTGTCACGCCAGCAGTGCGTGGCGCGTGGCTCCTGCACCCCATTCAAGCGGCGCTTCTCCAGCAATGCCAGCAGCCCCAGAAAGGCGAGATACAGCAATACCGCAAGTCCGTGAATCAGCATCGCTCGCCCCTTCCGATGTGGAGCGAGTAGCTGCTCGCTGCTTGCGAGAGAAACGATCAACCGCCGTCACTCTGATCGACTTCGGCGATCAACAAAAAGGCCGGAGAGCGATGCTCCCCGGCCTCCTCGTACCTCGGTGCGCGCGCTTATTCGGCGGCTTCGGCGGTCGCCTGCGGACGGGTGTCGCGCCGCTCGGCGATGCGGGCCGACTTGCCGGTGCGGCCACGCAAATAATAGAGCTTGGCGCGGCGGACGACGCCCTTGCGGACCACGTCGATCGACTCGATGTTGGGCGAATAGAGCGGGAAAACGCGCTCGACGCCTTCGCCGAAGCTGATCTTGCGGACAGTGAAGCTGGAGCCCATGCCCTTATTGGCGCGGGCGATGCAGACGCCTTCATAGGCCTGAACCCGGGTGCGGTCGCCTTCGACAACCTTCACACCCACGCGCAGCGTGTCGCCGGGGCGGAATTCGGGGATCTTCTTCGCTTCGTTGAACTTGGCGATCTGCTCGGCCTCGAGCTGCTGAATCAGGTTCATTGGTCTTCGTCCCGTGTTCGTCGCCGCGCGCCAGAGGGCGACCCGACCCGAGCGCCCTCATGGCGCTCCCAAAGGTCCGGCCGCCTTAGCCGTGTATCGGTCTCCGCCTGAAGCTTGCGCCAGGCGGCGATCCTCGCATGATCCCCCGATCGCAGCACCTCGGGGATCGTGCGCCCTTCCCAGTCGACTGGTCGGGTATAATGCGGATATTCGAGAAGGCCGCTTTCGAAGCTTTCCTCGACACCGCTGGAAGCGGCGCCCATTACGCCCGGAAGCAGCCGAATGCAAGCATCGAGCAGCACCATCGCGCCGAGTTCTCCGCCGGACAGAACATAGTCGCCGATCGACACCGGCTCCACGTCGCGCCCCTCGAAGATGCGTTCGTCGAACCCTTCGAAGCGACCGCAAAGGATGGTGACGCCCGGCCCCGCCGCGAGCGCGCGCACCCGCTCCTGGGTAAGCGGCGCCCCGCGCGGGCTCATTGCCAGCACCGGCGCTTCGGGTGACCCGGCGCGGGCATGGTCGATCGCCGCCCCGAGCACATCCGCCCTCAGCACCATTCCCGCCCCGCCGCCGGCCGGCGTGTCGTCGACGGTCCTGTGCTTGTCGGCCGCAAAGTCGCGGATGTGCACCGTGTCGAGCGACCACACGCCCTCCGCTAAGGCCCGCCCCGCCAGGCTCGCACCGAGCGGGCCTGGAAACATATCTGGATAGAGAGTGAGAACCGTCGCGGCGAAGGTCATGGGAGCCTGAGCCAATTCTGCACCGAGAGGCCTGGAACTGACGAAAAGTCGCTCAGGTTATCGGTCACCAGCGTCAAATCGAGGGACAGCGCATGAGCGGCGATCAAGTGATCAAAGCTGGCTCGCCTGAATGGGAGACGCGCATACGCTTCGCTCGCGGCAAGGTCGAACGGGAGAACAGGCACTTCCTCGATGAAGAGTTCAAGCCTGTCGAGCGGCGGCGGCTTGCCCCGCATCGATCCAAGCGCGACTTCCGAAAACACGATTGCCGAAGTCACCAGGTCGCCTTCGTCGCAGGCCTCCATACGCTGACGCAGCCCGACCCCTACGCCCAGCGATGCTGCAATCACGATGTTGGAGTCGAGGAGGAACCTCACTCGTCGGCTTCGCTTTGATGCCTAGCCATCCATTCCGGATCTTCCCACAAGAGAGTCCGGTGCCTGAAAACCCGATCCTCTGGCTTGATGTAGCGCAGGCCTGATCCCGCGGCACAGCCCCATACCTTGGCGATATTGAACTTGCGCTTAGGCTGCTCCGACCGCTTGACCGCGAAATCTCCGTTTTCACCCGGGATTATCTTCGCGACCTCGCCCGGCTTCACCCCGAGGGCCTTTGGAAGCCGCAGCGCGACGGAGTTGCCCGACTGAAACGTTTTGGCCGTATATTCCTCGCTCATAGCAGCTCCGTAGATACTTGACGTATATACGAGGTGATGCACGTCAACTCAAGGCGCCGCCACCGCATAGCTCAGCGCCTGGATAGTCACCTGAGGCGTCGGCGCGCGCTGGACGCGGCCGCGGATTCGGCCGGTTTCGCAGATCCAGGTGAAGAAGCCCTCCATAGCCGAAATAGGCTCGATCTCTTCGCTTGCGACGCAGGTGCCGACCTCGCGCTTCACGCGTGCGATCTCGGCTTTCCAGCGGTCAGCATCGCGATCGAGCAGGAAGTTGTTGGCGAGGGGGGCGCCGGTCACATCGCCTCGCTGCCAGATAGACCGCGCCTGCTGATAGGCTTGGGCGAGCCCCGCGGAGACCGGCGCGGGCCGGCCAGGCAGCGCTTCGGCCGCGTTCAGTGCCATCAATGCCCGCCACGCGCCAGCCGAGGGGGCGCTGTAGGTGCGGTTCGAGAAGGCGAAGATGCCGACACCCTTGTCGGGCAGCAGATAGACGATCGAGCCATAGCCGGGATAGCCGCCGCTGTGCGTCACCACGCGGCCGAGGTCGCAATCGTCGATCACGCGCCAGCCCATGCCGTAGGTCACCGCCTGACGGCACGGCGCCCCGCCAAAGCTGGCGTTCCGCATCACACCTTGCGGCATGTTCGCGCCTTCGACGATTTCGCGCACCGTCGCGCGTTTGACGGGTCCGTTGTCGGCGCCGTCGCGGGCGGGCCAGGCGGACAGAATGAAGGCGACCCACTTCGCATAATCGTTCGCGCTGGTCTCGACCCCGCCCATGGCGCCAAAGCTGCCATCTGCCATGTCCGGCTCGCGCACCCAGGCGCCATCCTGCCAACGATAGCCGATCGTCCGCCGCTCGGCCGGTGACTTGAAGATGTCGAAGGTCGTCGATGCCATGCCGAGCGGATGGAAGAGCGAGCGGGTGATAAAAGCTTGGTAGCTCTTCCCCGAGACATTCCTCACGATGCGGCCAAGCGTGGCATAGCCGAAGTTCGAATACTCCATCGCCAGGCCCGGCCCGCGCGACCAGGGCACGCCCTGCCTTAGTACGGAGGTGAACTCCGCTTCCGGCATGGGCTGCTGGCGGTCACCCCAGGGGTTATCCTCCACGAAGCCGGCGGTGTGGGTAATGAGATCGCGCACGGTGATCCGCGGGCTGTCCGTGGTCGGATAGCGCCAGGCCTTCATCTCCGGCACATAGCGCTCGGCCGGATCGTCGAGGCGCAGTTTGCCTTCGTCGCGCAGCTTCAGGATCGCCATGGCCGTGAAGGCTTTCGACATAGAGGCGATACGAAACAGGCTGTCGGCGGAAACCGGTGTCCGGGTAGCCGGGTCCTGCACGCCGAAGCCGCGGACATGGACAAGGCGGCCGTCCTTGACGATGCCATAGACCATGCCCGGCTGAGGCGCTGTCTGCTGATAGTCACCCATGATCCTGTCGAGGGTCGGGATCATCTCCTCTATCGTTGCAGCCTGCGCAGGAGCGGAGAGAAGGGCAAGAGCGAGCCAGCTTTTCATGGGAACTCCATCAACCGAGGCCGGGATGCGGGAACTTCGCGCCCCGCGCAACTTTGAGCCGCGATGAGCAACTTCGACTATGACTGTCTGATCGTCGGCGGCGGCCCGGCCGGTCTGACTGCCGCCATCTATCTCACCCGCTTTCACCTGCGCATTCGGCTGATCGATGCAGGGAACAGCCGGGCGAGCTGGATCCCCTGCTCGCACAACCATGCAGGTTATCCCGAAGGCATCAACGGCAAGGAACTGATCCGATTGATGACTGAGCAGGCGCAGAAATATGGCGCCAAGATCGAGTGCGCGCGAGTCACGCGGCTGGAGCGGATCGAGGGCGGTTTCGAGGCGGATTGGGGTTCAGGGCTTGAGACGGCGCAGACGGTGCTGTTGGCGACCGGCGTCACCAATCGGCGCCCGCCTATGGACGAGGACCTGCATGACGAGGCGCTGGCTCGGGGCCTGATCCGCTATTGCCCGATCTGCGACGGTTATGAAGTCACGGACAAGCGAGTCGGCATCATCGGCGACGACAGCCATGGCGTGGCGGAGGCCATGTTCCTGCGCAGCTACACGCGGGAGGTGACGCTGATCGCGCCGCATGGCGATCACCGCAAGCTCGACGCGCAGGACTGGTCCAGGCTGGGGGGCTGCGGCATCGCGGCGGTCGACGGCCCCGTCACCGACATACGGGTCGAAGGCGACGAGATTGTGCTGGCAACGGCGGCAGGCGAGCAGCGTTTCGACAGCGTTTATCCGGCACTCGGCTCCGACGTCCATTCGTCGCTTGCCGGGATGGTAGGCGTCGAACTCGCCGGCGATGGCTGTATCGGTGTGGACGATCACCAGCGAACGTCGGTGCCCGGGCTTTATGCGGCGGGCGACGTGGTGAAGGGCCTGGACCAGATCAGCCATGCGATGGGCGAAGGCGGGGTAGCCGCAACGACCATCCGCAACGATCTTGCAAAGCAAGGCCCGCTACTGCGCTAGCCACGCACGTCATCCGGAACTTGGTTCGGGATAAGGCGTCCGGCTCGGGTGGTCGAACAACCCTTGTTCCGAAACAAGTTCGGGATGACGGCCGCTGGGTCGACCAAAGCGACACCTGCAGCGACCAAGCCGCAGGCGTTGTGCAGTGCAGCACTCCTGCGCCCAAGCACATCCGTCATCTCCGCCCCAAGAGCTGCCCCGGGTCGCACCGGCTATGCTTTTGGAGATGATTGATGCCCCGCGTGACCCGTTCACCCCGTTCCGTGCTTTTCGCCAGCGCCGCCTCCATGGCTGCGGCCTTTCTGGCAACCGCGCCCACCCGTCCCCTCGCCGCTCCGGCAGCGGCCAGCGTCCAGGCGCCCGCCGTCCAACTCGGCCGCTGGCCGGCCAACGCTGGACATGCGCTGCTTCAGGAGATCGCTGCCGCCGAGGCCGAGGGCCTTGATCCCGCCGACTATCAGCTGGCGGCCCTTACCGAGGAACTGAAGCGCAGCGGTGGCGGCCCGACGTTCGATAGGATGGCCGATGCGGCGGCGCTGAAGCTGGCGCACGATTATCTGCTCGGCGCCATTGCTAACAAGGCCGCCTATGACTGGCATATCGAGCGAAAGGATGGCGAGCCTTCGCAGCTCGCCATGCAGCTGCAGCACGCCGTGGCGAGCGGCAAGGTGCAGCCTTGGCTCCGTTCGCTGCTGCCGCAGGACAGCCGTTATGCGGCGCTCCGCACCGCCTACGCCGAGACGCCGGAGACGAACTTCGTCACCCGCGGCCGACTTAAGGCCAATCTGGAGCGCTGGCGCTGGATGCCGCGCGATTTGGGCGCCGACCACATCTATGTGAACGTGCCGAGCTACACGCTGCAGCTGGTCGATAATGGCCGGCAGGTCGCCGAGCATGTTGTCGTGGTCGGTGCCCGCGCGACGCCGACGCCCGCGATCAGCTATGCCGCGGAAGCCGTGGTGCTCAACCCGTGGTGGACGCCGCCCAAGAGCATCAAGGTGTCGGGCAAGGGCTTCGTCAACTCGGGCGGCACGCTGCGCCAGCCGCCGGGCCCGAAGAATGCGCTGGGGCGGATCAAGATTGACCTGCCCAACCCGCACGCCATCTACCTGCACGACACGCCGGCAAACAGTATTTCGCCAAGGCATCGCGCGCCTATAGCCATGGCTGCATCCGCGTGCAGGACGCGGACCGGCTGGCGGAAGAACTGGTCAGGCTGGACCAGGGCAGTGGCGATGCGGTGGAACGGGGCCTGCGCACCTATGCGACCCAACGGCTGAAGCTAAAGCAGGCGCGGCCGGTATGGCTGGTCTATTTTACCGCCGATGTGGGACCCGACGGCAAGCTGCGGCTGCTCGACGATCCGTACAACCGCGATACCAGGCTGATCGCGCGGCTCGATACACCGGTGCGGCTGGCGATGCGTTAGCCCCCTCTCTCATCGTCATTCCCGCGAAAGCGGGAAGCCAGAGGAGGGCGGGGAGCACGCTTATTTTCTGGGTCCGCGCTTTCGCGGGGATGACGAAAGGACCGGTTAGTGCGTGCCGTTGAGCGCGGCGACTTCGCGGCTGGCTGCGAGCACGCGGCGGGCCGTCTCGATCGGCGCGGCGAAGGACGTGCCGGTGCCGGTCACTTCGAGGCCGGCGGCCGAAATGGTCGGCACATCGACGCCGCGCCGCCAGACGTAGAGGTAATCGTCGGCGTCGGGGCGGTTGGTGCCGCGCCAGGGATTTCCCGCAGGATCGGTCGCCCCCACCAGCACGGCGCGGGGGAAGCCGGCGCGGGCCATCGCGATATTGTCCGGATGGTCGCGACCATTATTGCCAGCGGCCATCACGACGATGATGCCCTTGGCGGATGCGCGGCGCACAGCCTCCGTGATGCCTGGATCGTTGGCAAGGGCGAGCGACAGATTGATCGCAGTGACGCCCAGCTCGACCGCCTTGTCGATCGCCTGGACGATTGGCCGGGACGAAGGCTGGCACGGCGGCGAACGATCGGCGGGGCAGCCAGCCGGATCGTCGATGCGGATCGAAACGATGTCGACCGCGCCCTTGGCTTCGCGGTCCAGGATCGTCGCGACCATCGTGCCGTGATCGTAGCGTGGGCTGAACGCCGGACGCTTGCCGGCCAGATCATATTCGCCGACCAGCACCTGGGCGAGTTGCGGAGTTCTCGCCACGCCACTGTCGACCACGGCGACGAGCGGGCGGGCGGTGGCGGAGACGGAGGCCATCAGGCCGATCAGGAAAAGCAACAAACGCAAAGTTACCGGCCCCCGGACCGAGTTAAACTTCACGAATCCCCCCGGACTCGCGACATCAATATGTGCAACCCTGCTACTTCACGGAAGTGAAAATCGAGCTAATCGCGACGAACGGTTGGGCGCAAAGGAGACCAAGGTTGAGCAACATCGAAACGATCATGCGCCTCGCGCCCGTCATTCCCGTGCTGGTGCTCGACGAACCGGAACAAGCCGTCGCGATCGGCACCGCCTTGGTGAAGGGCGGCCTGCCTGTGCTCGAAGTCACGTTGCGCACGCCACGGGCCCTGGAGGTCATGGCGGCGATGACGTCGATCGAAGGAGCAGTGGTCGGCGCGGGCACGGTGCTCGATGCGGCGCAACTGGATCAAGCCCTGGACGCCGGCGCGCGTTTCATCGTCAGCCCGGGCCTGACCGACAAGCTGGCGAAGGCGGCGGCGGCGCGGCGGGCCTGCTTCCTGCCGGGCGTCGCCAACGCCTCCGACATCATGCGCGGGCTCGATCTGGGCCTAAATCGCTTCAAATTTTTCCCAGCGGAAGCGAGCGGTGGGTTGAAGGCGCTCAAGGCCCTGGCCGGCCCGTTCGGCGATGTCCGCTTCTGCCCAACGGGCGGCATCACGCTCGACAGCGCGCCCGATTGGCTGGCGGAGGAAGCCGTGCTTTGCGTCGGCGGGAGTTGGCTGGTGAAGCCGGGCATGAGCGTGGATGAGATCGAAGCTGCCGCGCGGCAGGCGGCTGCGCTCAAGCGCTAACCTCTCGCAAACAGGAATAGCCAGACCGGCCATGCCGCCACGGCGAGCAAGGCACCCAAAGGGAGGGACGTGGTCGCGCTGATCGCCTCACCCCTCGCGCGTGCCAGCAGCGCGGAGCCGATGCCAGCAAGGCCAGCGAGCAAGAAGACAGTCGGCAAGGCCGCCCAGCCGAGCCAGGCACCGATTGCGCCGAACAGCTTGGGGTCGCCGCCCCCCAGCCCCTCGCGCTTGCGGACCAGGCGATATGCTCGGCCGATCAGCCACAGGCTGAGAAATCCGGCCGCCATGCCGATCAGCCGGTCGTTCGGGAAAGGCGCGGCGCCGGCGGCTCCGAAGGCGATCGCGAGAAGGGTGAGCGTGCCGGTCGCGCGGTCGGGAAGCCAGAAATGCTCCACATCGAGCACCGCCAGCAGCAGCAGCCCCCAGCCGAACACCGCGCCGCCGACACCGGCTAGGCCGGGCGCGAGGGAGAAGGACAATCCTCCGATCGCTGCCGATGCAATCTCGATCAGCAGATGCTTACGGTCGATGGCCTTACCACACGAGGCGCAGCGGCCGCGCCGGACCAGGAATGAGACGATCGGAATTAGATCGAACGGTGAAAGGGTACGCCGGCAATGGTCGCAACGGGACCGGCCGCTCGCCGCCTGCTCTCCCGCAGGCCAGCGGATGGCTGCCGTGGCAAGGAAGCTGCCGACGATCGCGCCGAACAAGAAGCCGATGACACCCCACATTCCCCTCCCCTGCCGTTCGCTTCGAGCGAAGTCGAGAAGGGTATCTCGACTTCGCTCGATACGAACGGATAAGGGGCGATCCGTTCAATACGAGGTGCCCATGACCGCCGATCCGATCGTCATCCTGTCCTATGCCCGCACACCGATGGGTGGCTTCCAGGGGGCGCTCGCCGGCGCGAGTGCCACCGACCTTGGCGCGACGGCGGTCGGCGCCGCGGTGGACCGGGCCGGCGTGGCGAAGGAAGCGGTGGAACGCATCTATATGGGCTGCGTGCTCCCGGCGGGCCTCGGCCAGGCGCCGGCGAGGCAGGCGGCGATCAAAGCCGGGCTGCCTGTTTCGGTCGAGGCGACCACGGTCAACAAGATGTGCGGCTCCGGCATGCAGGCGGCGATCATGGGTGCCGAGGCGCTGGCTGCCGGCTCGGTCGACCTGCTCGTCGCCGGCGGCATGGAGAGCATGACCAATGCGCCCTATCTGATGACCAAGCACCGCGGCGGCGCGCGCATCGGGCATGATCGCATGTTCGACTCCATGTATCTCGACGGTCTCGAAGATGCGTATGAGCCCGGCAAGCTGATGGGCGCCTTTGCGGAGGATACGGCGCGCGAATATCAGTTCACGCGGGAGCAACAAGACGACTATGCCGTCGCGTCGTTGACCCGTGCGCGGAAGGCGCAGCAGGACGGCAGCTTCGACCGCGAGATCGTCCCTGTTACCGTCGCCGGCCGCAAGGGCGACGTGACGATCAGCGAGGACGAGCAACCGGCCAAGGGCGATGTCACCAAGATCCCGACCTTGCGGCCCGCCTTTTCAAAGGACGGCACAATCACCGCCGCCAACGCGTCATCCATCTCCGATGGCGCAGCTGCCCTGGTGATGACGCGGGCGAGCGTTGCCGAGCGGCTGGGCGTCACGCCGGTGGCGCGGATCGTCGGGCATGCCGCCCACGCGCACCTGCCGGCCAAGTTCACGACCGCGCCGGTATTCGCGATGCAGAAGGCGCTTGGCCGCGCCGGCTGGGCGATTGGCGATATCGACCTGTTCGAGGTGAACGAAGCGTTCGCGGTGGTGGCGATGATCGCCATGCGTGAGCTGTCGATCCCGCACGAGGTGCTGAACGTCCATGGCGGCGCCACTGCACTGGGCCACCCGATCGGCGCGAGCGGCGCGCGCGTGATGGCGACTTTGCTGTCGGCGCTGGAGAAGAATGGTCAGAAGCGCGGCCTCGCCTCGCTCTGTATCGGCGGCGGCGAAGCAACGGCTGTGGCGGTAGAACTGATGAACTAGCCTGAGGAGCGTCGGCGGCGCTCGTCAGGCTCTCAGACTGCTGACCCGCCCCAACTCCGATTTGAGGCGCTGGGCATCGAACGCGTGCTGCTCGAACTCGCCGCCCCGCTCGACCCAGAACAGGAAAAGGTGCGCGGACCATTTGTTCGGGTTGGGCTGGGTCCGGCCGTGGCGGAGATTGATGCCGCGATACAGGACCGCATCTCCAGGCTCCATGGCGACTGAAGCGAAGGGCTCATCCCCGAAATCGTCGAAGCAGGGGCCCTCCTCCGTCACCTGCCGCGAGCCGACTTCGAGCGGCCAGGCAATGCCGTCGCTATAGGCGAGCGTCAGCGACACGCTGTGCTCGCAGGACGGCCGGTCCGAATGGACCCGGCAAATATCGTCCTGCTGGTAGATCCGGAAATAGTCGTAGCTCGGCAGCAGGTCCGCTCCGGTGAGCTGGCACATGATCGGCGTCATGCCCCACAGAAAGGTAGTCAGCGGCCGGTAGAAATGGCCTGAAATGTCCACGGATTGCCGCTTGGAGAGATTGTTCTGCTTGGCGAAGGTCTGGAAGGACTTACCCGAAGCCGCGAGATCGATCTCGATCTGCTTGAACAGATATCCCGCCACTTCGGGCGGGACCAAGCTCCGGATGGCCGCATAACCGTCCCGATGATAGTCGCCCTCGATACGCATTTTGGGTGGCTTGTCCCGTTCTGGATTCACGCGCGATTTCGCAGACCCGGCTCTGGTCCGCAATGGCTCGGAGTGAGTCGCTCCGATCAATCCTCGACCGTTTCGTTCGGCGCCACGCCCCACAGGCTTGTCGCCGCGATCCAGCCGCGTCGACCCTTGACGTCGAAATCGCACCAACCTTCGCGGCAGCCGCGCAGTTTACCGACCACGCCCGGCGCCGCGCGCCAGACGACCGGCGCGCCACCATCCGGCCGCGCCCGCATCGGCGCGATGTCTCCGCGCACCATTCCCGTGCGCGCTTCAGAGAGCATGTTCGCCTGCATCCAGCCCTGGGCGCCGTCGGGATCTTGAACCTTGCGCCAGGCGGGAAACGTCGCGACGACCCTGACCGGCAGACCGGCCCGGCGAAACTGCCAGATGGCGGGGAAGTTGCGGCCGGGGCCGGTGCGGATATTTGCTTCGTTCGGCACGACAGAGGCCCAGTAAGGCGGCTTGCGGTCTTGCGCGGCGGCTGCAGTGGCGAAACAGGACAGGGCGAACATGGCGCCCACCAACGGCTTGAACATGGCGCCTGTGTTGCCGCAGTCGAACTCCGCCTTCAAGCGCGCTTGACGCGGCTCGGCAGCACTGCCTAGCTGCTGGCAATGGCCCAACGCCCCCGCATCCTCGTCACCCGAAAGCTGCCCGAGGCTGTGGAGACGCGCATGCGGGAGCTGTTCGACTTTACCGACGATCTCGCTCAGGCCGATGTGCTGGTGCCTACCATCGTCGATACGGTCGACGCGGCCCTGATCGGGAGCGCGGGTGAGCGGCTGAAGCTGATCGCAAACTACGGCAACGGCGTCGATCATATCGACCTGAAGGCGGCGCGGGCGCGCGGCATCATCGTCACCAACACGCCGGGCGTGTTGACCGAGGACGCCGCCGATATGGCGATGGCTTTGATACTCGCGGTCGCGCGCCGGCTTTCCGAAGGCGAAAGGCTGGTCCGCTCCGGCACATGGAGCGGCTGGGGGCCGACCACGATGCTTGGCCACCGCGTCAACGGCAAGGCGCTCGGCATCCTGGGCATGGGCCGTATCGGCCAGGCGATCGCGATGCGCGCTCAAGGCTTTGGCCTCAGCATCCACTACCACAATCGCCGGCGCTTGCCGGATGTGGTCGAGCGAGCGGTCGGCGCCGTCTGGCATCCTGAGCTGGACGACATGCTGACCGAGATCGATTTTCTGTCGATCAACTGCCCGCACAATGCCACTACCCATCACCTGATCGATGCCGGCCGATTGGAGCTCCTGGGCCCCCGCGGCTATCTGATCAACATCGCACGCGGCGAGATCGTCGACGAACCCGCGCTGATCGACGCGCTGGAGAATGGCGGAATAGCGGGCGCGGGCCTCGACGTGTTCGAGCATGAGCCTGCGGTCGATCCCCGCCTGCTCGCGCTCGATAATGTCGTCATGCTGCCGCACATGGCCTCCGCCACCGTCGAGGCGCGCCAGGCGACCGGCGAGAAGGTGATCGCCAATATCCGCATGTGGGCCGACGGCCACCGCCCGCCCGACCAGGTGCTTGAGGGCTGGGCCTGAGGCTTGGACCAGGCGCTGCTCGAAGCCGCGGTCGCGCGGATGCTCGGGCCCGGCGGCGATGTGCAAGGGCTGAAACGCCTCACCGGCGGCGCAAATATGGAAAGCTGGTCTTTCGATCGCGACGGCCAAGGCTATGTGCTGCGCCGCGCACCAAGCGCCGAGATGATGGCGGGCCGCGCCTATAGCCATGACGTGGAGGCCGCGCTCATTCGCCTGGCGCATTCGCACGGCGTCATGGCGCCGGAGGTGCTGGGCGAGCTGGAGCCCAGTGACGGACTCGGCAGCGGATATCTGATGCGGCGCGTAGAAGGCACGGCCGATCCCCGCATCCTGCTCGACGGGCCAGCGCCGGAGCTGCTCGATCAACTCGCGCGGGAACTGGCCCGCATCCACGAGATCCCGTTAACCGACCTCCCTTCCGGTCTGCCGCAAAGCGACGCCGGCGAGCTGGTCGAAGCCCTGGCGGCGCGGTTCGAAGCTCATGGTGGAGACCGGCCGGTGATGGCGCTGGCGTTGCGATGGCTGCGGGATCACCTGCCCTCGCCCGCTCAGAGGGTGCTGCTGCACGGCGACTTCCGCATCGGCAACTTGATGGCGGACGATCGCGGCCTCACCGCCGTGCTCGATTGGGAACTCGCCCATATAGGCGACCGGCACCAGGACCTGGCCTATGGCTGCATCAACAGCTGGCGCTTCGGCCGGATCGATCGGCCGGCCTTCGGCATGGGGCAGTTTGAAGAGCTATTTGTGGCTTACGAGCGGGAGAGCAGGATTGCCGTGGAGCCGGCGCGCTTCCGCTTCTGGCTCGTCTATTCGACCCTCTGGTGGGGCCTCACCTGCCTCGAGATGGCTGAGATCTGGCGTTCCGGCCGCGACCGAAGCCTGGAGCGCGTGGTGATCGGCCGCCGCGCGTCCGAGACTGAGGCCGACCTTCTGATGCTGCTGGAGGAGGACGCGCCGGAGAGCGAGCGGAGGGCAGTCGACCTGCCTCAATCCCCGATTGTCCGTCGTCAGGGCGAGCCCAGCCAAGAAGAACTGTTCGAAGCTGTTTCCGAATGGATCGAGCAGGACCTGAAGCCCCAACTCAGCGGCCGCGACCGCTTCCAGGCCAATGTCGCTCTGAATGCGCTCGGCATGCTGAAGCGCGAAGGCGCCCTGCCCTTCGATCGCACCCTCAGCGACGATCTGCTCGCCGGCCGCGCGACGCTCGCCACGCCCGGCCTGCTGGCGCGCCTCAAACGCGAAACACTCGCCAAGCTGGCTGCGGACCAGCCCAAATACAGCGCGCTCCACGCGGCGCGAGCACGATGGAGCGCCTGATGCTGTTCGAGATACCGCAGGAAATCACAGCCTATCTGGCGGAACTCGACAGCTTCATCGATCGCGAGATCAGGCCCCTGGAACAGGCGGACGATAATATTCGCTTCTTCGACCATCGGCGCGAACATGCGCGGACCGATTGGGATCGGGGCGGATTGCCTCGGCACGAGTGGGAGGCTTTGCTGGCTGAGATGCGGCGGCGGGCGGATGCGGCAGGGCATTACCGCTTCGCCATACCGGCTGAATATGGCGGCAAGGGCGGATCGAACCTCGCCATGGCGGTGATCCGCCACCACCTGGCCGCCAAGGGGCTAGGCCTGCACAACGACCTGCAGAATGAAAGCTCGATTGTCGGCAATCTGGTGCAGGTGCTGATGCTCCGCGACTTCGGCACCGACGAGCAGAAACGCGCCTTCATTCCGCCGATGCTCGAAGGCGAGATGCGCTGGGCCTTCGGTTTGACCGAGGAAGCGCATGGCTCCGACGCCACCCATATGGACACGCGCGCCGTCCCGGAAGCGCGGGATGGCGTCGCCGGTTACCGCATCGACGGCGAGAAGATGTGGATCACCGGCGTTCATGTTGCGACGCACGTGATGACCTTTGCCCGCACTTCGGGCGAGGACGGCAAAGCGCGCGGCATAACCTGCTTTGTGGTGCCGACCGACGCGCCCGGCTTCCAAATCGGCGAGTATCTGTGGACGTTCAACATGCCGACCGACCATCCGCGGCTTCGCTTTGAGGGCGTGTGGGTGCCGGAGAGCGCAATCCTGGGCCAACTGGATCAGGGCCTCGCCGTTGCCCAGCATTTCGTCCACGAGAACCGCATCCGCCAGGCGGCAAGCTCCGTCGGCGCAGCGCAATATTGCATCGACGAAGCGGTGAAATATGCGCGGGAACGCAAGCCCTTTGGAAAGCCGCTCGCCGTCAATCAGGCAATCCAATTTCCGCTGGTCGAGCTCGCCACGGAAGCCGAGATGCTACGTCTGCTGATCTACAAGACCGCGGCCGAAATGGACACCATGTCCAAGCCCGAAGTCGCGCTACGTCTCTCCGATAAGGTCAGCATGTGCAACTACCGCGCAAACCGCCTCGTCTGCCAGGCCGCCGACTTCGCGATGCAGGTCCATGGCGGCATCGGCTATTCGCGGCACAAGCCGTTCGAGCACATCTACCGCCATCACCGCCGCTACCGGATCACGGAAGGCTCGGAGGAGATCCAGATGCGCAAGGTGGCGGGCCATCTGTTCGGCTTCATGAGCGGCTAGATTTCGATCAGAAACTCGCCGAAACGTTGAGCGACAGATAGCGCGTCCAGCGCTTGGGCGGCGCGTTCGGCGCTTCGGTCAGGAAGCGACCCTTACGCAGCAGCACGGCGTCCGCCTCCAGCGTCAGCCATGGCGAGACCCGACGGCGGATGCGGCTGTCGACCTGGTGCCCGGCAAAGCGCCCTGACCGGCCACTCGCATCCCGCACGCCAGTGGACGAGAAGCTGTCGAAGCGTGAGGCGAGCCACATCGGCCGGTAGCTGACGAACCAGTCGGTCTTCTTGTCTGGCACGGCCTCGAGCCTGACACCGGGGCTGATCAGGTTGGTCCGCGCAATGGCGTTGTAGAGCCCGGCGGGCGCCAGGTCGGCGCGGCGCATGCCGAACAGCGTGTCGAACCGGCCGAAGCGCCCGCCGCGACCGTCGCCGCTCGCATGATCATAGTCGAAGGAAAGTCGCGGCTTCCAGGCGCCGCGAAAGGTGTAGCCGGCGTCCGCGTGGAAGAACCAGGCGCGGACCGACTGCAGAGCGGCATTCGGTGCAAGGCTGGTGGCCACCTCGCCACGCTGCACGAAACCTTCAAATTCCAGGTCGAACTTGCCTATCGCGGGCTCACGCAGCACGCGCCCGCCGAACGTGTCGAGCGAACGGTTGCGGGTCGGCCGGCTTGGCCGATCACGTTCTCCCAAATGAATATAGGTGCCCTCGAGAGCGACCTCGCCAATCACGCGCGCCTTGCTGACCGTGCCGCCCCACAGCACAAGGTCGAAGCCTTCGTGATCGGGGCTAGTCTTGTTGTCCAACAAGGCATCGAGCCTATCGGGACGCCGCTGCTGCGGCAGCGTGTAGATGGCCGTCGCCTGCCAGCCGGCTTTGTTCGCGTAGTCGACGCGCAGACCCGTATAGCCGTTTGTGGTGTTCCGATAGTCGTCTGCGGCCACCAGTCGACGCGAGCCGAGGTTCAGCATCAAGCGGCCGATCTGCACGCTGGTCCGGCTGTTCGCACCCAGCCCTTCGCCCAAGTCAGCCTTCAGAAAGACCTGTACCAGTTCGAGCGTATTCACTTCGTTGGTGGAGACTGGGGTTCGGCGATCCGCTCCAAAAACGCGGCTGTCCCAAAGCTCGGCAGCTAGCTGGACCGGTCCCGAGCCGTATTCGGCCAGCAAAGTCGTACGGAAGTTCAACAGCGTATCGCTGCTGTTGAAACCGGCGCGGGCCTGGCCGGAAATGGTTTCGACGCGCACCCGCTCGGTGCCGCTCAGCCGGATACCGGCCGCGGCGGGAGCCGCTAGAAGGGTAAGCGCTGAAACTGCGGAGCCAATGCGCATGCGCCTGAGCTATGCTGCTCAGGAGCTCCGTTCGACGGAGCTTTGCTTTCGTAGGCGCAACGGCGCCTTGGGCGGTCAGCGCAGCTTCGCGATGCTCAGCCCGTCCGCCTTGGCGCGGTCCTTGACCGACTCCTCGCTGCGGGTCAGCGCCTTGGCGATCGCCTTCAGCGCCATGCCCTTCTTCGCCAGAGTGTGCAGCTTCTGCACCTCGTCCGGGCGCCAGGGTTGACGATGACGTTCGAACTTCTCGGCCATGCTGCTCCCTGCCTCCCTGCGTTCGACATTGCGAGGAGCGGAGCGACGAAGCAATCCACGTCACGCACTCTGGATTGCTTCGCTTCGCTCGCAACGAGGGTCCGGGCTAGCCATTGCCCCAGGACATTGCCGATCCGCTCCCGCCGGCTTCGCGGCCTTGGGCGCTGTAACGGCTCATCTCTTCCTGGTAGCGGCTGCGGAGCACCTGCTGGCGATCGGACAGCATTTCGCGTTCCAAGGTGATCAACCAGCTGCTTTCTTCCTGGTACATATGGTGGAGCACCGCGCCCCGAATATGCTCCAGCTTGTCCAGATATTCCTGCGTCATCGGTTCCAACTTGCCGAGCAGGCCCAGCTGCACCTTGGTCATGGCCTGCTCCTCATAGCCCATCATCGCATGGCCCTTCTGGTCGGTGTCGGCCATTTCGGGATAGACGACGGCTTCTTCGGCGGCGGCATGGCCGTTGAGCAGGGTCGAAAGTTCCAGCTCGGCCCGACGCTGCGCCGCCGCGTCGGGGGCTGCCCTCACGGCGTCGAACGCCCGCTCGATCCGCTCGTGATCGTCGATGATCAGCTGCACCCAGCCATTGGGCGCGGCCTGGGTGCGGGCATTGTGCCGCGCCTCCCTGCGGGTCTCGTCGCTCTCCGGCGGAGCGACCTTGGCGACGAACTTGTCCAGCAACGACATGTGGCATCTCCTTGTGACCTCTCAACAAGCGCAAGCAAGGCATGGAGGTTCCCGCAGCCGTTTCAGGAGTTTGCGCGTTGTCTCTTCGATGCGAGACGAAGCGCGACCGCTCGAACGTGCTAGCTGGCTGCTGATCGCAGCGATGCTGGCGCTGTTCATAGCGCTACAACTGCGGTCGCCCTTTGCCTTAGCTCCTCTCGGGCTGGCTGTGGCGACCCTTACGCTGGGGCTGCTCGCTTGCGGCTGGCGTCGTACGGCAGGGCGGGGACAGTCTTGCGCTGCGGCCGGCGCCGTGGCGCTGATCCAGATGACTCTGTTCACGCTGCTGGGTGTCGCCATCACCTATATGCTGACGGCGCAGGCTGGAGCCCTCTGGGACGAACACTTCGCGCAAGCCGATCGCGCGCTCGGCCTTAACTGGCCGGCGGTCCGCGCGGTGCTCGATAAAAGGCCGCTGGTCGTCACCGCCCTCGGCTTCAGCTATCACAGCCTGGCGCTTCAGATGGTCGCCGCGATTTGCGCCCTGAGCGCTGCCGGCCGGCTCGACATCCTCCGCATCACCGTCTTTGCGGCCCTCTCTTCGGGGCTGCTGACGGTGCTGCTCTCAGGACTCTTCCCCGCCAACGGCAACATCTTCGAGCCGGCAGATTATCGCCACCTCTGGCCGTCGATCCCGTGGCAGCAGATCGAGTTGCTCCACGGCCTGCGCAGTGGCGCCATCCGCACGATCGACTTGCTTCAGCTGGAAGGCATCGTCACCTTCCCCTCCTACCATGCGACGCTGAGCGTGCTGTTCGCCTGGAGCTTCCGCTCCGTGCCGGGGCTGAGAATCGCGGGCCCGGTCTGGGCTAGCCTCACGCTGTTGGCGACGCCGATATTTGGCGGCCATTATATGGTCGACGTGCTCGCCGGCGCGCTGCTCGGCATCGTCAGTCTGGTCGCTGGCATCGGACTGGCATCTGACCGATATGCGGCGACAATGCCACGTCAACGCCTAAGTATCTGATTTGGGTGGTGACCCCTACGGGACTCGAACCCGTGTTTTCGCCGTGAGAGGGCGACGTCCTAGACCGCTAGACGAAGGGGCCGTATCGGCAAGAGGCGCGACCTATGGTCGGGGCGCGGCGGTGTCAAGCGCGGCTTCGACCGGGTGAGCCAAAACGGTTTGGGCGCGTTAAGGGGAGCATGGGGCGCCTGATCTACTCTGCCGAAGTGACGAAGAGCGGCGAGCTGATCGTCTCTGGTCCGGCGGCTGATGGCAGGGCGACCGAGCGCCGCATCCCGCTCGGCGATCGCCAGCATGGCGACTGGCTCGATGCCTTCAATGGGCTCGCGGCGACCTTCGGAACCCGCCTGCCGCGCAACCGGCAAAGTTGGCAGCCGCAAGGCACCTGCCCTGCCATCGAGCCGCTGCTGACCCGCAACATCGCGCCCGGCATCCGCGACGGTTATGGCGATCCGGCGGTGATCCGCACGGAGCATGGCTATCATCTGGTCGCCACATCGAACGACGCGCCCGAGGCTTTTCCGATCCTGCGCTCGCCGGACCTGAAGCGCTGGGAACATGCCGGCTTCGTCTTCCCCGCCGGCACGGCGCCGCACTGGGCGATCACGGGCGAGAATGTCGCCGATTTCTGGGCGCCCGAGTTGCACCGGGTCGGCGATGGCTATCTGCTCTGCTTCATGGCCCGGGACGCGGCGCGCTCGCTGTGCATTGGCCTTGCCCGCGCGGAGAGCCCCGACGGACCGTTCATGCCCGATCCCGAGCCTCTGCTGACCGGCGGCGTCATCGACCCGCATCTGCTCGTCTGCAGAGGACGCACTCTGCTTTTCTGGAAGGAAGACACGAATGCGATCTGGCCGCGCGGGCTTGCCGAGCTCCTTCGCGAGCAGCCCGGGCTTGCCGATGAACTCTTCGATCACGAGGCGGACCGGCGCACGGCGCATCTGTGCGCCGCTTTATGGGGCTGGGCGCGGAACGCCTCGCCGATGGAGCAATTCTTTGCGCTCCAGCCGCTGATCGAGGCAGGAGTCGCCCATTACGACCTTCTCCGCGCATCCTTGCAGGACCATGCGGAGGTGATCGTCGCGACGCGCACGCCGGTCTATGCGCAGGAACTGGCGCCGGACGGGCGGTCTCTGATCGGCAAGCGGCGGGTCGTGCTGGTCAACGACCTCGCCTGGGAAGGGCACCTGATCGAAGGCAATTGGGTGACGCACCAGGACGGCCGTTACTACCTCTTCTATTCGGGTAATGATTTCTCGACACCCGACTACGGCATCGGCGTCGGCATCGCCGAGGACCCGTTCGGTCCTTACACGAAGATGCCGGAGCCGCTGCTCCGCACCAACGCCGAGTGGTGGGGGCCGGGTCATCCCTCAGTCGCGACGGGGCCGGACGGCGTTCCCCGCCTCTTCTTTCACGCCTTTCCGCCCGGGACCGGCGGCTACAAGCAGTTCCGCGCACTGCTGAGCGCAAGGCTGGCTTTTCACCCTGACCGGGTCGAGCTTCTCCCCGCCCTCAATAAGCGGGCGTAAGCAGGCCTTCGATCGTGTGGTGCTGCACGATCGGCTCGAGCCGCTCGGCGACTCGATAGGTCAAATGATCGCGCACCCGCGACGGCAGCGAGTCTAGATAGACGCGCGTCACCTGCAGGTCGTGGTGCAGAGCGTTGGTCGCGTCCGGCGCGTCGACTCCGACGACCAGCACCGGCCGCGGCTCGTCCGAGCGGTTGGCGGTGCCGCGATGCACCGTCAGCGCCGACCGTACGGAGATATCGCCCATTTGCGGCATCTTCTGCTCGGCACGCTCGATATAGCGCGGCCAGAGTTCGCGCGGCGGGAACATGCCCTTGGGGCATCCTTCAAATTGGTCCCATTGCGTGCCCGGCGCGACCTCGAAAGGACCATGTTCCGGTCGTGTGTCCACCGCTGTCAGGTTGAAGGCGAGCGAATTCAGGCGCCGGCCCTTCGTGGTCGCCTCCGGCACCGCGAAGTCTCGGTGCCAAGGCTGGTCGGCGGCGCCAGGAAAGGGGATGTCGAACCCCACTTCCACGATCTTATAGTCGGGGCCGAGCACCGCTTCGCACACGGCGACGACCCACGGGTGTGTGGCGATATCGACAAAGCCGCGGATGCGTTCGGGATGCACCTCGACATACCAGCGCTCTGGCCCGCGCGGCAGGGCGCCGCCGGGTACGTCCTTCACTTCATTCCAGATGGCCCAGATGTCCTCCGCCATGCGCGCGGTCCATTCGCGCGAAAAGGCGCCCTTCAGGCCGGTGATGCCCGGCCCGTAGAGCGCCCCCATGATCTCGGCGACGTCGTAGCGCTGGTCCATGCCGCTATAACTTTCGACCGCCGCGGCGGCTCCGTCAGGCCTTGGGCCGGTGCAGGCCGCAGAGCTTGTTGCCGTCGGGATCGCGCAGATATGCGAGGTAGAGCTTGCCGAAGCTGCCCTCGCGATAACCCGGCGGGTCCTCGCAGCTGGTGCCGCCCGCCTCGCACCCGGCCTTGTGCCAGGCATCGGCCTGTTCGGGCGTGTCCATCGCAAATCCGATCGTCCCGCCATTGGCGTGAGTCGCCGGTTCGCCGTTGATTGGCGGCGTGACCATGAAAATGCCGCCCTTGTGCATGTACATCAGTCGGCCCTTCTCATCCTGCATGCCGGGCTTTCCGCCCATGGCGCCGAACAGGGCGTCGTAGAACTTCTTGGACTTCGCGGTGTCGTTCGTCCCGACCATCATGTGACTGTACATCGTTCCTCCTCCCTTACTCCGCCGCCTGGCGGAGCGGTTCGATCAGTTCCTCTTCGCGCGACCGGAACACCCATACCCGCGCCGGCGGCAGGTTTCGCCAGACCTTGTCGGCCAATGCTACCTCCACGTCGTGCGAACGCGGCAGCGGCGGACGCACGCCATAGGAATATTGGACGAACGGCGCGCCGGGCGGCAGCAGACGCAGCAAAGCGAGAACGAGCCCGACGCGCTCATGCGCCGGAAAGTTGAGCAGCGGCAGGCTTGAGATAATCCCGTTGAACGGCCCGAGGGATTCGATCCGCCCGGCATCCGTGGCATCGCCTTCGATGACCTGAAGCCGGGGGAAGCGGGTGCGGAGCATGCGGGCGAAGGTCGGGTCGGCCTCGACTGCGAGCACCCGCTCCGGTCCGAGGCCGCGCCGGATCAGCGCCTTGGTGATGGCGCCGGTGCCGGGCCCTAGCTCCAGCACGCGGCCAGGCAAGGAGAAGTCGATCTGCGCCGCCATGGCTTCGGCGAGCGCCGGACTGGCAGGGCTGATTGCTCCGACCGCGCGCGGATTGCGCGCCATGCGCTCGACGAAGCTCAGCCAATCCTTCAAAGGTCCGGGCACCGGCGTGCCATGGCGTTTCGGCTGGCGGAGCGCAACGGCCTAAGTCGGTGTTTTGCATGGGCATGGACGAACCAGGCTGCTGGCTGTGCGGGCGCCCGCTGGGGCGGAGGGTCGAATATCATCATCCGCACCCGAAGAGCCGCGGCGGGCGCGAGACAGTGCCCGTCCATCCAATCTGCCACCGCACCATTCATGCGCGATTTTCGAACATGGAACTGGCGCGCAGTCCGAGTGCGGAGACACTGCGGGCCGATGCGGAGATCGCCCGCTTCTTGGAATGGGTGGCCGGCAAGCCCCCCGACTTCCACGCACCGACGCGCCGCCGCAGGAGCTAGGGCCTGTTTTACGCGGCGTTTACTCCTCCGGCGGCACTATGCCCCGTCAAAGGTCAAGGGAATGGGCGATGGACGCGGGCTACGGCTTCGAGCGTGACGAGGATCCGGCCGAGGAAGTGATCATCGAGGCACCGCCTCCGGTGATCGGCGGCGCGGAGCGGCGGCTGCATGTGCGCGCTTATGAACATTGGGCGTCGCTGCTCTGCGGCCGCGCTTTCCCGAGCATCGACGATCTCGATTTTGCCGCCATCGACGAGTTCGAAGCACGGTCGGTGCTGATCGACTATACAGGCGACGTGACCGCGCCCAAGATCGCGCGCATCGGCGCGACGCTGCGCGACGAATGCGGCGCCGCTGCCGGCATCAAGGCGGTATCGGATGTGCCCAGGGGTTCGCTGCTGTCCCGCCTGACCGACCATTATCTGGAGATTATCGGCACCCGCGCGCCGATCGGCTTCGAGGCCGAGTTCACCAACAATGAAGGGCTGCCGACCCTCTATCGCGGCATCCTGATGCCTTTCTCCGCCGATGGCGAGACGATCGACCATGTGCTGGGCGTGATCAATTGGAAGCACGCCCCCTCCCCCGATCTGAACGACGCCCTGCAGCGAGAGATGGCGAAGCTCGCCGGTTCCAGCAGCACGCGTCACTGAACCGGCCGGGGTTGAGATCGGAGCGCGCCCGGCGCATAGCGCCCGCTTGAGAGCCCGCGTTCGACGGGCACCAATCGCAGGCGGAGTTTCATGGCGACGGCCACGCGCAACCGGCAAGGCACGCCGGACCAACAGCTTATCAGCGACCTTTCCCAAGCCTTGATCAAGGGCGCCCTGCCGGGCGAGCTGGACGATTTCGACGAGCAGGCGCGGCTGGACGCGGCGACCTTCGTCGCCGAAGCCGCCGCTGAACGGACGCCGGGGCAGCCTTCGATCAAGTTGGAGTCGGTCGCTCATGGCCGCCGGTTCATGCGGCTCGCCATTGTCAATGACGACATGCCCTTCCTGGTCGATTCGGTCGCCGGAACGGTTAGCGCGCACGACCTGTCGATCGACCGCGTTCTCCATCCCGTGCTCTGCATTCGCCGCGACGAGGCGGGTCAGCTGATCGGCCTGCTCCCCAGCGGCGAAAGCGGCGCCCGGCGGGAGTCGATGATCTATATGGAAGTCGAACGCGCCGACGCGCGCGAACGACGCGCCTTGCTGGCAGAGCTCGAGGCCGTGCTCGGCGATGTGCGGGCCGCGGTCGAGGACTGGCCGCTGATGCAGCGCGCGCTCAAAGCGGATGCCGACCGGCTGCCGGACGGCGAAGGCGCGGCGCTGCTGCGCTGGTTCCTCGACGCGCATTTTACCCAGCTTGGGCACGAGATACGCGACCGCGAGAATGTCCGGCGCGATCCGCTCGGCATGTCGCGCGCGGGGGGCCAGGAGTATATCGCCCGTGGTTCGCTCGACCGGGCGTTCGAGTATTTCAACGTGGGCGGCGAGGCGCCGCTGCTGATCAAGTCGAACCTGATCGCAACCGTCCACCGCCGTGCGCCGCTCGACCTGATCCTTTTGCCCGTTCGCGAGGGCGGCGCTATTAATGCCCTTTCGATCCACGCGGGGCTGTGGACCAGCAGCGCTCTCGGCACGCCGCCCAACAAGATCCCGATCCTGCGCGCGCGCCTTTCGGCGCTGCAGGAGAAATACGGGTTCGACCCCGCGGGCCATGCCGGCAAGGCGCTGACTCACGCGCTTGCCGCCTTGCCCCATGACCTGCTGATCGCCTTCGCGCCGGCAGAACTGGAAAAGCTGGCCCTGACCTTCATGTCGCTGGCCGACCGGCCGCGGCCCAAGCTGGTGACGGTCACCGGCGCGCTCGGCCGTCACGTCTTCGCCTTTGTCTGGCTGCCGCGGGATGAACTGACCACCGCGCGCCGCCTGACGATCGGCCGCCTCCTCGCCGAGTCCGCCAACGCGAAGATCCTCAACTGGGGCGTGGCGCTGGAAAGCGGCGACTTGGCGCTGATCCGCTACACGCTCGACATCCGCGAAGGCCGGGTGCCGGACACGGAAGCGCTCGACCGGCGCATCGCCGAGATGGTGCGCGGTTGGGCGCCGGGCATCGAGGCGACGCTCGCCGAGCATGTCGATCCGGGCCGGGCGGCCCGTTTGCGGCTCCGCTACGCGCAAAGCTTCCCTGCCTATTATCGAGGCCGATATACGGCAGCCGAAGCTGCGCTGGACGTGCTGCGCCTGTCGCAGCTGGAAGGCGCGCAAGCACGCGACGTCCGGCTGCACCGGTTCGAGCGGGACAATGAACGTCAGCTGCGACTGAAAATCTTCAACGTGGGCGGATCGGTGCCATTGTCAGCCGCGGTCCCTACACTTGAGAATTTCGGCTTCCGTGTCATCGAAGAAATGCCGGCGACACTCGAAGACCGGCTCGGCAGCATCCACGACTTCCTGCTGGAAGTTGAAGACGGACAGCAGGCGCAGGCCCTGCTCGCCCGCGCGGACGTGATCGAACCGGCGGTCGCCGCAGTGTTGTCCGGCACGGCGGAGAATGACGCGTTCAACAGGCTGATCGTGACCAACGCGATGCTGCCGCGCGAAGTGATGCTGTTCCGCGCCTGGTTCCGCTATCTTCGTCAGACCGGCCTGTCCTACGGCCTGATGACCGTGGTGGAGGCGCTGCGTCGCGCGCCTTCCGTCGCACGCGGCATCATCGACCTGTTCGACGCCCGCCACGATCCGGCTCGCGCATCCGAGTCGGACGCCGACAAGGCGCTGCGGGCGATCGATGCCGGGCTGAGCCAGGTGCAGGCCGCGGACGACGATCGCATTCTGCGGATGATCCGCAGCGTCGTGTCTGCGACCCTGCGCACCAACGCTTTCTCCCCCGCTGCGACCGAAGCGCTCGCCTTCAAGCTGGACAGCGCCGCGATTCCGGGACTGCCTGCGCCGCTGCCCTGGCGCGAAATCTGGGTGTACAGCCCGCGCGTCGAGGGCATTCACTTGCGCGCGGGTCCCGTCGCCCGCGGCGGCCTGCGCTGGTCCGACCGGCGCGACGATTTCCGCACCGAGATCCTGGGCCTGATGAAGGCACAGCGGGTGAAGAACGCCGTCATCGTCCCGACAGGCGCCAAGGGCGGCTTTTTTCCGAAACAGCTGCCGCCCGCGGCCAACCGCGACGCCTGGCTGGCGGAAGGCACGGAATCCTACCGCGTCTTCATCCGCTCGCTACTGTCGGTCACTGACAATATCGTCGCGGGCAAGGTCGTGCATCCGGAGCAGGTGGTCGCGCGCGATGGCGACGACCCCTATTTCGTCGTCGCGGCCGACAAGGGCACTGCCACCTTCTCAGACGTGGCTAACGCCATCGCGCTGGAGCGCGGCTTCTGGCTGGGCGACGCATTCGCGAGCGGAGGCAGCCAGGGCTATGACCACAAGGCGATGGGCATCACCGCCAAGGGCGCCTGGGTCTCGGTCCAGCGCCATTTCGCGGAACAGGGTATAGACGTCCAGACGCAGACGATCCGCATCGTCGGCTGCGGCGACATGTCCGGCGACGTGTTCGGCAATGGCTTGCTTCTCTCCAAAGCGGTGAAGCTGGTTGCCGCTTTCGACCACCGCCACATCTTCATTGATCCAGATCCCGATCCGGCAGCGAGCTGGGCGGAGCGCGAGCGGCTCTTCGCCCTGCCCCGCTCCAGCTGGGCGGACTATGACGAGAAGCTGATCTCCAAGGGCGGCGGCGTCTTCCCGCGCACCGCCAAGACGATCACCCTGTCCGAAGAAGCGCAGGCCGCGCTTGGCATCACCGAAGCGGAGCTGGAACCGGCGGCGGTGATCTCGGCGATCCTGAAGAGCCCGGCCGACCTGATCTGGTTCGGCGGCATCGGCACCTATGTGAAGTCGCGCACGGAGTCGAACGGCGAAGTCGGCGATCCGGCCAATGACGCACTGCGCGTCAATGCCGAGGAACTGCGCGCGCGTGCGATCGGCGAAGGTGCCAATCTCGGCGTCACCCAGGCCGCGCGCATTGCTTTCTCGCAGCTGGGCGGTCGTATCAACACGGACTTCATCGACAATTCGGCGGGCGTCGATTGCTCGGACAATGAGGTCAACATCAAGATCGCGCTCAACCGCGAGATGAACGAAGGCCGGCTGTCGTTCGAGGACCGGAACGCGCTCCTCGCACGAATGACCGACGATGTCTCCGAGCTGGTGCTGGACGACAACCGCCACCAGACGCTGGCGCTGTCCGTCGCGGAGTCAGGCGCGACCACCGGCCTGCGCTCCTATGTGCGGCTGATCGAGACTTTCGAGGCTGCGGGCCGCCTGGATCGTGCCGTCGAGGGTATCGCCGGCAATGACGAACTGCTGCGGCGGGCGCAGGAGAATCGGGGATTGACCCGGCCCGAGCTGTCGGTGCTGCTCTCCACCGCCAAGCTGGCGCTCCAGGATGCGATCGAGGCGAGCCGGCTCAGCGAGGACTCGAGCCTCGACGCCGACCTGCTTGCGGCCTTTCCGCCCGAGATGCGCGAGAAGTTCGCGGAGCCGATCACTCAGCATCAGTTGCGGCGTGAGATCCTCGCAACCAAGATCGCCAACCGGATGGTCAATCGCCTGGGCATGATCCATCCGTACGAGCTTGCGGAAGAGGAAGGCGCGGCGCTCGGCGACATCGCCTCGATGTTCGTCGCGGCCGAGCGGCTCTTCGGCCTGCCGCAGCTCTGGAACGCGATCGACCATGCGGGGATGAGCGAAGCGGCGCGGATCGCCCTGCTAGACGCCATTGCAGTCGGCGTGCGGGCGCAGATGGCGGACCTGCTCCGCGCGACGGACCCCGGCACACTGCCCGGCGAGCTGGTCGCGCGGCTTGGGCCGGGCATCGGCCGGCTCGACGCGCAACTCGAGGCGCTGCTCGAGGAAGAGGCGCAAGCTTCCTCCGCCACGCTGTCGCGGCGACTACTCGAGTTCGGCGCGCCGCCTGAATGCGTACGCCGCGTCGCCCGGCTTTACGAGATGGATGGCGCGGTCGGGCTCGCGACCCTCGGCGTCGAGACGAACACAGACGAGGTCGTGCTCACCCGCGCTTTCACCGGCGTCGGCGAGGCTTTGGGGCTCGACTGGGCGCAGGCGACCGCCGCGCGGCTCGCCCCGTCCGACCCGTGGGAGCGGCTGCTCACCGCCGGCCTGGCTCGCGACTTCCAGCAGATGCGGCTGGACTTCCTCGCCCGCGCCGGCGGCAAGGACCCTCAGGCCTTCACCGCCGAATGGCTCGACCGCCAGTCCGGCCGTGTGGCGCAGTTCCGCGACCTGATCCATCGGGCGCGGGCCACCACCGCGCCCAATGCGGCGATGCTAGCCCAGATCGCCGGCCAGGCGCGGGTGCTGCTCGGGAGATAAAGAGCTTGGCGTGCGACCCGAACACCGTCTCCTTCCTCCTCGACCAGCTGAGCGCGGGCGGGGTGGAGGTGACGGCCAAGAAGATGTTCGGCGAATACGGCCTTTACCTCGACGGCAAGATGGTCGCTCTGGTGTGCGACGATCAGCTGTTCGTGAAACGCACGATTGGCGGCGCTGCCTTCACCGGCCCGATCGAGGAAGCGCCGCCTTATCCGCAGGCCAAGCCGCACCCGCTGATCGACGCCGATCGCTGGGATGATGGCGACTGGCTGGCGGAGCTGTTGCGGATCACGGCCCGCGAGCTGCCGGCGCCGAAGGCCAAGAAGGCCACAAAGACCTGCTCGTCCCGAGCGTAGTCGAGGGGCGCTTCTCCGAACTCTCTACCTCCGCCGCTCGACTTCGCTCGGGACGAGCGGAAATCAGCGATCCTCGTCGCGGATGTCATGAACCTCCCAGGTGTGGTTTTGGACGATGGTGGCGGGTGCAGGCCTGCCCTGCGGATCGCGCGAGGGCTCGTAGCGGAAACGCTCCTGAATTAATCGGCAGGTGACGTCGTCCAGGATCGGGCTGCCGCTGGAGCGGGTGATGTCGCAGCGCGCGACCCGGCCTTCGGTGTCGACGACGAAGCGTACGCCGACCGTGCCGCCAATCCCCTCCTCCCCCGCGGCGCGAGGATAGTCGGAATCACGGATGCGGCCCTTGCGCAGGCGCGGCGGTGTCCAGACACCGCCCGCTCCGTCGCCATCGCCGAGGCCGCCGGCGCCGCGACCATTACCGAAGCCTCCCGCGCCATAGCCCGGGCCGGGAATGTCGGCCGAGCCGGCCGAGGGCGCATTGCCGACGCCGGCGATCGGCGCAACAGGCACCGGGTTTGGCGACCGCACCGGGATCTTGGGCGGCGGCAGCACGATCTGCGTGGGCTCGGCCCGCAGGTTCGGCGGCGAGGCTTCGCCTTCGGGGCGCTCCGACTTTACCTTGTGCGGGGTCTTGGTCTCGGGCTTGGGCGGATCGGCCGGCGGCAGCACGTCGATCAGCTTGAGCTCTTCGCTGACACGGCGCGGCAACTCGAACTTAAGGCCGGCAATCAGCGCATAGCCGAGCAGCGCGTGCACGAGCGCCACGCCTATAGCCGATGCGGCCCTTTCCTTGCTCCAGCCTCGATCCGCGTACATGCTAGCCTCGCATCCTCAACGCGCGAGGTGCGGACTCTGCATCAGTCCGGCTGAACCGCGTCGGTGCGGACCGTTCGTCAGCGGTTCAGATAGTGCAGCGGCAATCCGGGCCGCGGCCAGTCCACGCTCACCAGCCGGCCTGTGCCTGACAGGGTGATGTATGCGGTGCGCAGGTCCGGCCCGCCCCAACAGATGTTGGTCGTGAACGGGTCGCCGGTCGACACAAAGTCCACCAGCTCGCCGGCAGGCGAGATCACCGAAATGCCGCCATTGCCGATGGTAGCGACGCAGATATTGCCGTCGCTGTCGACGCCCAGACTGTCGAACCAGCTATAGCCGCCCGCGCCATACACGAACTGCCCTCCAGAGCCGGTCAGGCTCTCGCCCTTCGCAAGCTTGCCGGGCGCTTCGATATCGAAGGCCCAGAGCTTGGCGGTGAAGGTCTCGGCGACATAAAGCCTTTTGCCGTCAGGCGAGAGGCCGATGCCGTTCGGATTCTCCAAGGGGAAGATCGCTTCCTCGATATGGCTGCCGTCGGCCTTCGCGTAGAAGACCCCGACCACGTCGCGGGACCGCTCGAAGGTCTTGCCGTGATCGGTGAACCAGAAGCCGCCCGCATCGTCGAAGACGATGTCATTGGGGCCGCGCAGCTGCACATCGCCGGCATGGGTGTAGAGGGTTTCGACACGGCCGTTGTTCGGGTCGATTCGCTGGATCGATCCGCCGCTCCAGCTCTTAGCCGCGCCATGTGGGATCAAAAGTCCCTGCGCTTCGATATATTCGAAGCCACCATTGTTGCAGAGATAGAGCATGCCGTCGGGACCGAGGGCGAGCCCGTTCGGCCCGCCACCAGGCACGGCAATGGTCTCCGACTTGCCGTGGCCCCAGCAGCGGGTGATGCGCCCGGCCTCGATCTCGACCAGAATGACGCTGCCATCCGGCATAGCGACAGGGCCTTCGGGGAAGCGGAGCCCCCTCGCAATCTCGGTAAACTGGTTCATCGTCCCCTCCGTTCGGGCTGAGCTTGTCGAAGCCCTGTTCTTGTTTCTAGGGTCGGTAGGGAGAAAAGCAGGGTTTCGACAAGCTCAGCCCGACGGAGTAGGTGGATATGCAAGCGCAGTACGACGCAGACCTGAAGCTGTTCGTGAACGGAGCGTGGCGCGCGAGCGAGGATCGGCAGGCGGTCCTCAACCCGGCGACCGGCCAGGCCCAGGCGGAAGTCCCGCTGGCCAGCGCCGCCGATCTCGACGAGGCACTCGCAGCTGCGGATCGCGGCTTCAAGCTGTGGAAGGCGACTGACGTGGAGGCGCGCGCTGTTATTCTTCACAAGGCGGCGGATCTGATCCGTGAGCGCGCCTACCGGATCGCGACGCTGCTGACCCTTGAGCAGGGCAAACCGATCGGCGAGGCCAAGGGAGAGGTGATCGGCGCCGCGCAGCTGTTCGACTATTATGCCGAGGAGGCGAAGCGGGCTTATGGCCGCGTGCTGGTGCGGCCGACGGGGCAGCGCTCGATCGTCATCAAGCAGCCGGTCGGGCCGGTCGCTTCGTTCACGCCCTGGAACTTCCCTGTCTATCTGATGGCGAAGAAGCTGGCGGCCGCGCTCGCCGCCGGCTGTTCCGTCATCGCCAAGCCACCGGAGGAAACGCCCGGCTGCACTTCTGCGGTGATGCGGGCGCTCGCCGATGCCGGGCTGCCCGTCGAGGTCGCGCAGCTCGTCTTCGGCGTACCGGACACGGTGAGCCGCCACCTGCTCGCCTCGCCCGTGATCCGCAAGGTGAGCTTCACCGGCTCGGTGCCGGTCGGCAAGCACCTGATGCGGCTCGCGGCCGATGGGTTGAAGCGGGTGACGATGGAGCTGGGCGGCCACGCCCCGGTGCTGATCTTCGACGACTGCGATCTCGAGCGCACGCTGGACATGCTCGTGCCGCAGAAGTTCCGGAACGCGGGCCAGGTCTGCGTCTCCCCCACCCGCTTTTATGTGCAGCAAGGCGTATATGACCGCTTCGTTGAAGGCTTTGCCGCGCGCACCAGCGGCTATCAGGTCGGCAACGGCCTGGATCCGGCGAGCAAGATGGGGCCGCTCGCCAATGGCCGGCGCCCAGACGCGATCGCGGCTCTGGTCGACGATGCAGTAGCCAAAGGCGCCAAGCTCGCGGCGGGGGGCGAGCGGTTCGGCGACGGCTTTTTCTACAAACCGACGCTGCTTGCCGACGTACCCCTCGACGCGCGGATCATGAACGAGGAGCCGTTCGGCCCGGTCGGCGTCGCTCGGCCGTTTGAGACCGAAGAAGAAGCGGTCGAACAGGCCAATCGCCTGCCCTTCGGCCTTGCCGCCTTCGCCTTCACCGAGAATGGCCGCCGGGCGAACCGGCTGGGCGACCTGATCGAGGCGGGCATGGTCGGCCTCAACACTTTCGCGATCTCGGGCGCCGACACGCCGTTCGGCGGAGTGAAGGACTCGGGCTTCGGCAGCGAAGGCGGTCCGGAAGGCCTCGACAGCTATATGGTCGTGAAGGCGATCCATCAGGCCTAGCAGCAAACCGTCATCCCGAACTTGTTTCGGGATAAGGGTGGTGTCAGTTCCGTGCGTATCCGCCGAGCACCTCGCCTGCGGACAGCTTGTCCCGAAACAAGTTCGGGATGACTAAGGAAGAATATGGGCGAACTCAGAACCGGCGGGCGCATCCTGGTCGACAATCTCGTCGCGCAGGGGACGGACCGCATCTTCACCGTGCCGGGCGAAAGCTTCCTCGCCGTGCTCGACGCGCTGCATGACACGCCCAGCATAGAGGTCGTCGTCTGCCGGCAGGAAGGCGGCGTCGGCTTCATGGCCTGCGCGGACGGCAAGCTGACTGGGCGGCCGGGTGTCGCCTTCGTGACCCGCGGGCCGGGCGCGACCAACGCTTCGATCGGCGTGCATGTCGCGATGCAGGATTCGTTGCCGATGATCCTGTTCGTCGGCGACGTGGCGCGCGGCGACCGCGACCGCGAGGCGTTCCAGGAAATCGATTTCGGCCAGATGTTCGGGCCGCTCTGCAAGAAGGTCCTCCGCATTGATCGGGCGGAGCGTATCCCGGAATACACCGCCCGCGCCTATGCCACGGCAATGTCGGGGCGTCCGGGACCGGTCGTCGTGGTGCTGCCGGAAGACATGCTGCTCGACGAGGTCGAGGCCGTGGATCGGCCGCGCGTCGTAGCCCCACTTCAAGCGCCCGACCTCGGCGATCTCGCGATTTTGCAGGACCTTTTCCGTGATGCGAAGGCCCCGCTGGCGATCGTTGGCGGAGCGGGCTGGAGCTCGGACGCAGGCGCCGCCTTTGGCGCGTGGGCCGAGCGGACTGGCGTGCCTGTGACGGCGGGATTCCGACGCCAGGACTCGATCCCGAACAGCTCGCCTGCCTGGGCCGGCAATCTCGGTTACGGCCCCAATGCCAAGCTGGTGCAGAGGGTGAAAGATGCGGACCTGCTGCTCGTCCTCGGCGCCCGGCTGGGCGAGGCTACGACCGATGGCTATGCGCTCATCACGCCCGACCACCCCGGACAGAAGCTCGTGCACGTCCATCCTGACCCGGAAGAGCTGAACAGTGTCTATCGCGCCGATCTTGCCATTTGCGCGGGCATGACGGCTTTCGCCGAGATGCTGGACGCGGTGGAGGTGAGCTTCGAGAGTGAGGCGCATGCAGACTGGCTCGATTGGTCAGCGCCTAAGCCACGTGAAGGCGCGCGCCTCGATCTCGGTCAGTGCGTGCTGGCGATGCGGGAAGCGATGCCGGCGGATACGATCATCTGCAACGGCGCCGGCAACTTCTCCGGCTGGTGGCACCGCTACTGGCGCTACGAGGGCTATGGCACTCAGCTGGCGCCGACTGCCGGTGCGATGGGCTTCGGCGTACCCGCGGCGGTGGCGGCATGCCTGAGGCGGCCGGAGCAGAAAGTCGTCGCGGTCGCTGGCGATGGCGATTTCCTGATGAACGGGCAGGAACTGGCAACGGCGGTTGCTTATGGCTGCGACCTGCTGGTGATTGTCGTCGACAATGGCTGGTACGGCACCATCCGCATGCATCAGGAGCGGGAATATCCCGGCCGCGTCTCCGGCACCCAGCTCCACAATCCCGACTTTGCCGCGCTGGCGCGGGCATTCGGTGGCTGGGCGGAGACGGTCGAGACCACCGAGGAGTTCGCCCCTGCCCTTGCTCGCGCGCTCGCGCAGGAGGGCGTCAAGCTGTTGCACCTGAAGACCGATGTCGAACAGATCAGCCCGGCGGTGACGATCAGCCAGTTGCGGGCACGCTGACACTGGAGAAGCCAATGCGCCTGATGATGTTGAGCCTGCTGGCTCTTACCGCCTGCTCCAAATCAGCCGAGCCCGAGCAGCAGGCACCAACGGCCGAAACGCCTGCGGCCGCGCCCAAGGCTTTTGCCGAGCTAAAGGGCGATCCGGCTGCCGGCGAGAAGACCTACGTCCAATGCCGCGTCTGCCACGCCGTCGAGCCGAACAAGGGCGGCGTCGGTCCGACGTTGCATCAGGTGGTCGGCCGCGCCGCCGGCTCGCTGCCCGGCTATGCCTATTCCTCGGCGATGAAGCAGAGCGGCCTCACCTGGCACGGCGAGACGCTCTACCGCTTCCTCGAAGTGCCGATGGCGGTCGTTCCCGGCACCAAGATGGCCTATGCCGGCATGAAGGACCCGCAGAAGCGCGCGGACGTGATCGCCTATCTGGAGACGCTCAAGTGATGCGCGCCTTGCTGCTGGGCGTGCTGCTGTCGGCGACGGCAGTTGCCGCCCCGGCACCGCAGCGTGACCTGAACCCGGCACCCGCGCGCAGCGAAGGCCGCGGCCCCTTCCCCAAGCTCGTCATCCGCGGTGTGACGCTGATCGACGGCACCGGCTCGCCGCCGCTCGGGCCGGTTGATATCGTCATCGAGAACAATCGGGTCGCCGACATCCTGATCGCCGGAACGCCTGGGCTGCCGCTGAAGGACAGGCGCCCGCCCGAAGGCGCCGAAGAGCTGGACGCCACGGGCATGTATGTGCTGCCCGGCTTCGTCGACACGCACGTCCATGGCGGCGACCCGACCAAGGCGCCGGATCTCGAATATGCCTATAAACTCTGGTTGGCCCATGGCGTGACGACCGTGCGGGGCGTGCCGCTGGCCGGCCCCGCGGTGTCCGCCAGCGAGAAGGGCCGGAGCGCGCGCAACGAGATCGCGGCGCCGCGGATCTGGAACTATCAGACCCTGGGCAGCGGCTGGGGCAAGGTCGACAACCCTACCAAGGCACGTGAATGGGTGCGCTGGGCGGCGAAGAACAACATCGACGGTATCAAGCTGTTCAACCGGGGCGAAGAGACGCCCGAAGTCATCGCCGCGACGATCGACGAAGCGAAGAAGCAAGGCCTCGGCACCGTCGCGCACCTCTCGCAAACCGGTGTCGCGCAGCTGGATGCACTGGAAGCGGGGCGGCTAGGCCTGGGCTCGGTCACCCACTTCTACGGCCATTTCGAAAGCCTGCTGAAAGACGCGACAATCCAAGCTTTCCCGACCGACTATAATTATCTGAACGAATATGATCGGTTCGGGCAGGTGGCCGCGATCGCCGTGCAGAGCGTCGAGCCGGGCGCGCCCGAATGGTGGGCCTATCTGGAGGAGCAGAAGAAGAACGGCGTCGTTTTCGATCCAACCTTCACCATCTACAACGCCAATCGCGACCTGATGAAGGCGCGCACTGCCGACTGGCACCGCGATTATACGCTGCCGGCGCTGTGGAATTTCTACCAGGCGAGCCGCGAGAATCACGGCTCCTATTTCTTCGACTGGACCACCGCCGACGAAGTCCGCTGGCGGCAATTCTATCAGAAGTTCCTCCGCCTGGTCGGCGATTATCGGAAGATCGGCGGGCGTGTGACCACAGGCTCGGATTCCGGCTTCATCTACCAGCTATACGGCTTCGGCTATGTGCAGGAGCTTGAGATCCTCCAGGAAGCTGGCTTCACGCCGCTGGAGGTGGTGCAGGCGGCGACGCTGAACGGCGCCCGGACGCTGAACGAACCCAAGGCCCAAGCCCCGCAATTCGGCACCGTCCGGCGCGGCATGCTCGCGGACCTGGTGGTCGTGCCTGAGAACCCGCTCGCGAACCTGAAGGTGCTCTACGGCACCGGACGGCTGCGTTTGCACCCCACCACCGGCAAGCAGGAACGCGCCGGCGGCGTGCGCTGGACCATCAAGGACGGCATCATCTACGACGCCCCCGCCCTGCTCGCCCGCGTGCGGCAGATCGTCGCGGCGGCGGAGAAGGATAACCCGAAGGTGGTGCCGTAGGGAGTTTCGTTGCTCCCGGCGGAGGCCGGGGAACTCAGCCCCCGAAAGTGTAGGTCAAGCCCAGCCCGCCCGAGAACTGGTCGCGCGTTCCGAACTGGCGAACGACGGGAGAGTCGGCCGCGTCACTGACCAGCCGGTCATAACGCACATAGCTCATCACACCCCAGCGGCGCGTGAACTGATAGGTGAGCCCCGCCGTCCCGCCGACCGACTGCAACCCGCCTTTCGGCGTGAACCGCGGCAGGCCGGTGGCGGCAGATTGCGCTGCATCGACACCGAGATAGGCGCGCTGGTACTTTGCATTGCTGAGCACCACACGTGGACCGATCGAGAAGACATAACGATCGCCGTCGCGCGCAATGAAGTCGGCGCTTGCCTCGCCGACAAAACCGTCATGCCCGCCCAGGCCCCGGCGCAGCTCTGCCCGCACGCGGAAGTTGGACGAAAGGAACGCGTGAACGAAGCCGCCGGCTTCGACAGTGGTCTTCACCTTGCCAATCGGCGCGCCGACGTCCGAGTTCTTGCGGCTGCCTTGCACGTTCAGCGACGGCCCGAACCCAATCCCGTTCGTGTTGATGACGGGAAAACCGAAACTCTCGTCCTGCGCCTCGAAGGCGAACGGCGTGTCGCCGCGCGCGACGTCGACGTTGACGTAAGGACCGAACCGCACCTCATCGGCGCCGGGGTAAGCGGGGCTCACCTGCGGTCCCAGCCCGACCCGGACGCGCCGGGGCTGCTTTTCCTGCGCCAATGCCGGCGCGGCGACGAGAGCGAGGAGCGCAAGGGCGCCGGAAGCACGGATCAGCATCATGCCCGTAACGGTCGGCTCCTCGCTTTGTTGCGTCAAGCCTTCTCCGCCGCCACGTAGCGGTTCACCACGCCGTCGAGCACCGTCATCGGCACGGGGCCGCCCAGCACCAGCGCATCGTTGAAGCCGCGGAAGTCGAAGCGCTCGTCGAGTTCGCCCTTGGCTCGGTCACGCAAGCGATTGATATAGCTGTGCCCGACCTTGTAGCCGCACGCCTGGCCCGGCCAGGAGCAATAGCGGTCGACCTCGCCCGCCACTTCCTCGACCGAGGAGCCGTTGCTGGTCGCGAACCAGTCAATCGCCTGTTGCCGGGTCCAGCGCTTGGCGTGCAGGCCGGTGTCGACGACCAGCCGGCAGGCGCGGAAAGCGAGGCTCTGCAGATAGCCGAGCCGCTCCACGGGATTGTCGCGATAGACGCCGAGCTCGTCCGCCAGCTGCTCGGAATAGAGCGCCCAACCTTCCGAATAGGCGTTGAAGGCAAGAAGCGACCGGATCAGCGGCAGCTTGAATGTGTACTCGCCCTGCCAGCCATGGCCGGGGATCGCCTCGTGATAGGCGAGCGTCGGCAGCGAAAAGCGGTTGTGCAGCTTGGTCGTGCGCAGGTTGATCCAGAAGCGGCTGGGGATGGTGCCGTCGATCGATCCGGCTCCGCCGAACGCTCCGGGCGCCCCGGGCTCTTCGGCCAGCGGCAGGCGCTTTACCTCGACATTGCCGCGCACCAGCGTGTGGAAAGCCTGCGGCATCAAGGCCTTCATCGACGCGATGCGGGTGTTGAGCAGCTCCATGATCTGCGCCCGGCCGGCATCGTTATCCGGGAATCCGAAGCGAGGGTCTTCGCCCAAGGCCGTCATGCGAGCGCCGACCGTGCCTGGCGTATAGCCGAGGCTGCGCAGGATCGGGTCCATCTGGCGCTGCAGGTCAGCAAGCTCGTCCTGCCCCATCTGATGCACTTCGTCGGGCGTCAGCCGCGTTGTTGTCGCGGCGCGCAGCGTCCAGGCGTAATATTCGTCGCCGCGCGGCAGCTTCCAGACGCCGGCGCGGCTGTCCGCACGGGCGCGGTGCAGCTGCAGTTCGGCAATTTGGCGAGCGAGCGCCGGGGCGACCCGCGTGCGGGCGATGGTCGCTGCGCGGCCGGCGAAGTCGCCCTTCATCTGCGCGGTCCGCTTGGCGACGGAGGTGACCAGCAGCCATTCGTCGGGCCGGCCCTGCTGTGCCACGGCAAGCTGCTTCAGCGCCTTGTCGAGCAGGAAGTCGGGCGCGATCACGCCCTGTGCGCGCGCGGACGCCAGCCGCTCCGTCTCGCCGTCAAGCTGCGCCGCATAGGCGTTCAGGCGCAGCAGATAGGCTTCCGCATCGGCGCTGTTCTGGATCAGGTGATCATTGTCGAGCAGCTTGGGCGTATCGAGGAACGCACCGACATTCTGGATCACGACATAGGGCGAGTTGCGATAGCCGCCGACCGCCACATCCCCATAGGGAAAAGCAAAGCCGTCCAGCGCCAGCTCGAAGGCGGTGCGCACGACTTCGACATTGGTGCGCATGGTCGGGCTCAGCCGATCGAGCGGCAGCGGCTTCAGCTGCTCAAGCCCAGCGCGAAGGTGCGCTGCCACCTCGCGCTTGCCGGCCGCCGAGCTGTCGGTCAGCCGCGCCTTCAGCCCCGCGCGCGCACCCTTGTCGATGCCCAGCCCGGTCGCGCTTTCCGGAAAATCGCGCAGCATCTGATCGGTTATGGAGTCCAGCACGCGCGACGCCTGAGCGTCGGCAGTGCTTGCAGCCGCGGCGATCGCTCGACCGCTCATGGTCGACAGCGCGGCAACCGCCGCAGACGAAAGCATCAGGTCGCGCCGGCTGACATCCATTCCGTTTCTCCAAGTCTTTCGATCCTGCTAGCCTCCCCTCGCTCTGGTGAAAAGCTGGGCGTGAAGGGGTGGCTATGGAGTGGCTGACGGACTTCATCGATGCGGGCCGCAAGTTCGCGCCGCATGGCTATTGCCTGCTCTGGCGGCCCGAATTGGTCTGGACGCATGTGATCGGCGACGCGTTGATCGCGGCCGCTTATTTCTCGATCCCCGTCGCCCTGATCAGCTTTATCCGCCGCCGCCGCGATCTCGAGTTCAGCTGGATATTCTGGCTGTTCGCGACCTTCATCGTGGCCTGCGGCGTGACGCACCTGATGGCGATCTGGACGCTGTGGAATGCCGATTACGGAGTCGAGGCGGTGATCAAGATCGTCACGGCGATCGCCTCTGTCGGCACTGCGATCGTGCTGTGGCCCTTGATCCCGCGGCTGCTCGCCATCCCCTCTCCCCTGCAGTTGCGGGAGCAGAATGCGCATCTGGAGACCACGCTTCAGCAGCTGACGCACGAAATGTCGGAGCGGCGCCGCGCTGAGGAAGCGCTGCGGCAGGCGCAGAAGATGGAAGCGGTCGGCCAGCTTACCGGCGGCATTGCGCACGATTTCAACAATCTGCTGCAAAGCGTCAGCGGCAGCCTTGCCCTGATCGCCAGCAATCCTGGCTCCGACAAGGTTGCCCGCTGGGCCGACCTGGGACGTCAGGCGGCGGAACGGGGTGCACGCTTGACCGCCCAGTTGCTCGCCTTTTCGCGCACGCAAAAGCTGGAGCTGCGGCCCTGCCCTGTGGCCGAGCTGCTCGAGGGCATGAACGAATTGCTGTCGAGCGCGGTCGGCAGTGCGACCACCATCCGCATGGAACTGGACGGGGCGCGCGGCGCCCAGGTGTTGGGCGATCCCACGCAGATCGAACTCGCGATCATGAATTTGGTCATCAATGCGCGCGACGCGATGCCGGACGGCGGCACCATCTTCGTCAGAACCAAGCCGGTCCAGGTGCACAATGATGTCGAGCTCGCCGACGGTAGCTACTTGTGCATCGAGGTGGTCGATTCCGGCTTGGGCATGTCGCCCGACGTGGCCGCACGGGCCTTCGATCCGTTCTTCACGACGAAGCCGGTCGGCAAGGGCACCGGCCTTGGCCTCTCCATGGTCTATGGAGTCGCGCGCCAGTCGGGCGGCCGCGCCGGCATCCGCTCCGAAGCGGGCAAGGGCACGACAGTCTCCATTCTGCTGCCGCTGGTCGATCAGGCCGGCGCAGCGGCGCCCGATAGGCCGGTGACCCCCGCGCTGCAGGAGCCGAAAACGATATTGGTGATCGACGATGATCCGGATGTGAGGCTGCTGACCCTTTCGATGCTGGAAGAGCTCGGCCACCGCACGGTCGAGGCAAGCAGCGGCCCCGCCGCGCTTGCGCTGCTGCCGACCGTGCGGCCTGACCTGATCCTGCTCGACTTCGCCATGCCGGAAATGAACGGGGCTCAGGTCGCCACCGAGATCCGGGCCCGCGGCGGCACGGCTCCGATCGTTTTCGCCACCGGCTTTGCCGACTCCGAAGCCATCCAAAAGGCGCTCGTCGAAGAGCCCCATCTGCTGCGCAAGCCCTATGACCTGGCGCAGCTGTCCGCCATGCTGAACCAGGCTCTGCAGTCAGCCGATCGCGCCGACTGACCGCTGCCCTCTCAGTCGGTCATGCTCAGCCGTTCGAAGCGGGCGAGGTGGTGATCGACCGAACCGAATTGGCCTTCGATCATCGTCGCGCGCTTGAAATAATGGCCGATCGCCAGCTCGTCGGTGATGCCGATGCCGCCATGGATCTGGACCGCGCTCTGGCCCGTGAACTTCAGCCCTTTGCCGACCTTGGCCTTTGCCTGGCTGACCGCCGCCATGCGCTCCACGTCGGGAAGATCGAGCTTCAGCGTGGCCATCAGCGTCATCGATGCCGACTGCTCGACCTCCATGAACATGTCGACCATCCGGTGCTGCAGCACCTGGAAGTCCGAAATCGGTCGGCCGAATTGCTTGCGCTGGCGGGCATAATCCTGTGTGCCCGCGTGCAGCCGCCGCATCACGCCGACACCCTCTGCGCAGACGGCAGCGGTCGCCTCGTCGACGATGCGCTCGACCAGCGGCAGCGCGGCACCCTCTTCGCCAATCAGCGCATCGCCCGGCACGGAGGCATTCTCGAAATAGATCTCGGACGCCCGGAAGCCATCGACGGTCGGATAGTCGCGACGGACAATGCCAGGCCGGTTCGCCTCGATCAGGAAAAGGGAGACGCCAGACGCCTCGCGCTGGCTACCACCCGTTCGCGCTGTCACCAAAAGATGCGTTGCCCAGGGCGCGGCATAGACCACCGCCTTGTGCCCGTTCAGCACCCAGCCCTCGCCCTCGCGCCGCGCGCTGGTGCGAAGATTGTGCAGCTCGTAGCGACCCTGGGGTTCGGCATAGGCGAAGGCGATCACTGCCTCTCCGGCGATGATCTGCGGGATGAGCGCATCGGCCTGGGCTCCGCCCGCGGCCTTCAATGCGCCGCCGCCGATCACCACCGTCTGCAGATAGGGCTCGATCGCAATCGCTTCGCCCAGTTGCTCCATCACGATCATGTTCTCGACCGGACCACCTCCAAGCCCGCCCTGGTCTTCGGAGAATGGCGCGCCGAGGATGCCGAGTTCGGTCGCCAGCGCGCGCCAGATGCCGGGATCGCGCCCAGTCTCTCCTGCGATCATCTTGCGCCGGGTCTCGAAGTCGTAAGTGTCGCTCAGGAAGCGAGCGAGCGTGTCGCGCAGCATCTGCTGCGTCTCGTTATAGCTGAAGTCCATATATCCTCCCGTTCCCCGGCAAGAGCCGGGGCCCAGCCCCACAAAAAGTGCCGCACCGCGGCGTGTTCGACTGCTTCGACCCCGGCCTATGCCGGAGTGGTTCTCGGCTTGTGATTACAAGCCAAGAACCATCTTCGCGATGATGTTGCGCTGGATCTCGTTCGAGCCGCCATAGATGCTGGTCTTGCGGCCGTTGAAATAGGTCGGCGCGGCGCGATGGGCGTAATCGGGCCCGATCGGATACTGGTTGTCGCCTTCCGGGAAACCGCGGAAATAGGGCGCGCCGTAATGGCCGACCGCCTCCAGCGCGAGTTCGGTGATGCGCTGCTGGATCTCGGTGCCCTTAATCTTAAGCAGCGAAGATTCCGGCCCCGGCCCGCGGCCCGATGCCTCTGACGCCAAGGTCCGCAGCTCGGTATATTCGAGCGCGGTCAGGTCGATCTCGAGTTCGGCGATCTTGCGCTTGAAGAAGGCGTTGGCGATCAGCGGCTTATCGCCGTCCATCTCGGTACGCGCGATCGTCTTGATCCGCTCGACGCCGCGCTTCGACCGGGCCACGCCTGCAATGCCGGTCCTCTCATGTGCAAGCAGGAACTTGGCGCAAGTCCACCCCTTATTCTCTTCATAGATGCGCTGGTCGACGGGCACCCGCACATCTTCCAGCCACACTTCGTTCACTTCGTGCTCGCCGCCCAAGGTGATGATCGGCCGCACGGTGATGCCGGGCGATTTCATGTCGATCAGCAGAAAGCTAATGCCTTCCTGCGCCTTGGCATCGGGGTCAGTGCGGACGAGGAAAAAGCCCCAATCCGCATGCTGGGCAAGCGTGGTCCAGGTCTTCTGGCCATTGACGACGTAATGGTCGCCGTCGCGCACCGCCCGCGTGCGCAGCGAAGCAAGGTCGGAGCCGGCGCCCGGCTCCGAATAGCCCTGGCACCACCAATCCTCGCCCGAGAGGATGCGCGGCAGGAAGCGCGCTTTCTGCTCGGCCGTGCCAAAGGTGTAGATGACCGGCCCGACCATGTTGATGCCAAACGGCAGGATCGGCAGTGTGTCCGCGCGGGCGAGTTCCTCCGACCAGATGAAGCGCTGCGTCGTTGTCCAGCCGGGGCCGCCATATTCGACCGGCCAAGCCGGCGCGACCCAGCCCTTCTTGGCCAGGATGCGGTGCCACTTCAGATAATCTTCCTTCTCGAGCTCTTCGGCGTGGGCGATCTTCGCGCGCAGCTCGGGGGGATAGTTTTCGGCGATGAAGCGGCGTGCTTCTTCACGGAACGCCATGTCTTCGGGGCTGAACTCCAGGTCCATCTCACCTCTCCTTGGTTGGACCGGTTTAGGAGCGCTTTACGTTAACGGCAAGCACCCGCGCGCTGCCGCTACGGCAAGCTTCAGCGTTCGTCCTCGGGGCCGACGGGCTCGAGCTCCGGGGGCAGCGCGCGTGATTCGGGCGGCGGCGGCAGCGGCTCGTCGTCGGAGGGCTCGGCGGACACCGAGAGGCCGTCTTCATCGACCGAAATGCCGAGCTGGACGGGCCCCAGATCGGCCGTGCCCGCCATGCTGTTCTCGTCGATCACCACCGGCTCGGGGTCGACCGGCGCCGGCACCTTGATCGCCGCGCCGGGGATCGCCCGGCTCATGAAGTCGCGCCAGACGCGCGCTGGTGCGCCGCCACCGGCGAGCCCCGGGATGGGCTTGTTGTCGTCGCGACCGACCCAGACGCCGACGACCAGATCGCCGGCAAAACCGACGAAGATCGCGTCGCGTGCATTCTGGGTGGTGCCGGTCTTGCCGAAGCTTTCGACCGACAGCCGCGCCGCGCGCCCGGTGCCCCGCTCGACAACGCCAGACAGCAGGTCGAGCAGCATCTCGCGGTCACGTCCGCTCAGCCGCTTCGGCCGGTTCCAAAGCGAAGCGATGAAGCCCTGCGGCTCCTTGGGCAGGCCATAGGCGCGCACCGGGAGATTGTTGCCCGCCACCGCGGCGAAGGCCGAAGTCAGCTCCAGCAAGGTCGTGCCCGATGTGCCGAGCGCGAGACTGGGATGATCGGCGAGCGGGCTCGTAATGCCGAGATCGCGCGCGGCCTGGATCACCGCCTTGCGCCCGACCTGATCGGCGAGGCGCGCGGCAGCGACATTGCTCGACAAGGCAAAGGCCTGGCGCAAGGTAATGCGGCCGCGATAGCGCCCGTCATTGTTGGTCGGCGACCAGCCATCGATCGTCACTGGCCGATCCTCGACAAAGCTGTCCGGCGTCATGCCCGAGCGGAGCGCCGCCAAATAGACGAACAGCTTGAAAGTGGAGCCGGGCTGGCGCCGCGCCTGCGTGGCCCGGTTGAACGGACTGTCCTTGTAGTTGCGACCGCCGACCATCGCGACGACGCGGCCGTCCGGCCGCATCGCGACCAGCGCGATCTGCGCGCCCTTGATCGCCCCGCGCCCGGTGGCGGCGATCGCGATCTTTTGCAGGCGCGTGTCGAGCGTCGTCTGGATTTCCTGCCGCTCATAGACGGCGCCCGCCTGGTCGCGCGCCTTCGGCATCACCCAGTCCGCAAAATAAGTGCCGGTCGGCATCGAACGTTCACGCTGCACCTTAAGCCGCACGACCGGCTGCGACCTGGCCGTAGCTTCGGAGATGAAGCCGGCGTCTGCCATAGCCTGCAGCACCAGCCGTCCACGCTGCCGCGCGCCCGAAAGGTTCTTGGTCGGAGCGAGCCGCGACGGCGCCTTGACCAGGCCTGCCAGCATGGCGGCTTGGCCCATGGTCAACTCGCTGGGATCGCGGCTGAAATAGTGGCGGGCCGCCGCGCGCAACCCGTAGACATTGTCGCCGAAATAGACGTTCGAGAGATAGCGTTCCAGGATCTCGTCCTTGGTCAGCCAGGCCTCAAGCCAGAACGCAATCAGCAACTCCTGCGCCTTGCGCCCGAAGGTGCGGCGATCGTTCAGGAATGCGTTTTTCGCCAGCTGCTGCGTCAGCGTGCTGCCCCCCTGCGATACGCCGCCTCCGACCAGATTTCGCCAGGCCGCCCGGCCGATACCCCGGATCGAAATGCCGATGTGAGTCCGGAAGCTGCGGTCTTCGATTGCGATAAACGCCTGCGGCACATGCTTGGGCAGCTCGCTCATCTTCACCGGTTGAGCGAAGATCGCGCCCTTGCGCGCAATCGGCGTGCCGTCGCTGGCGAGCAGAGTGATGCTCGGCGCCGCGATCGGCTGCAGCGACCGGCTGAGCGGCGCCGTAATCGCCAGCCAGGCGATCGTCAACATGAAGAGAAGCAGGACGCCCGCCGCGATATAGCGCTTGCGGAGCCAGCGCCGGCGCGGCGGCTGATCGGGCTCGGCGTCAGGCAACGGATCGAGCGGCGGCAGCGGGTCGAGCGCATCGAACCGCTCGTCCCAATCCAGATCATAGCGCATGCGATCGTCCACAGGTCGTCCCGCCGTGTCTTATCGCGCTACTACAGTGAACGCACGCTGACACAAAGAGAAACCGTCATGCCGAACTTGTTTCGGCACAAGCTTTCCCGGCGACAATGCGGCGGAAGCCTTGTCCCGAAACAAGCTCGGGACGACGGTCCGGTGTCAGCCGACGATCTCTTCGTCCTTGAAGAAATAGGCGATCTCGATCGCGGCATTCTCGTCCGAGTCCGAGCCATGAACCGAGTTGGCCTCGATCGACTCGGCGAGCTCCTTGCGGATCGTGCCCGGCGCGGCGTTAGCCGGGTTGGTCGCCCCCATAATGTCGCGGTTGCGCTGCACGGCGTTCTCGCCTTCCAGCACCTGCACCACGACTGGGCCCGAAATCATGAACTCGACGAGATCGTTGAAGAAGGGGCGCTCGCGATGGACGGCGTAGAAGCCTTCGGCCTGCTCGCGGCTCATCCGGATGCGCTTGGAGGCGACGACGCGCAGGCCCGCATCCTCCAGCATCTTGGTGACGGCGCCGGTCAGGTTGCGGCGGGTGGCATCGGGCTTGATGATCGAAAAGGTGCGGTTCGCGGCCATCGCCGTGCTGCTCCGTCTGTCTGAATGTGGGAAGTGGCGCTCCCCTAGTCAGGCGGCCCTGCTTATGCAAGCTTCGCAGCGGGGGAGACGCTATGCGCAAATGGCTGCTGAGGATCGTCGTGGCGCTGGTGGTGCTGGCGGGTGCGGCGATCTATTGGCTCTTCTACGACAACCGATTTCCTTGGGAAGGCCGGTTCACGATCGATCTGCAGGCAGTGCGCAAGGAAGCCGCGCGACTGCCAGGGCCCGCGCCGGTCCGCATCGAAACCGAGACGCTCGCTCATCGGCGCGTGCCGAAGATCGCGATGGTCGGCGGCAGCGATTGGCGCGAAGTGGACATCGTCCAGCTCAGCCACCGGCTGGTCTATCCCGAGCGCTCGATCCTGATCGACACCGGCTTCGATGCCGCGACGGCCGCCCGATTCCAGGTCGACAGCTATGACCAAGCCTCGTGGCGGCGGCTGGTCCGCGCAATGGATTGGGCCAGTGCCATCGTGATTACCCACGAGCATTCGGATCATCTGGGCGGGCTCGTGAAGGGTCCGAGCCTCGCCCGCGTCCTGCCCAAAGCCCTGCTCAATCCCCAGCAGTTCGCGGAAGGTCCGCACATCCGTCCGCTCGCTTGGCCCGCCCCGGCACGCCGCGGTTACAAACCAATGGACTATTCAGGCATGCGGGCGATCGCGCCCGGCGTCGTGCTGATCCGCACGCCGGGGCACACGCCAGGGTCGCAGATGATCTTTGTGCGCAGGGCGGACGGTCGGGAATATCTGTTCATGGGCGACACCGCGTCACTTGCAGCCAATGTGCGCGAACAGCGCATCCGCTCCCGCTACATCACCGACTTCATCACGCACGAAAACCGCCGCATGGTGATGCTGCAGACGCGCGAACTGGCGCGGCTGGCGCGGGAAAATCCGGGCCTCGTGCTGGTTCCCGGCCATGACGCGGAGGCGATCTCCGCCATGCAGCGGGCCGGTCTCCTCAGCAACGGTTTCGCGGTGCGTTAGGCCTGCTCGAAATTGTCCGCGACGAACCGGTCGAGCAGGCGCACGCCATAGCCGGTCGCGCCCTTGTCCCAGATGCTCGACGGCTTGGACGACCAGACCATCCCGGCGATGTCGAGATGCGCCCAGCGGACGCCTTCGTCGACGAAGCGCTGAATGAACTGCGCGGCGGTGATCGAGCCCGCCTCGCGCGGCCCGACATTCTTCATGTCGGCGATCGGGCTGTCGATCAGCTTGTTGTACGCGTCGCCCAGCGGGAAGCGCCACAGCAGGTCGCCTGTCGCCTTGCCCGCGGCGATCAGCTGGTCCGCGAGCGAGTCGTCATTGGCGAACAGGCCGCCATGCTCATTGCCCAGGCTGATGATCATCGCCCCGGTGAGCGTCGCCAGATCGACGATCGTGCGCGGCTTATGATTCTTCTGAACCCAGGTGATCGCGTCGCAGAGTACGAGGCGGCCTTCCGCGTCGGTGTTGATTACTTCGATGGTCTGGCCCGACATGGACGTAACCACGTCGCCGGGACGCTGCGCCTTGCCGTCCGGCATGTTCTCGACGAGCCCGCAGACGCCGACGACATGCGCCTTGGCCTTGCGCAGCGCGAGCGCCTTCATCGCCCCTGCGACCGCGCCCGCGCCACCCATGTCCCACTTCATGTCTTCCATGCCGGCGGCTGGCTTGATCGAGATGCCGCCGGTATCGAAGGTCACGCCCTTGCCGACCAGCGCGAGCGGTTCCTTCACCGCCCCGCCGGTGCCGTCCCAGCGCATCACCAGCAGCTGCGCTTCCTTCTCCGAGCCCAGGCTGACGCCGAGCAGTGCACCCATGCCGAGTGCCCGCATCTCCTGCTCGCCTAAGACGGTGATCTCGACGCCGAGCTCTTCCAGATGGCGGCAGCGTTCGACGAAGGTCTGCGGGTAGATGATGTTGGCTGGCTCGCTGACCAGCTCACGCGTCAAGGACACGCCTTCGACCACCGCCCGCTGCCGCTCCCAGGCGCTGCCGTCGGCGCCGACGATGACCAGTTCCTTCAGGCTCGGCCGCTGCCTGGCCGGCAACTTGGTGCGATAGCGGTCATGCCGCCACCCGCGCAGACTCGCCGCCGCAGCGAAGGTTGCGGCTGCCTCAGCGCCGGCACCATTCAGGTCGACGACCAATGTCTCCGTGCCCGAAGTCAGCAATCGCGCCACCAGCGCACCCGCGGCCTTCTGCAGGTCGGTCGCTTCGCCCTTGCCGGTGCCGACGATCAGCAGCCGCCGCGTCGTACCCTGATCGGCGACGAACAGCTCGACCAGCGATCCGGCCTCGCCCTCGAAGCGCGATGCCTTGAGTGCGTCGGCGACCAACTGCCCTGAACCCTCCGGCACACCGGCAGGCGACCCGCCGCCGGCGACGACCAGCGCCAGATCATAGCTGCCCTGAGGACGGGCATCGGCGAAACGAACCTGCATCGAGACTTCCTGTTGCAAAACGCTACTGGTCCACGCCTCTAAGCCTCCCTGCGCGCCCCGCAAGCCCGTCAGAACGATTTGCAGCCCGCCCGCTTGAATGCGATAGGCGCCGCCACAGCCAAATGGCGCGACGATCAACGGGTTCGGGGTAGGCGTGAAAGCAAAGCGGGCGATCTGGCTGGTGGGCGCGGCATGGAGCTGGACCGCAGCCGCGCAGGACCTCCAGGACCGTCCGGCCGATCCGCCGCCGCCGCTCGCCGATCCGGCGCCCGCCGAAGCCAATATGGTCGATTTTAGCGCCGAGCAGCTGGAATATTTGAATGAGACGGAGACAGTCATCGCGTCCGGCGATGTGCGGATGTTCCGTGACGGCAATCGGCTCCGCGCAGACAGGATCGTCTGGAACCGAGCGACCGGCGAGGTGCGCGCCGAGGGGAATGTCGCGGTCACCAATCCGGAAGGAGACGTCGCCTATGGCGACTCCGTTCAGCTGACCGATACGCTGCGCGACGGCGTCGTCGACAATCTGCTGGTGGTGCTTGAAGGCGGCGGCCGTCTCGCCGCTGCCCGCGGCACCCGCCAGGGCAACCTCTACACGCTCGAAAATGCCGCCTACACCGGTTGCCCTGTCGAGGAGCAGACCGACTGCCGGCCCAAAGAGCCGAGCTGGAAGATCACGGCCGTTCGCGTCACCTATGACACCGGCCGCAAGCGCGTCTTCTACCAGGGCGCGCGCATGCATCTGTTTGGGCTGCCGCTCATTCCCCTGCCGCTGCTCTCCCATCCGACCGGTGGAGAAGGCGGCAGCGGCGTGCTGGTGCCAGACGTGCGGTTCAGCCGGGTCAACGGCTTCGAAGTCGCCCTTCCCTATTATTTCAAGCTTTCGCCCAACCGCGACCTGACGATCACGCCGCATATCTACTCGAACGTCCTGCCCGCACTCGGTGCGCAGTATCGGGCGCTGACCGGGAAGGGTGCGTATCAGATCGGCGGCATGGTCACCTATAGCCGCCGCCAGCCCGCGGACCTCTCGCCTGGCACGACATCGGAACGCGACATCCGCGGCTATTTCGATGCGAGCGGCCGCTTTCAGCTCGATCCCTATTGGAACGTCAGCGGCTCCATCCGCCTGACTACCGACCGCACCTTCCTGCGGCGCTACGACATCACCCGCGACGACCGGCTGCGCTCGACGGTCAGGCTGGAGCGGATCGATCCGAACACCTATTTCTCGCTGACCGGCTGGGCGACGCAGACGTTGCGCATCAACGACCTGCAGGGGCAGCAGCCGATCGCCTTGCCCGAACTCGATTTTCGCCACCGGCTGACCGATCCCTTCGTCGGCGGCCGGGTCGAGCTGCAGGTCAACACGCTCGCCATCGGGCGCAGTGACGGGCAGGACACGCAGCGCGCCTTTGCCAGCGCCCGCTGGGACCTGCGGCGGCTGACGCCCTGGGGGCAGGAAGTGACGCTCACCGCTTATGCGCGGGGCGATGTCTATCACTCCGACGAGAATGCGCTCTCTCCCACGCTGATCTACCGCGGCAATCCCGGCTGGGAGACTCGCGCGATCGCCGCCGCTGCGATCGACATCCGCTGGCCCTTGGTCGGCCCGATCGGCGAAGGCACGCAGCGGATCACCCCGCGTATCCAGTTCGTCGCCACGCCGCCGATCCGCAACATGAGCATCCCGAACGAGGATGCCCGCGCGATCGAACTCGAGGATTCGAACCTTTTCGCCCTCAACCGTTTTCCGGGCTACGATCGGTTCGAGGACGGCGCCCGTGTCACCTATGGCGTCGACTATGCGCTGACCCTGCCCGGCATCGCGATCGACGCCAATATCGGCCAGAGCTATCGCCTCTCCGACCGGCCGGAGCTGTTCCCGAACGGCGTTGGCTTACGCGTCAATCTATCCGACTTCGTCGGCCGCACCACCGTCCGCTTCCGCGACTTCGTCTCGCTGACGCACCGCTACCGGTTGGACAAGGACAGCCTGGCGGTACGCCGCAACGAGATCGACGCCACGGTCGGCTCGCGCTCGACCTATGTCCTGATCGGCTATCTTCGCCTCAACCGCGACATCGACACTGCAATCGAGGATTTGCGCGACCGCGAGGAGCTGCGAGTGGGAGGACGGGTGCAGATCGGCCGCTATTGGTCGGCATTCGGCTCCGCCATCGTCGATCTCAGCGACCGGCGCGAGGACCCGCTGCTGACTGCCGACGGGTTTCAGCCGATCCGGCACCGGCTGGGCATCGCCTATACCGATGATTGCCTCGATCTGGGCGTCACCTGGCGCCGCGATTACCAGAACACGGGCGATGCGCGCCGCGGCAATACTTTCCTGCTAAGGCTTTCATTCAAGAACCTGGGCCGCTAAGCCACCGTTCAGCCGCTCCAGCCTAGCCGAGGCGCAGTGCTTTCCTTGTCGTCAGGATATATTTCGAACGTGACCGCTTCATTTTTTCGCCCGCTCAAGGGGCTGTTGCTTGCCGCCGTGGCGATCGGTTGCGCCGCCATTGCCCAGACCAACGAAGCCAATCCGGCTGGTGGTCTCAACATCCCGGCCGATGTCGTGGTGTTCGGCCGCAACGATCCTGGCGTCCGCAAGCCCACCGCTATCGTAAATGGCGACATCATCACCCGCACCGATGTCGAACAGAGGCTGGCGCTCATTCTGGCGGCCAATGCCAACACCCAGCTTCCCCCTGAGGAGATCGAGCGGCTGCGCACTCAGATCCTGCGCAATCTGATCGACGAGGTGCTGCAGATTCAGGAAGCCAAAGCCAACAAGATCGACGTTACCCGCGAGGAGGTGACTCAGAGCTTCGAGCGCGTGGCCCGCAACTTCAAGCGGACGCCTCAGCAGATGTCGGAATATCTGACGCAGATCGGATCGTCCGAGAACTCGCTGAAGCGCCAGATAGAGGGCGAGCTTGCTTGGAACCGCCTGCTCCGCCGCCGCATCCAGCCTTTCGTCAATGTGGGCCAGGAAGAGGTTCAGGGTATCATCGCGCGGCTGAACGCGGCCAAGGGCGCCACCGAAGTGCGCGTCGGCGAGATTTTCCTGTCGGCGACGCCCGAAACGGCGCCCGAAGTCAGCAACAATCTGCGGCGCATCATGCAGCAGGTGCAGCAGGGCGGTTCCTTCACCGCCTATGCGCGGCAATTCTCCGAGGCGTCGACCGCGGCCGTCGGCGGCGATCTCGGCTGGGTGCGGCCGGAGCAGCTGCCGGAGACGCTGGCGGCGACCGCGCGCGACCTGGCGGTCGGACAGTTGGCTGGTCCCATCCAGGTGCCGGGCGGCTTTTCGGTGCTCTACATGATCGACAAGCGTCAGGTGCTGACCGCCGATCCGCGCGATGCGGTGCTGGCGCTGCGCCAGCTTTCCATCTCCTTCCCTCCTGGCACCACGCGCGAAGCCGCAACAGCCAAGGCGGCCGAGTTCGCGACCGCGACCCGAGGCATTGCGGGCTGCGGCGCCGCGCAGAAGGTCGCCGAGCAGCTCGGCGCCGAGATGGTCGACAATGACCAGGTGAAGATTCGCGACCTGCCGGCGCAGCTCCAGGAAATGATGATCTCGCTACAGGTGGGTCAGGCGAGCCCGCCCTTCGGTTCGCCGGAGCAGGGCGTGCGCGTGCTCGTCGTGTGCGGCCGCGACGATCCGCAAGTAGCGGACGGACCGAACCCTGAGACGATCATGGCGCAGCTGGAAGAGCAGCGCGTGAACATGCGGGCGCGGCGTTATCTGCGCGACCTGCGCCGGGACGCTGTGGTTGACTATCGCTGAGACCTGGACCGATGCGCCACTGACTGTCGCGCTCGGCGACCCGGCCGGCATCGGTCCGGAGATCGCGGTCAAGGCTTGGCTGGCCAAGGATCGCGAAGGCTTGGCTCCCTTTTTCGCGGTGGGCGATGAACGGTCGATTGCGTCCGTGTGGAGCGGCCCGGTGCACCGGATCGACAATCCTGCAGAAGCGCCGGCGGTGTTCGGCCGCGCCCTGCCGCTCCTGTCGGTCGAGGATGGCGGCGAGATCGTGCCGGGTCAGCCCAATCTGGAGGGCGCCCGCTGCTCGCTGGACTCGCTTGAAGTCGCGACCGGTCTGACCCGCTCCGGCGCCGCCTCCGCGCTCGTCACCGGTCCTGTCGCCAAGGCACAGCTTTACGCGATCGGCTTCAGCCATCCGGGCCAGACGGAGTTCGTCGCCGAACGCTGCGGCATCGCGCCCGAGAATGTCGTGATGATGCTCGCCGGACCCGATCTGCGCGTCGTGCCCGTCACCACGCACATGCCGCTCAGCCAGGTCGCGCTGAGCCTCTCGACCGAAGTGATCGTTGCTAAGGCGCGGACCACCGTGCGCGGACTGCAGCGCAATTTCGGCATCGCCCAGCCGCGGCTCGCCTTTGCCGGCCTGAACCCCCATGCCGGCGAGAGCGGCGCGCTGGGCACCGAAGAGATCGACGTGATCGAACCGGCAATCGCTGAACTGCGCGCCGAGGGCGTGGACGTGGCGGGGCCGCTGGCTGCCGACACCATGTTCCACGCACGCGCGCGCGCGAACTATGACGCCGCTATCTGCCTTTATCACGATCAGGCGCTGATCCCGCTCAAGACCCTCTATTTCGACAGCGGCGTTAACATGACCTTGGGCATCCCGATCGTTCGCACCGCGCCCGATCACGGCACCGCATTTGCGATCGCCGGCAAAGGGCAGGCACATCCCGGCGCGATGATCGCCGCCCTCCGCCTCGCCGCTCAGGCCGTTGCGCAACGCAAGCTGGAATGCTGCCCGGCTTGAGCCCGCTGCCGCCACTGCGGGAAGTAATCGCGCGCCATGGGCTCAGTGCCAGCAAGGCGCTGGGCCAGAACTTCCTGTTCGACGAGCAGCTTCTCGATCGCATCGCCCGCATTCCCGGCGACCTGAAGAACCAGAAAGTGCTCGAGGTCGGTCCCGGTCCCGGCGGCCTCACACGCGCGCTGCTTCGGGCCGGAGCGGAGGTCGTCGCCATCGAACGCGATGCGCGCTGCCTCCCCGCTTTGGCGGAGTTGGGCGACTGGGCGCCGGGCCGGCTGCGCGTGATCGAAGCGGATGCTCTGAAGATCGACGCTCAAAGCGAACTTGGCGGCTCCGGGCACATCGTTGCCAACTTGCCCTATAATGTCGGCACCGCCCTGCTCGTCGGCTGGCTGACACTGGAGCAATGGCCGCCCTGGTGGCGTTCGCTTACGCTCATGTTCCAGAAGGAAGTGGCCGAACGCATCGTCGCTTCCCCCGGCAGCGACGCCTATGGACGGTTGGCGGTGCTCGCCCAATGGCGATCGCAGGCCCGAATTGCGATGAACGTTCACCGGTCGGCCTTCACACCACCGCCCAAGGTGATGAGCGCGGTTGTGCATATCCTTCCAGCCGAGCAGCCGCCCGGCGTCCGCGTCACAACACTGGAACGGCTAACCGCAGCCGCCTTCGGCCAACGCCGCAAGATGCTCCGCCAGAGCCTCAAATCGGTACCCGGCGCCATCGAAGCCGCCGAGCGCCTGGGGCTCGACACGGCACGCAGAGCCGAGACGATCGACGTCGATACCTTCGTCTCCCTCGCGCGCGAGCTTGAAGCTGCCAACCGGGGCTGAATTCCGTCGTCGGAGAGAATGGCGCGCCCGGAACGATTCGAACGTCCGACCCTCAGATTCGTAGTCTGATGCTCTATCCAGCTGAGCTACGGGCGCGTGGGAAGCGGCGACATAGGCGGGTGGCCGCAAGGATGCAAGACCATTGCGACCCTGACGCGCCCGGCCTAGTCGGCGGCAATGAAAAGGCTTCTCGCACTCCCTCTCCTGCTGGCCGCCGGATGTGCTCAAAATGCGATCGCGCCCTCGCTCGCGCGGCGGCCGATCGAAAGCCGCGACTTGAATGCTCCGCCGGCTGAAGCAGCCGCTCCCGCTGCCGCCGACGCGGCGCTGGCACGCGAGATCGCGACGCTGGTCGAGCGAGCCGAAGCCGGTCAGCGCGCATTCGCCGCGCTGCTGCCAAGGGCGCAATCGGCTGCGGCGAATGCTGGCGCGGACGGGAGCGAGAGCTGGGTCGCCGCCCAGCAGTTGTTGAGCGCGCTCGAAAGCTCACGGGCCGAGACGGGCGCTGCCTTGGCCGGCGTCGATGCGCTTCTTTCGGCGCGAGTGCAGGCGCGGAGCGATGCAGGGCTCGCCGAGCTTCAGGCGGCAGCGCAGCGGATCGGCGCGCTCGCCGAGGCTCAGCAGGATGTGATCGACTCGCTGAGGGCGCGAATCAGCCGCTGATCGCCGCGCTATGCGCACGGCCGTTTTCGACATAGTGGGTGACGCCCATGGCGTTGCCGGCAATCTCGGCGTCGCTCAGTTCACGCATCAGCCGGGCCGGCCGCCCGCCCCATAGTTCGCGCGTTCCGATGCGCTTGCCGGGTGTCAGCATGGCGCCGGCCGCAAGCATGCCTTCGCCGTCGATCGCGCAGCCGTCCATCACGATAGCGCCCAGGCCCACAAAGGCGCGATCCGCGAGCACGCAGCCATGCACCATCGCGAGATGTCCGATCAGAACATCCTCGCCGATAATCAGCGGATGTCCTTCGGGCGCGCCAGGACGCGGAGAATCGACATGGCAGACGCTGCCATCCTGGATGTTCGTGCGCGCGCCGATCCTCATGAAGTTCACGTCCGCGCGCAGCACGCAATTATACCAGATGCTGACATCGGGCCCGATTTCGATGTCGCCGACGAGCCGGCAGCCGGGCGCAATGAAAGCGCTGTCATGGATGCGAGGGCGCTTGCCGTGGATCTCGATCAGGCTCACTCCGTCCATTCGTGCCTCCCGATGCGATAGACGACATGGCGGCCATAAAGCGGCATGTCGAAATCGTGTTCCGGCATCGCCCTCATGCCGATGCGCTTCATCAAACCCCATGACCCGGCATTGTCCGCCAGGGTCATGGCATAGACGTGCTCCATGCCGAAGCGGGTAAAGGCGAGGTCGAGCGAAGCCATTGCGGCCTCGCGCGCATAGCCCTGACCCCAAACGCCTTCGCGAAGCCGCCAGCCAATCTCCGGCTGGCCAAGGATGGCCGATGGCGCGCCCTCGGCCGCAAGCGTCTTCAGCCCGCAGAAGCCGAGGAACTGGCCATCGTCCCGGCGTTCCAGCACCCAGAAGCAATAGCCATCCTCATCCTCGCTCGCGCGAATGCGGCCGACTGCCGCCTCGATCTCCTCGCGCGTCTGCAAGCCGCCCAGAAAGCGGGTCACCGCGGGCGTGTTGCACGCTTCCTCGAAGGCGTCGACATCCTCATCCCGCCAGCTGCGCAGCACCAGCCGCGGGGTTTCATGGCGAAAGCCGCTCAAATCTCGACGGCGGCCGTTGCGGTCGCCGGATCGCCGGTGTTCGGCAAGTCCCTGGGGTCGATCAGCAGCAGCTTGGCCTCGCCATGACGGGCGCAGGGCCGATGCTCCACGCCGCGCGGCACGACGAACAGCTCGCCTTGCTCGAGCGTTACGGTCCGATCGCGCAACTCTATGTCCAGCACCCCTTCGAGCACCAGGAACAGCTCGTCGGTCTCCTCATGCCGGTGCCAGACGAACTCGCCCTCGACCTTTACCAGCCGCACTTCATTGTCATTGTAGCGCGAGACGATCCGCGGCGCCCACTGATCGCTGAAGCCGGCCAGCTTCTCGGCCAGGTTGACCTTTGCGGCCATCAATACACCACCACTGACCGGATGCTCTCACCCTTGTGCATCAGGTCGAAGCCTTTGTTGATCTCGTCGAGGCTCAGCACATGGGTAATCATCGGGTCGATCGCGATCTTGCCGTCCATATACCAGTCGACGATCTTCGGCACATCGGTGCGGCCCTTGGCGCCGCCGAACGCCGTGCCCCGCCAGTTGCGGCCGGTGACGAGCTGGAAGGGACGCGTCGCGATCTCCTTGCCGGCTTCCGCCACGCCGATGATGATCGAGGTGCCCCAGCCGCGGTGGCAGCATTCGAGCGCAGTGCGCATGACTTCGGTATTGCCGGTCGCGTCGAAGCTATAGTCCGCGCCGCCGTCGGTGATCTCGACGACCCTGGCGACGATCTCCTCTCGGCTCATGCCCCTGGTGTTGAGGAAGTGGGTCATGCCGAACTGGCGGCCCCATTCCTCGCGATCGGGGTTCAAGTCGATGCCGACGATCTTGCCGGCCCCGGCGAGCCTGGCGCCCTGGATGACGTTCAGCCCGATCCCGCCCAGCCCGAACACGACGACAGTGTCGCCGACCTGCACCTTGGCGGTGTTGACGACGGCGCCGACGCCTGTCGTCACGCCGCAGCCGACATAGCAGCTGGTCTTGAACGGCGCGTCCTCGCGGATCTTTGCGACCGCAATCTCCGGCAGCACGGTGAAGTTCGAAAAGGTCGAGCAGCCCATATAGTGGAAGATGGTCTGCCCCTTGTAGCTGAAGCGACTGGTGCCGTCCGGCATCAGCCCCTTGCCCTGGGTCGCGCGGATCGCGGTGCAGAGGTTCGTCTTGCCGGACAGGCACGATTTACACTGGCGGCATTCGGGCGTGTAGAGCGGGATGACGTGATCGCCGGGCTTCACCGATGTCACACCGGGTCCGACTTCTCGCACCACACCGGCACCTTCGTGGCCCAGGATCGACGGAAAGATGCCTTCGCTGTCGAAGCCGTCGAGCGTGTAGGCGTCGGTATGGCAGATGCCCGTCGCCCTGATCTCGACCAGCACCTCGCCCGCTTTGGGTCCTTCGAGATCGACCTCGACGACCTCCAGCGGCTGCTTGGCTTCAAACGCTACGGCGGCGTGTGTCTTCATGGCTTAACCCTCCCGGCGAGATCCTGCCCGCTTTTACGTTCGGCCTCGGCTTTGGCAATCGGCCGCTCAGCCCTTCGCTGCAGCCACGACGATCGGGACGAAGTCGGCCGCGGTAAGGCTGGCGCCTCCCACGAGCGCACCGTCGACGTCCGGTACGGCCATCAGCTCGGCCGCGTTCGATGCCTTGACGGACCCGCCATAAAGGATGCGGACCTGATCGGCAGCGTCACCAAGCAGCCCGCGCAGCTTGGCGCGGATGGCGGCATGGATCTCGGCGACATCCTGCACGGTCGGCGTTCGCCCGGTGCCGATCGCCCAGACCGGCTCATAGGCGACGACAAGACGCTCGGCAGTCGCACCCGGCGGGATGGAGCCGTTAAGCTGTTCCTCCACCACCTGCACCGCCCGGCCGGCGAGCCGCTCCTCCTCCGTCTCGCCGATGCAGACGATCGCGATGAGGCCTGCGCCGATCGCCGCTTCAGCCTTGGCCCGCACCAGCGCGCTGGTTTCGGCATGGTCGGTGCGCCGCTCGCTGTGTCCAACGATGACGAGGCTCGCACCCGCTTCCTTCAGCATCGCGGCGGAGACGTCGCCGGTATGCGCGCCCTTGTCGTTTGGGTGCACGTCCTGCGCGCCTATGCTCAGATTGCCCCGCGCCGCGGCAGGCGCGACCAGGGTGAAAGGCGGGCAGATGGCGACGTCGACCTCCGGGTTGGTACGCGCCGCCGCTGCGATCGCGTCCAACTCGGCGAGCTGAGCCAGGCTGCCGTTCATCTTCCAGTTGCCCGCCACCAGCTTGCGTCGCGTCATGTCGTCCGATCCTCACCTGATTGAACAGGCCGGTTAGGGGAGCGTGGGGCCGGCGCGCAAGCACCCCGCTTGTCCGCCCGGACGGTGCGCCCTAAAGCACGGCTTTCCCTGCTGACCTGGACGCTCAATGCTCAACTTCTTCCGCCGCCTGTCCAAATCCAAGCTGGGCGGCCTCGTTTTCGCACTCTTCCTTGCAGCGCTCGTGTTCGGCTTCGCCGCCGCGGACATCCAAAATCTCGGCTTCAGCGGCGGCACCGCGAGCGGCGACACGGTCGCCAAGGTCGGCCGCGCCAGCATCAGCTATGCCGAACTGCAGGACCGCGTGCAGCGCGCCTATGACAATGCCCGGCAGGAGCGGCCAGAGCTGACGATCCAGCAATTCGTCCGCCAGGGCGGCGTCGACCAGGTCGTCGCGCAGATGACCGACAGCCTCGCTGTCGAGCAGTTCGCACGCGCGCAAGGCATCGGCGTCAGCCGCAAAATGGAAGACGCGCAGATCGCCGCCGCGCCTGCCTTCAAAGGGCTGAACGGCCAGTTCGACCAGAGCGCCTATGAAGCCTTTCTGGCTCGCCAGCGCGTGTCGGAGAAGCAGCTGCGCGCCGATCTCGCCCGCGACCTCTATTTGAGCCAGGTGCTGGTGCCTTCGACCGGCGCGGCCTTGGCGCCGGCGAGCCTCGCCCTCCCCTATGCCTCGATGCTGCTGGAGCAGCGCAGCGGGCGTGCGCAGTTCGTCCCAGCCGCCGCCTTTCGCGGCACGACTCCTACCGATGCGGAGATCGCCGACTTCTACCGCCGCAACGCCGCCCGCTATACCATCCAGGAGCGTCGCGTGATCCGCTATGCGCTGATCGACCGCGCCACGTTCGAAGCCGCCGCGCAGCCAAGCGAGCAGGAAATTGTTGCCGCGTTCCAAGCCAATCAGGCGCAATATGCCGGCAAGGAGACGCGGACGATCAGCCAGGTGATCGTTCCGACGGAAGCGCAGGCGCGAGAGCTGGCGGGGCGGATCGGCAGCGGCACGCCGATCGCCGATGCGGCGCGCGCGCTTGGCCTTGAGTCCGTCACGCTCAACGATCAGACCCGCGACGATTACGCCAAGGCCAGCTCTGCGGCGGTCGCGGCAGCCGTCTTCGGCACCGCTCAGGGCAAGGTCGCTGCCCCGGCCCGCTCCGGTCTCGGCTGGCACGTGGTCCGTGTCGATGCGGTGACAAACACCGCCGCCCGGACTCTCGATCAGGTTCGGGGCGAGCTCGTCACTCAGCTTAAAGCCCGCATGTCGGAACAGGCCTGGGCCGACGCCGTCGCCAAGGTCGAGGATGCGCTGAACGGCGGCGCGACCTTCGACGAGGCCGTGGCTGCCGCAAAGCTCCAACCTTTGGTGACCTCGCCGCTTCTCGCCACAGGCCGCAGCCCGGATGGCGGGGACGCTCCGCCCGCTCCGGATCTCGCCGGCGTGGTCAAGTCCGGCTTCTCGATGGAGGCCGAGGACGACCCGGTCGTCGAGCAAGTGGTGCCGAACCGCGTCGCCGCGATCGTCAAGACGCAGCAGGTGATCGCACCGGCGCCGCGTCCGCTCGCCCAGATTCGTGAGCAGGTCGTCGCCGACCTGCTCACCGAGCGCGGACTCGCTGGGGCACAACGCGCCGCCGCGGCAATCGCGACGCGCGTCAACAATGGCGCCCAACTTGCTCAGGCCGCAGCTGCCGCCGGCGCTCCGCTTCCGGCTCCCACTGCGCTGAGCGGCCGCCGCGGCGAGACGCTGCAGCAAGGCCGGCCGGTAGCCCCCCAGCTCGCCGCCATGTTCGGGACGCGGCGCGGCAAGGCCAAGATCGTCGCCGCGCCGGATCGCAGCGGCTGGTATGTCGTGACCGTGGACAATATCGTGCCCGGTGATGCACGCGGCCAGCCGCAGCTGATCCAGGCGACGCGCGCACAACTCGCTCCCGTTCTGGGTCAGGAATATACGCAGCAGCTCGCGGCAGCCGCCCGCCGCTCGGTCGGCATCGACGTGAACGCCGCGGCCGTCGCACGGCTGAAGAGCGAGTTGATCGGCACAAACGCGCTCGCACAGTGACACGCGAGCGCAGCGACGATGCCGAATGTGTCGCCGCACTCGCGGCAAGCCGTCCGGCGTTTGTCTGGCGCCGGCAGATCGCCGACATCGATACGCCGGTTTCGGCTGCTCTGGCGCTGATCGAACCCGGTCGCGGCGACTTCCTGCTGGAATCGGTCGAGGGCGGCCAGACCCGCGGGCGGCACAGCCTGATCGGCCTCGCCCCGGACCTCGTCTTCACCGCACACGGCGACAAGGCACAGGTCAATGGCCGGGAGCTGAGCGCAGGTCCGGTGGAGGCGCTCCGGGCGCTGGTCGCCGGGTGCCGGGCCGAAGTCCCGCCCGAGCTGCCGCGTGCGCTTGCCTGCCTGGTCGGCTATTTCGCCTATGAGACGGTCGGGCTGATCGAGCGTCTGCCCCGCCCGCCTGCGAACCCGCTCGACCTCCCTGATATGCTGTTCGTACGCCCGACCCTGATCCTGGTGTTCGATCGGTTGGCGGACGAGTTGTTCCTGATCGCGCCGCTTTGGCCGGGCGATGGTGAGCCGGGCGCGCGGGTGGCCGATGCCTGGGACAGGATCGATGCTGCGGCGGCGCGACTCTCCTCACCCGTTCGTTTCGAGCGAAGTCGAGAAACGGAGTCACGCGACCAGGCGCTTCTCGACTTCGCTCGAAGCGAACGGAGCTTGTTGGAGCCCGTCATGGCGGAGGGCCGCTACCGCGACATGGTCTCGCGAGCTCAAGACTATATCCGCGCCGGCGACATCTTCCAGGTCGTGCTGGCGCAGCGCTTCACCGCGCCCTTCCCCCTGCCGCCATTCGACCTTTACCGGGCGCTCAGGCGGATCAACCCCTCGCCCTTCCTCTACTTCCTCGACCTGCCCGGCTTCGCACTGATCGGTTCCAGCCCCGAAATCCTCGTGCGCGCTCGGGACTGCGAAGTGACGATCCGCCCGATCGCCGGCACGCGCCCTCGCGGCAAGAGCGCCGCCGAAGATGCGGAGAACCGTGACAGTCTTCTCGCCGACCCGAAGGAGCGCGCCGAGCATCTGATGCTGCTCGATCTCGGCCGCAACGATGTCGGGCGGGTGGCCGAGGCAGGCAGCGTACGGGTGACCGACAGTTACACGGTCGAGCTCTACAGCCACGTCATGCACATCGTTTCGAACGTGGTCGGACGCTTGCCGGCTGACCGGGACGCCATCGATGCGCTGTTCGCGGGCTTCCCGGCCGGAACGGTCTCCGGGGCACCGAAGGTCCGCGCCTGCGAGATCATCGCAGAACTAGAGCCGGAAACACGTGGCGCCTATGCGGGCGGCGTCGGCTATTTCTCACCGGACGGTTCGATGGACAGCTGCATCGTGCTGCGCACCGCCGTGGTGAAGGACGGCACCATGCACGTCCAGGCGGGCGCAGGCATCGTTGCCGACAGCGACCCGGCCTATGAGCAGCGCGAGTGCGAAGCCAAGGCCGGCGCGCTCTTCGCCGCTGCCCGGGAGGCGCTGCGCCGCGCCGCGGAACCCGGCTTCGGCCAGTAGAAACGAAAAGGCCCGGCGAGTTTCCCCGCCGGGCCCTTCTGTTCAGAAGGTCGGTCGCTTATTCGCGGCTGCCCATGAAGTTCAGCAGGAAAGTGAACATGTTCACGAAGTCGAGGTAGAGCGACAACGCGCCCATGATGACAGTCTTGCCCATCATGTCGGTGCCCGCGACATAGGCGTACATGCTCTTGATCCGCTGCGTGTCATAGGCGGTCAGGCCCGCGAACAGCAGCACGCCGATCACCGAGATCGCAAAGCCGAGCGCGCTCGACTGCAGGAAGATGTTGATGATCACCGCGACCAGAATGCCTACCACGCCCATGATCAGGAACGTGCCGAAGCCCGACAAATCCTTTTTGGTCGTGTAGCCCCACAGGCTCAGGCCAGCGAAAGCCGCCGCCGTCGCGAAGAAGGTCTGCGCAATCGAGGTGCCGGTGAAGACCAGGAAGATGGACGACATCGACAGGCCCATCACCACCGCGAAGGCCCAGAACAGCGCCTGCGCCGTGCTCGTCTTCAGCCGGTTGATGCCGAAGCTCAGCACCATCACGAAAGCGAGCGGCGCCAGCATGATCAGCCAGCGCAAGGGTGTCGCCAGCACCTGCTGCGCGAGACCCGAGCTTGCGAAGGCCAGCGCGACAATGCCGGTCAGCAGGACTCCGGACGCCATATAGTTGTAAACGGACAGCATATAGCTCCGCAGGCCAGCATCATAAGTGGCCTGACGGGTTCCGACCGACGACGGCGCCGATACGGTCGCACGGGGGTCAGTCCAATTTGCCATCGAAGTAACTCTCCTTTGCCCGGCACAGTGCCGGATGGCCGGAATATCGTTCTTCAAGCGTTCGCTTTCAAGCGAAACACGACATGGAGACATTTTGTTACAAAGGTTCCGTCTTGGGCGTCATCCCGAACTTGTTTCGGGATAAGGCTTCCGGCGGGCTGAACTTCGACGGGTAGATGGCGCTTGGGACCACCCTTATCCCCGAAACAAGTTCGGGATGACGGTGTATAGTCGCCCCATGCACCGCCTCTTCGTCGCCATCCGCCCGCCTGTGGCCATACGCGAGCAGCTACTTGATCTGATGGAGGGCGTATCCGGCGCCCGCTGGCAGGATGACGAGCAACTGCACATCACCCTGCGCTTCATCGGCGAAGTCGATGCGAGGGTGGCGGACGATGTGGCCGCGGCACTCGGTACGGTGCTTCATTCGGCCTTCGAGATCGCGCTGGACGGCTTGGGCAAGTTCGGCTCCCGCGGCCGCGTCAATGCGCTCTGGGCCGGCGTCCGGCCGCACGATCAGCTGGCGCACCTCCACCGTAAGATCGACCACGCGCTGGTCCGCGCCGGTCTCGAGCCTGAACGGCGGGCGTATCTGCCCCACATCACTGTGGCCCGCTTCGGCCGGGACATCGGCGGACTGGACGGTTTTCTCTCCCTTCACGCAGGTCTGACCAGTCCGCGCTTCGCCGTTACGGAGTTCGGCCTCTACGAAAGTCATCTGACTCAAGCCGGCGCGAGTTACGAACTGGTCGAGCGTTACGCTTTGCGCAGCGAATTGGCCTGACGCGCGGCACCTGCTTTGCTAGCAGGTGAGCATGCCGGTCAGCACCGCAACCTCGGCCCGCGAAATCCTTACGCGGCTTCACGACGTGATGGCGTCGCGCGCCAATGCGCAGACGAAGCTCAACCAGGTCGTCAACATCATCGGCGAGGCGACATCGAGCGAGGTCTGCTCGCTCTACCTTCTGCGCGACGGCGTGCTTGAACTGTTCGCGACGCGGGGCCTCAGCCAGGAAGCAGTTCACGTCACCAAGCTCGCGCTCGGGGAAGGCCTGGTCGGATCGATCGCCGAACGGGTCGAGATACTGAACCTCGACGAAGCCGCTTCCCATCCCGACTTCGCCTACAAGCCGGAGACGGGCGAAGAGCGGTTCCACAGCTTTGCCGGCGTTCCGATCATTCGCCGCGAGCGCGCGGTCGGCGTGCTCTGCGTCCAGCATACCGATCCCCGGCGGTACGAGGATGTCGAGATCGAGGCGCTGCAGACGGTCGCGATGGTGATCTCCGAACTGATCGCCAATGCCGGACTGGTCGACGGCGCGGCGAGCGGCAGCAGCCGCCCTGCTTCGACCGCCGCATTGCGGCTTGCCGGCCAGAAGCTTGTTGACGGCATGGGACGGGGCGTCGCCGTCTTTCACCAACCTCGCATCACGATCGAACACACCGTTGCGGAGGACACAGAGGCCGAGCGGCGGCGGGTCTATTCCGCCTTTGCCCGGATGCGCGAGCAGATCGACACCATGGCGGCGCAGGCCGAGTTCGGCGTCGGCGGCGAGCATGACGAGGTCCTCCAGACCTACAAGATGTTTGCCTATGACGAGGGCTGGTCGCGGCGCATCAACGAGGCGATCGACAGCGGCCTGACCGCCGAGGCGGCGATCGAGCGCGTGCAGCAGCGCACGCGGATGCGGATGCGGCAGATCGACGATCCGCTGCTCGCTGACCGCATGCACGATCTGGAGGATTTGGCGAACCGTCTGCTCCGCATCGTCTCCGGCCAGCTCGGCACCGCCGCGCAAATGGGATTGCGCCAGGACACGATCCTGATCGCGCGCAATTTGGGGCCGGCTGAACTGCTCGAATATGATCGGCGGCGGCTGAAGGGCGTGATCCTGGAGGAAGGATCGCTGACCGCACACGTCACCATCGTCGCGCGGGCGATGGGTGTGCCGGTGCTTGGCCGCGTCAAGGATGTGCGGCGCCTGATCGGCGAAGGCGATCTGTTGCTGCTCGACGCCAATCAGAGCGCTATATTCGTGCGGCCCAGCACGTCGATGGAGGAAGCGTTCGAAGCGAAGCTGGCACTGAGCCAGAAGCGCCGCGCGTCTTATGTTGCCCAGCGCGCCCTTCCCCCGGTCACCAAAGACGGTCAGCGCGTGACGGTGATGGTCAACGCCGGGCTGCGCGACGACGCCGCCGCGCTCGACCTGACCGGCGCCGACGGCATCGGGCTGTTCCGCACCGAGTTCCAGTTCCTCGTCTCCGCCACCCTTCCGCAGCGCGAGCGTCAGCAGCGGCTCTACCGTGACATATTGGATGCGGCGCGGGACCGGCCGGTGGTTTTCCGTACCGTCGACATCGGGGGCGACAAGGCGCTGCCCTATATGCGCGCCGACGATATGGGCGAGGAGAACCCGGCCATGGGCTGGCGCGCGCTCCGCGTCGCCCTGGAGCGCGATGGCTTGATGAAGGCGCAAGCGCGGGCGCTGCTCGAGGCGTCCGCTGGCCGTACCCTGAACGTCATGTTCCCGATGGTGTCCGAGCCGTGGGAGTTCGACCAGGCCCGGTCGATCTTCGAGGCGCAGCGGGAGTGGATTGCCTCGCGGCATCGCCCTCTGCCGACCCAGATCCGCTACGGCGCCATGCTGGAAGTGCCCGCGCTTGCCGAATGGCTGGACGTGCTGCTGCCAAAACTCGACTTTCTCTCGATTGGAACCAACGACCTCACTCAATTCCTATTCGCGGCCGACCGCGCGCACCCGAAGCTTGCGGAACGCTATGACTGGCTGTCCCCGGCCATTCTACGCTTCCTGCGGCGCGTCGTCGTCCCGGCGCGCGAGCACGGCGTGCCGGTGACCGTGTGCGGCGAGATGGGCGGACGGACGCTAGAGGCCATGGCTCTGCTTGGCCTGGGCATCGAGCGGCTTTCGATCACGCCCATCGCGGTGGGTCCGATCAAGGCGATGGTGCGCTCGCTTGACCTTGCTGCCCTGCGCCCCGCGATGGACGGGTGGCTTGCAAACCCTCCCTCGAACATGCGCCAGACGCTCACCGACTGGGCGGAGCGTCATGCAGTCGAGCTGGCGTGAGTTGACAAGCGCGGCGGCCTCTTGTGACAAGCGCGACAGGGCGCACCCCGTGGAGAGGGTCAATGGACGGAACTGAGGCGATCGAGGCCGGCGCCCTGAGCGCAGGGTCGCAGCTTCGCGACGCGCGCGAACGGGCGAAGTTGAGCCTGGCAGAAGTCGCCGCCCGCACGCGCATCCCTCAGCGACATCTTGAGGCGATAGAGCGCGACGACTTCAACGCACTCCCGTCAACGACGTACAGCGTCGGCTTCGCACGCGCCTTTGCCCGAACTGTGGGCGCCGACGAGGTCGCCATCGCAGCTTCGGTCCGCGCTCAGTTGGAGCAAAGCGGCCGCGAACGGCACGCTTATCAGGCCTTCGAACCCGCCGACCCGGCCCGTGTGCCGCCGCGTTCGCTCGCCTGGGTCGCAGCTTTGGTGGCCGTACTGATCCTCGCGGGTTACGGAATCTGGCGGGCGAGTTGGAGCAGCGAGGACGACGCCGCGCCGATTGTGACGGCCGCGCCCAAGGCGACACCGCGACCGGCCCGTGGGCCCACTCCTGCTGCGGGGCCGGCCTCTGGCCCTGTCGTACTGACCGCCACCGATGAGGTCTGGATTAAGGTCACCGATGCGAGCGGAAAGGCGTTGGTGCAGAAAGCGTTGAAGGCAGGCGAAAGCTACCAGGTTCCGGCGGATGCGCAGGAGCCGAAGCTCACCTTCAGCCGGCCAGAGGTGTTGAATGTAACGGTCGGCGGCGTCGCCCTCCCGCCGCTCGGCCCACCCGCAAAACTGGTCAAAAACGCGCTGCTGACTCCTGAGGGGTTGCGCGCGCGGGCAGCCACGGCGACGCCCACGCCCTGAACTGGTGCACGGCTGGATCATTCTGGACAAACCGCTGGGACTCGGTTCCACCCAGGCGGTTAGCGCGGTCAAGCGGGCGCTGCGCACCGGCGGTTATGGCAAGCTGAAGGTCGGCCATGGCGGCACGCTCGATCCGCTCGCTTCCGGCGTGTTGCCGGTTGCCATAGGCGAAGCGACGAAGCTCGCCGGCCGCCTGCTCGACAGCGACAAAATCTATGGTTTCACGATCCGCTTCGGCGAGGAAACCGACACGCTCGACACCGAAGGGCGGATGATCGCCCAATCCGACGTGCGCCCGACGCTGGAAGAGATAGAAGCAGTGTTGCTGCACTTCACCGGTCCGATCGAGCAGGTGCCACCAGCCTATTCCGCGCTTAAGGTCGGTGGCGAACGGGCCTATGATCTTGCGCGCGCCGGTACGGAGGTCTCCCTGGCCTCACGATCCGTGACGGTGCACACGCTCGAAGTTGCAAGCCAAGCGTCTACCGACGAAGTCACGCTTACCGCCCATGTGTCCAAGGGCACCTATATCCGCTCGCTCGCCCGGGACATCGCGCATGCTCTTGGAACGGTCGGTCACGTTACTTATCTCAGGCGCACCAAGGCGGGGCCATTCACCCTGGCCCCGGCGATTTCGATGGACAAACTGGACGAACTCGCTAAGGGGCACGCGCTTGAACAGATACTTCTGCCGTTGAGGGCGGGGCTGGACGACATCCCGGCTCTTTCCCTCACCCCCGATCAGGCAGGGCTGCTCCGTAGTGGGCAGCAGTTGGTCGGGATCGCCGCTTCCGATGGCCGATGCTTGTGCGTTCTGGACGAAACTCCGGTGGCGCTGGCGGAGGTTCAATCCGGCATTGTCCGGGTGGTGCGCGGCTTCAACCTCTAATCGAAAGGACCACGATGTCGGTTACCGCAGAGCGCAAGCAGGCGCTGATCCAGGACAATGCCCGCGCATCGGGCGACACCGGTTCCCCCGAAGTGCAGGTCGCCATCCTGACCGAGCGCATCCAGAACCTTACCGAGCATTTCAAGACGCACGCGAAGGATAACCATTCCCGCCGTGGCCTGCTGATGCTGGTCAACAAGCGCCGCAGCCTTCTGGACTATCTCCGCAAGAAGGATGCCGAGCGCTACACCGCTCTCATCGCGAAGCTCGGCCTTCGCAAGTAATCGGGACGGCCGCCGAATGGCGGCCGTTTCTCTATCCGCGGGCTGCAATTCGGCGCCCTCGGCTGAGCCGCATCGGCTCACCTAACGGACCCATGACGGGTCCATGACAGGCCCCGCGGGAAGGTCCCGCGGATGAAGGAAACCAGATGTTTGATGCAAAGAAAGTGACGATCGAGTGGGGCGGAAAAACCCTTTCACTCGAAACGGGCAAGGTTGCCCGCCAGGCCGACGGCGCAGTGATCGCGACCCTCGGCGAGACTGTCGTGCTGTGCGCTGTCACCGCCGCCAAGTCGGTCAAGGAAGGCCAGGACTTCTTTCCGCTGACGGTCCACTATCAGGAAAAATTCTCCTCCGCGGGCCGCATTCCCGGCGGCTTCTTCAAGCGCGAGCGCGGCGCCACTGAGCGTGAGACGCTGATCAGCCGCTTGATCGACCGTCCGGTTCGGCCTCTCTTTCCTGAGGGGTTTTATAACGAGATCAACTGCATCGCGCAGGTGATGTCCTATGATGGCGAGAATGAGCCGGACGTGCTGGCGATGATCGCCGCGTCGGCCGCGCTCACCCTTTCGGGCGTGCCGTTCATGGGCCCGATCGGCGCCGCCCGCGTCGGCTACAAGGACGGCGAGTATCAGCTCAACCCGTCCGACGCGCAGGTGAAGGAAGGCGAGCTCGACCTGGTCGTCGCCGCCACCCAGGACGCCGTGATGATGGTCGAATCCGAAGCCAAGGAGCTGTCGGAAGAGGTGATGCTGGGCGCGGTCATGTTCGCTCACCGCGAGAGCCAGAAGGTGATCGACGCGATCATCGACCTCGCGGAGCAGGCGGCGAAGGACCCGTGGGACCTTGCTCCCGTCGAAGACCAGGCCGCGACCATGGCCAAGCTGAACGACGTGATCGGCGCCGACATCGCCGCGGCATACAAGCTGACCAACAAGTCGGAGCGCCAGAACGCGCTGAACGAAGCGCGCACCAAGGCGCGCGAGGCCTTTGCCGACTTGAAGGAAAGCGATCCCGCCCAGTATCTCGGCACGCTGAAGCTGGTGAAGAAGCTCGAGGCCAAGATCGTCCGCGGCGCGATCCTGAAGGACGGCCGCCGCATCGACGGCCGCGACACCAAGACCGTTCGTCCCATCCAGGCGGAAGTCCACTTCCTGCCGCGCGCGCACGGCTCCGCCCTGTTCACCCGCGGCGAGACCCAGACCATCGCCACCTGCACCCTCGGCACCAAGGACGCAGAGCAGATGATCGACGGGCTGAACGGCCTCTCGTACGAGCATTTCATGCTGCACTATAACTTCCCGCCCTATTCGGTCGGCGAAGTGGGCCGCTTCGGCGCGCCGAGCCGCCGCGACGTCGGCCATGGCAAGCTCGCCTGGCGGGCGCTGCATGCAGTGCTGCCGACCAAGGACGAGTTCCCCTACACGATCCG
>JAESFT010000171.1_pt1 | contig 75364 bp, 64 predicted proteins | sample 9269451 | NCBI WGS metagenome assembly JAESFT01 (sample SAMN14502557, study PRJNA617106) | algae metagenome | isolation source: Scytonema hyalinum WJT4-NPBG1 and co-occurring heterotrophs from well... | place: USA: Mojave Desert, Joshua Tree National Park, California | collected 2006-05-25 | reverse complement strand
AGACAATAATTCTTACTCACATTTTTTAATTGTATCATAAAACCACGGCGGTTAAAACCGCTCGTGCCGCTTCCCTCTCAGGGCTAAAGCCTCTGAGTTTCCCGCATCCCGTGAGGCTTTTTATGAATAGTGCAACTGACCTGCAGATGCTCTTAGCTGATTCTCCTGTCGGCACTGTGTTACCTGCGATTGCCCAAGGCTTCGCCGTGAGCGCTCAGCCGAACGGGGCAGTGGCAAAGCCAATCGCCCGTAAGGGTGCTGGGCTGAGCGCGATCGCTCAAATTAACCTTCCTAACTGGTGGTTAGCAGGCGGTGCTGTACGAAATACTGTTTGGAGAAAGCTTTTTGGCGATCGCTGTCAATTAATCATCAAAGATTTTGACATTGCATTTTTTGATACACAGGGAGACCGTTCCCAAGAATTAGCAGCCAAGACAACCCTCACAGAACAATTTCCTGATTACGTATTTGATGTCAAAAATCAAGCTAGTTTTGCTCGTTGGCGTTCTGGTCGCAGAACATACACCAGTACAGAGGATGGCATTACAGACTGGTTGCACACCGCTACTGCTGTGGGTGTGAGGCTGGATGCACAAGGGCAATGGCAATTTTTCATGCCCTATGGCTTGGATGATTTATTTGCTGGCATTATTCGACCCACACCAGCACATACCAATAACCCAGATGCAGAACGCAAGGCGGCTGAGTTTTTGCAAAAATGTCCTTGTTTAAGACTGCCATAAGTGGCTGTTGATGAAACCGTTAGCTTAATTTGCCGCAGGTTGCGCTTCTTGATAAATGATTTCCTGAAACTGAATCACATCTTTATGTGGATCGGCGTGAAAGACTTTAACTAACAGCTGTTCGCCCAACTTCACAGAACGTTTAAATAACATTGGCAACTGCAAGCCCAAATCTTCTAGCAAAATCAGAGCTAAGCCACTGTCTTCTCTCAACCACATCAGCACTGTTGCTTCCCAAACTTCCTCAGGCTGACGCCGCAGATACTCTAAAGCCCAAAATCTATTCGTTTGCCGTTCTACCATTGTCACTTCTTGGGTGATTGAAGAGACGGTCATCATGACTTCTTTCAATTGTTCTGCGGAAAAGGGCAGAACTTCACCGCGTAGATGAGCTTTAAGTTGAAAGTGAGTGAGCAAATCACTATAGCGACGGATGGGGGAAGTGGCTTGGGTGTAAGTCTCTAAACCTAAACCAGCATGACGCACGGGGGTGATGCTCATTTCGCTTTTGGGCATACAACGCCGCATAGCACAGGCGCGAACGAATCCTGCTGGCAGCTGTAATAATTCCTGCTCAGGAGGTAATTCCGGCTGTGGCTGACCGCGAAAGGGTAACGGAATGTTATGCTTTTGACCGTAACGAGCAGCAACTTCCCCGGCAACAATCATCATTTCGGCTACCAATTGCCGTGCTGTGGAGTCTTCTAAGATTTCAATACTAATATCGTCGCCTTTGACTTTGATCATTGCCTCCGGCATATTGATACTGATTGCTCCTTGGGCATATCGCCAAGTTTTCCGTCTTCGTGCCCAATTGGCGATCGCCGCAATTTCTGATTCCGTCTGCAACCCCAAATCCAACATTTCATCGACATCTTCGTAGGTTAGGCGATAGGTCGGTTTAATCAAACTTGGATGAATGCTATAATCTGCTACTGCCCCAGTGTCATCTAAAACAATCCCAAAACTCAGGGCACAACATACCTTTCCCTGCACCAGACTCATTGGTCCTGTTGCTAGAACCTCAGGGAACATAGGAACCATGCCTGTGGGCAAATAAACTGTACTGCCTCGCTTTCTGGCGTCTAAATCTAACTCATCTTCTGGCATCAACCAGCGCGTAGGATCAGCAATATGCACCCACAACCGCTCTGTGCCATCGGGAAGTAATTCCCAACTTAGACCATCATCTATCTCGGTAGTACTTTCATCATCGATTGTATACACCTTCAGATGGGTCAGATCCAGGCGGTTGACATCTCTATCTGGCGGATGTGATTCCAATCGCTGTTGCGCCACTTCTAATACCTTGCTAGCAAATTGTACGGGAATTGACGAACGACGCAGAAATAAGTTCTCATGCGGACTCCACCAACCCAAGTCTACTAACAATTGAAAGGCTCCTTGGGGGGTTGCGGGGCGTCCCAGCATATTCATCGTTTCTAAGACTAACGCTGGGGGAGGATAGGCGCGAGCTAGAGAGTCATAATTTAACCCCACACGTATAATATCGGCAAGTAGCGCCCCATATTTTTCCAGGGCTTCCAAGCGGTGGCGGTCGTGGCGTTGCCACTCTACTGGTTCACCCCTGAGCGATTGTTCTACTCTAGCGAGAAATTCTTGCTGTCCCTTAGCTTTTAGCGCCTCTATCTCAAGCTGGTGTTTGCGTTCCGCTACTTGAGTTGCACTACGTGGCTCGTAAGCCTCTCCCTTCTGCTTGAAGTAAATTTTATCATCTGATAACAAGTAATACGCAGCGTAGCAATGAGTCGCTTGTGATTCTGAAAACAGGAGATTTGCCATCTGGCTTGGCGTCACTGTTTCCCCACCTTCTACCAGTAATTCCCAAGCCACCTCTAAACTGGAGGGGTCTAAATAAGGCTTTACCTCCTCCAGAAACTCCGGGATCTGCGAAGGCTTGTAGGGTTGCCCAGTCACGGTATAAGTGATTTGCCGAGGTGCGAGACTCTGGGATTGACCCCGTTCATCTACCACAAACATACGAGCTTTGCCGTCTGGACGGTCTACTACACCCAAACGGCGATCGCTACCAAGTCGAAATTCAACTAGCGTCCCCTTCTCCACAAGCCTTGCAATTATTGATATTTTGAATTTTGATTTTTGATTTCGCTGTTGAGTTACGAGTTAGGAGTAAATAACTCATCACTCTTAACTCATCACTCTTAACTTATTATTAGCCTTCCGCATTGATAAACGGCAACAAAGCCACAAGGCGAGCGCGTTTAATTGCTAATGTCAAATCTCGCTGTTGCTGAGATGTCAGCCCAGTAATGCGCCGAGGTAGTATCTTACCCCGCTCGGTGACAAACTTACGCAACAAATCTACATCTTTGTAATCAATTGGTTCTCCCGGCTTGATCGGGGATAGACGACGACGGTAGTAGCTCATTTTTACTTAATTTCCTTGTGAACGATATGTCTGTTGCAGTGAGGGCAGAACTTTTTCAGTTCTAGTCTGTTGGTTGTATTCCGACGATTCTTCGTACTTGTATAACGCGAAACACCAGGAGTACGCTTGTTTACGTTAGTGCGACACTCGGTACATTCCAGTGTCACTATTATGCGGGCACCTTTACTCTTAGCCATAATCTTACAAAAAGTTTAGTCTGAAGAGAATTAACACAAATAGCTATTGTCTCATATTACGGCGTGTTTTTTCAACTAATTTTTTAATTTTAATGTCTAGCGAATAGCCACGACGCGACGAAACCACCATAGTCTTGACGTAGCGGTCATGCAAAGCTTGCCGCAGTTGGGTATCAGAGAAAGCTGCACCACAGTCAATTGCTAAGGGAATCAATAGCAGTATAGCAGTGGGATTACGTATGATGTTACTCAGGGCGATGGAAACGAGAAGCGCACCAAGCCCAACTATCCCTTCTCGCTTCAAAAGAGATTGTAAATCAGGAAGTTTGCCCCCTTCGACTTGCAGCACCTTGATATCAACAGCATAACGCCCTAAACTCTGCCCTTGATTGTTATAAGGCACAATTACCCGCAAAATCACCCAAAAAATTGCGAAGACCAGTATCTGAACAACTTGGACACCGACTTGAGAACTTCCCAATAGGGAACTCACTATCCAGACACAAAGGAAATCAATCCCTAATGCGATACCTCTTCGCCCAAAGTCAACTTTGGGATAGTGTTTCGGGGCAACTCGTTCAATGGACATAATAAAATACGTATTTATATAGAATTTGGAAGCTAGGGCGTGTTTTTCCCTCTACCTTAATTTAAATATTGACACTCCCGACGGCTATCAAGGGGAATAAATTAAGCGACGGGCTTATCCCCTAAATTCCATTTATGGGGATAAGCCCTCCAATTCTCGGTCATTAAGAACAAAGCGGTGATTTATGTAAACTTTAGTAACTTTCAACAAGTTCCAAAGACTGTGCATCGTGATGATTCAAGAGGAGTTTCACTGTAAATGTTGTCCCTACTCCCACTTGGCTTTGTAAGTAGATCTGACCTTGATGCAAATCCACACACTTTTTAACGATCGACAGCCCTAGTCCCGTTCCTGGAATAGTACCCACATTGCTAGCGCGATGGAAAGTTTCAAACAAACGTTGTTGGTCTTTGAATGGAATACCAATCCCAGAATCTTGGATTTGGAAAGTGGCGGTATCATCTTGACAGAGGACGTTAAATCGAATATTGCCGCCTTGAGGAGAATACTTGATGGCATTGGAAAGTAAGTTAGTCAAAATGTAACGCAGCAGGTTTTCATCCACTTCAACTGAGGTCTGTTCCCCTTGAAAGCTAAAGATAATTTGGTGTTTACTACTAGCACCCAGTTGCAAAGTTTGTGTGAGTTCGCTACAGAAATGTTCTAAATCTAGCGGTGTCGGTTCATATTGTAGTTTGCCTGCATCACTTCTACCTAAAAATAAAATTTCATCTAATAATTGCAGCATCTGACGAATGGCAGTTTGAATTTTGCCAAAGTATTGACTTTTTTGCTGGTCACTCAGCTGGTGGTTGTATAATTCGAGCAGTTCTACTGCTGTCCGAATCACAGTCATCGGATTGCGGAACTCATGAGAAACCATCGAAACAAAGTCAGATTTCATTTCGTTGAGTTCTCGTTCCTGTACCCATGCGTTGACAACCTCTGCTTCAGCGCGTTTGCGATCGCTAATATCCCGAGCTTCGACAATCAGCAGCACCGCTTTCCCTGTTTCGTCTTTTAATGGTTTGAGGGAAAAGTCAATCCACACCATCACATTGTTTGCGCTGGGTAAGAGCAATTCATGGCGGACAAATTCACCATCAGCAGCTTTGGCAATAATACTTTTCAACCACTCCTGATTTGTAGAGGAGAAATTCCAGCTTTCAAGTTCCCACAACGGTTTGCCAACACAATCTTGTTGTTGACTACCCCATAAGTTAAGGCCAGGTTGGTTAATTTCTAGAATAATTCCCTCAAGAGTTAACAGCGCCATCGATTGGAACGTCTGTTCAAAAATCGCCCGCAAACGATGCTCACTTTCTCTGAGTTGCTTAAGAATTTGTCCGCGCTCAATAGCATAGCGAATAGTACGCCGTAGTAAGTTGGGCGTGATTTGTCCCTTGACCAGATAATCCTGTGCCTTTTTTGCCACTGCTTGTAAGGCAATGTCTTCATCGTCAAATGTCAATACCACAATCGGGATATTCGGCGCTGCTGCGTAAAATTCTCCTAGGGTGTTCAATCCTTTAGAATCAGGCAGAGAAAGGTCTAATAAAACTATGTCAAAGGTACTTTTGCTACAACTATCGATTGCGTCACTTAGCCGTTTAAAATGTACCACTTGCCATCTTTCCCCGCCTAATTGCCAAAGTGTTTGCTCTAGCAATTGGGCATCACTGGCACTATCTTCTACTAAAAGAATATTAATTGATGCCGTGTCCATAAAATAAATTTATTTTGGTGGGAACTTAACTGCTGCTAGCCAAAAATCATTAATCAACTGTACGATTTAGCAATCCTAAATGAGCGCGCGAAAATCTCTTCCTCCTGTGTGTTCTACTCTCAGTTCTAATCGGAAGTTTCCTCAGATCTAACTTGTCTGTCTGAAGGCATACAGTTTATTTACTAAATGTCTATTTCACAAATTCGAGAAAACTGCTAGACGAATAAATTAAGAAATATCAATCCGCTTGTTGACGTAGCACTTAACATTTAGGTGATAAAACCTTAATATATCTTGCTTATCCACACTAGTTGTGACAACGACCACTGGAAGTTGTGTCAACGATCACTGTTGGTGAGAGATCATGGATAATGGTGGCATAATCTTGTTGTCGTATTCATGCACCTACTTGTAACTGATAATGACTCAAGGCTATTACGAGAGTCATTGCTGAACCTCTACAGAGGTTGACCTTGTGAATGCGTAGATTTGCAATATTTTTAGCACCATAAAAATTAAACGTTACAAAGTCAGAGGCGATACTATGCTGTCAGCAAGCGATGCAGAAGCAATTATTTTAAGTTTGGTGCAACCCCTGAATACTGAACAGGATACAGAATTTGTTGATTTGTTGGCAGCTAGCGATCGCATTCTGGCATCTCCCGTCACGAGTCAACTCGATTTTCCTCACTGGGACAACTCAGCGATGGATGGCTACGCAGTACGGTACGAAGATGTGCAGGACTGTAGCGAGGAAAAGCCGGCAGTTTTAGAAATTGTTGCAGAAATCCCTGCTGGGGTGCAACCTCAATCTACAATTCAATCAGGGCAAGCGGCGCGGATTTTGACAGGTGCGGTAATGCCTGCGGGTGCTGATACAGTTGTGATGCAGGAAAGAACACGCAGGGAAGAAAACCGTGTGATCATCCTTGCTGCCCCAAAACCGCAAGAATTTGTTAGGCATCAGGGAACTTACTACAAAGCAGGGACACAATTACTACCAGCAGGGATTCGATTGCAAGCTCCAGAAATTGCTGTATTAGCTGCAACTCAGTGTACGCAATTGAAAGTTTTTCGCCGCCCTCGTGTCGCTCTTTTGTCTACAGGGAATGAACTAGTCACACCTGACAAACCATTGCAACCAGGGCAAATTGTCGATTCAAATCGATATGCACTCTTTGCTTTGGTCAAGCAAAGTGCTGCCCAACCCTTAATGTTAGGAATTGTTAAGGATGAACCAGAAGCGCTGAAGCAAGCGATCGCCGACGCCATAACTCAAGCTGATGTGGTTCTCTCTTCCGGTGGTGTCTCTGTGGGAGATTATGACTATGTTGAGCAAGTTCTAGAGTCACTTGGAGGCAAAATTCACGTTCGTGCTGTTGCGACCAAACCTGGTAAACCCTTGACAGTTGCCACATTTGGCAACGATACACGTCCAGTTTTGTACTTTGGTTTGCCAGGAAACCCTGTTGCTGCTTTGGTGGCATTTTGGCGGTTTGTACAAAGCGCCATCAAAAAACTTTCAGGGCTTGCAGAAGGTTGGGAACCAACGTTTGTCAAAGCACTGGCGCGTCAGGAGTTGCGATCTGATGGTAAGCGCGAAACTTACGTTTGGGGTCAGTTGCGCGCCTTAGATGGAGTTTACGAATTTCAGCCAGCAGGTGGGCTGCAAAATTCTGGGAACTTGATTAATTTGGCTCAAATCAACGGCTTAGCTGTTCTACCAGTGGGTCAGACACTTATTTGTGCGGGAGAACAGGTGCAAGTATTACAGGTAGGGTCTTAAGGAATTCAAAATTAAAAATTCGCTCATTCAAAAATCTAAAAGTCAATGGTAGGAAGCAACCTGGCTGCTGAGAATATGTAAATAAAATGTGGGACAGCTTAGAAGCTGTTTTGATAGCAATTCTTATTGGAAGGATGGGTAGTCCCAATTGGCGATTTCGCAGCTTAGCTTAGCCGTGTACCTACAGGTTGAACCTCTCTCGCCAAACCAATATGCGCCAATGACAGGGAGATATCTTTATACTTCATCCCGGCTAATGCCCACTGAAGCTCAAGTGTCCCTACCCAGAAGCGTGCCCGGTCAATGACATCCGGTAACATACGATAGTCGCTTTTGATACGCAGCACAATACCTTCTCCATAATTACCGAGTTGTACGGCGATGTCACAAGCCGGGTCGCCCAAACCAGCAGTACCAAAATCGATCAGACCGCTAATGCTCTCTGACATAGGGTCAAACAGGATGTGATACACTGCCAGGTCGCCGTCGATAAGTACGGGTGTGTAACTCAGGTCAAGTTCTCCTGATACCAGAGGCGCAAAAAGTTCGTGTATCCAAGTTTGCTGATGACGCCACAGGTGAGGAAAGAGAGTTTCTTGAACTTGCTCGTACAACTGTAACCAATCTTCACGCAATCGCACTGCACCCGAGGAAGACACGCCAGCATTCATTAACACTTCAACGGGAATGCTGTGCAACTGTTGGTGAAATCTGGCAAGTTGGGAAATAACATGGGCTTGTTTGTTTGCACTCAGCTTCAGCAGGGTGTTGCGGGAAAGCGGTTCACCTTTGATAAATCTGTAGCTGACAAAGCCTTCTTCTAGGTGTTCAAAGCGCGGAACCCGTAAATCAACATATTTTTGCACCACTTCCAGCACTTTGGCTTCATGAGAAAGAACCTCTTTTCCCCAGTCATCTTTGGCAAAGCGACAGACTAGGTCATAATTCACCACTACCACGTCATTGACCATTCCATCTTGATTAAAATCCAGATGGTCAAAAGAAATATTTGGATAAACAGAACGAATCTTTTCCAGATAAGAGGAAGGAATATTCACAGCGACTCCAATAACGATGACAACAAACAGATAATCAGAATCACTCGGACATTTAGTCCGATTGAAACGGCTTAACTGATAGGCGTGTTTGTTGTGCTAACGTACCACTGTGGTTAAACTTCCCAGAACATCGTCATAAACGAGTATAGCAATAGCATTATATCCCTCACATTAATTTATATTACAAGCTTCCTATTTTTCCACTAAATGTTACAATATATACAGAAACAAAATCGTTCATCTTTATTAGCCGCTGAAAAATCATTTTTCAGTGAGAGAGCTTGTGAAGACGGAAGTAGGGAAATATCCCCAAGGAACGCGCCTCATTTCATTCATAACCTTAGACAATCAATTTCCCAAAGAGGCGAAGCAGATGAAACTCACATATCGTGGTGTTAATTATGAACCCAATCCCCTGACCCTTGAACCCACCGCTAGCGAAATCAGCGGAAACTACCGGGGTGGGACATGGAAGCGCAACTACCCCAGACATATTCCTCAGACTCAACCAACTGCTGAGTTGAAGTATCGCGGTGTATCTCATTACATCGGCGATCCACTACAGGTGGAGTTCATGATTTTGTCCAAGCAGCACAGCGATGCAACAAGTGCTGCACAGGTTGGTAAACCGGAAAAAATGGGCGGTGAGTTAACTGAAACTCATCTCACCAATATCCGCCGTAATTTAGAACGTCGCCTACTAGCAGCAAGAGAAAAAGGGGATCAAAACCTCATTCGCTTACTAGAGGATGAGGCAAGGCAAATTGCATGATGGTTAGTTGTTAGTAGTTAGTAGTTCCTTGCTTGCCAACAACTAACAACTAATTCTGACGATTTATCCAAATCCCTCTGAGTCCGGCTGCCCTAGCTCCGTGATAATCTTCTGTGATACTGTCACCAATATGCCACGCACCCTCTGGAGAACAGTTATGTTTCTCCAAAGCCGTGGCAAAAATTTTGCCATCAGGTTTAGCGGCACCTGCTTGGGTGGAAATGGTGATAGATTTGAAAAACTCTCTGAGTTCCAAACTTTGCAACACTGAGTAAATACGGGAATCGAAATTGGACAGTATCCCCAGTTCAATTCCCAACCGCCGCCAGTTAACCAAAGCTGGTAGGACATCGGGATAGATAAACCACGCCTCAGCAGTGCCGAAGTGGATGTAAAGTTCACTGAAAAAAGTAGAAAAATCGGAAAATTTCTGGAGAACGCCTGCACTTTCAAAGGTATTTTGAGCGATGTTAAACCACCAATCAAACTCGCGTTGGGGAATATCTTGTTCTTCTGCATCTGGAAATATAGGTGGTGGCGCAGCTTTAAAACTTTGGATGAATGTTTGATTCAAAGTATCGGCTGAAACTTCGACGCCAAATTCCTGCGCTATCTGGCTATAAATTTCTCCTACACTGCCTTTCACCCCGAAGAGAGTGTTAACAGCATCTAAAAAGATAACTTTCGGTTTTTCCTTCATAAATTATCAGTTATTAGCTATCAGGTATGAGCGCTGACCAAAACAGCCCTGAATCCTGAGTATGTAATTTTTATATTTTCTATTTTCCGCAATATTTGGCGTTCAGCAAAAGGTTTTATATCTCCAAATTTATTCATGGAGAAAAACTTTTTTCCCTTGTTCAATCCCTCAGTATCTGCTGATCGTTACCCACATTTTTCTAAAGCGTTTTTTGTGTCACTTTTCAGTGAATTTGGCACTGACAACGACTTACTATAGAATGAAAAATGTGGGTAATGGCAAGCTTTATCTGTAGGGGATTTACTCAGCACTCAGTACTGATGAAGGCTGACTGCTATTCAGACAGTGCCTGTATAATAGGGCGAGCGAGCCAGTTAAAACCAACTTTAAGTTTGTGGTCTAAGGTTGGCAGCCGATAGAGATAGGCAAGACGACGCGCTACGTATGCCAAAGGACCCTCTAATTTAACGCCTAAACCAGTGAGGGTGGCGCTGTCTATTCCCAGTGCCATCATTTCACCTAAGAACTGATAATGGAAGGGAAGCAGAGGACGATTGCTCAAACTTGCCCAGATGTTCCAACCAGCATAATCTGCTTGTTGGAAAGCAGCTTGTGCTGTCGCAGGGACTTGCTGACCTTCAGCATCAAGGCAATCTGCTAAATCTCCCAAAGCAAAAATTTCGGGATGGTCATGGACTTGGAGAGTTGATGTGGTGCTGATTTGACCGCGCTGGTTTTGCTTTACAGGAAGGTTTCTCACCACAGGCGATACCCGCGTTCCGACTGTCCAAATCACCAAATCGACAGGAATCGTATCTACTTGATTCTTGTACTCTAATGAAATGCTGTCTTGAGCGATTGATTCTACCTTGGTTTCTAAATCAATAAAGACACCCCGTGCTTCTAAAGCTTTGCTTGCTGCTTCTCTGTTGAAGTCTGGGGAGGTTCGCAAAATTTGGTCGGACACTTCAATCAGCCGAAATCGTCCTCTTTCCCCTAGTCTGTCTGCAAGTTTGCAAGCTAACTCTACGCCACTGTAGCCACCACCGACAATTGCTACCCTGATTTTATCTGCATCCGATTCTTCTAAAAGTCGCAGGCGTTCTTCCAAACGATATGCATCTGCGATCGCCCGGAACGGATAAGCATAAGATGTTGCCCCAGGGACAATATCCAGTGGTGTTTCACCACCCAGCCCCAACACCAAGCGGTCATAGGAAATTTCTGGTCCATCGTGTAAATGTACCCGTCGCTGATCTATATCAATTCCCGATACAGCACCTTGACAAAAACGTACACCTGTGTTATTCAAAAGTTCTTCATAGGGTGGGGCAATTTCCCAGGTTTGCAATTCCCCAGTGAGGAGTTCGTAGAGGAAGGGGGAGAAGAGAAAGCGATCGCTGTGATCCACCAGAACCATTTCGGGTTTTTGCAAAGGTTCCCAAGGAAGCTGGCTCAAGCGTAGGGCAGTGTAGAGACCACCAAAGCCTCCACCAAGGATACAAATTCTAGCAGGTTGTTCACTCATCGGTCTATGGGAACGTCGCTCCCAGCAGGGTAACTTAATATAAGTGTACTGATTTCTTTCGTTCAATTGCCATTAACCAGCAATCCCAGTACTTTCCCTCTTGCAGTTCATGTTCGCGCAAGAGCTTGACTTTGACTCTTACGGGTATCTCCTCCGGAGAGCGCCTTCGCGCTTACGCCAGGGGCGCTGCGACGGGAAACCCGTCTAAGCCCTGCGGGCAGGCTGCGCCAACAGCACTGGACTCACAAAACCACATTTTTCGTAACAGCGGATAGCGCGAGTGTTCCACACCTGTGGTATGACAACTTTCACAGCTTCCAATTCTTCAAAAAGATAGTTGACAAGCACTGAAATCAGTTTTGTGCCAATTCCCTGATTCCAATATTGGGTTTCGCCTATAAATAAGTCCATCGCATAGACATCATCTGTTTTTTCCAGACAATACATCTGCTTGTCGGTTTCAGGTAAGTCATTTAACGAGTAATACTGTATCATCTTGCGTAAGACGAATAGAGATTTCGTCTTTTTCAAGCAACATATAAAATAGCAGCTTTCTTTGATGAAATCAACTTCTTTGTGACCACAATCACTATATATTGTAAGAAATATGCATGAAAAATTGCAAATGAGTAAAAGGCGGTTTGTACAAACGACAAAACGCCTTTTATTTCATATTTAGTTAAAAACGAATTAATAACCGCCCATGGTTATAGCTTTATTAGGATTGGCAGTTTCGTCTGCCTTGATGTGCCATTTGCCATCATCACCTTGCTTGTACTGGTTCTTGACGCTGTTCCAAGCAACTTGACGAGCACCCTCTTCACTCAATCCATCGCTATGGGCAGCATTGAATGCCGCAACGAAAATCTGCTGGGCTTCTTGAGGTAGTTGTTCTTTTACATCTTGACCTAATTCATCTATCTTCATAAACCCACTCCGGTTATTTAAACTTGGATTCATATTAAGAAGTTCAAGGCAGGTTTTCCTCTTTCTGTAAGCAGAGATAAAAAATTACCATACCTTTGGCAGAGACTCAAACAGGAGAGCCAAATAATAGCACGCTTTAGCAAAAATCTTCTTTCAAATCAGTGCGGCAATAATATTGATGCTCATAGCCAAAATTGAGGTATTGAAAAAGAAGGATAATATTCCATGTAGTAGAGCCAAACGCCTCATAGAACGTGATATTGTCTGCACGTCTGAAACTTGGCTCGTCATGCCAATGATAAAAGAGAAATATAAAAAGTCCCAATAATCTGGTTCTTCGTCATTAGGAAAATCTAGACCAGCAGCTATTTGCTCTGTATTACCATTACTTAGTTGATAATAAGTGTGTGCGTATAGCAGGGCGAATATAGTATGTACTAGTAACCAAGAACTGACAATCGTCATGACAGCAAGCATGACGTGTAGGCTGAGGAGAATTGTTGATAGATTTTTTTTATTATCACTGAGTAGGAACCCTATTGCCAACACGCTGGCACAAGCAGCGGCAACAATGAAGGTAAAGATAGCTACACGCCCTTGATATTCGAGTCGCGCAAAACGGCGCATTTTTTCTGGAGTCGCCCTGACCATTATCCACCAAGTCAAGCCTAGGAAACACTCAGCGCCTGAGTTCCAAGCACAGAGAATGCGCAAGGGGAAATGCAGCCAAGACGGCAATAGTACTGAAACTAATGCAGCAAACCCGACAGAAATAATCAGTCGGTGTCGAGAATCAGAATTTTTGAACAATTTAGGTGCAACCCAGAAATTATGAATCGTGATTAAACACTACAAAATCACTTTATCATTCAAGTTTGACTACATTGAATTAACCGCCTCAACTTCATTCCATCTCAGTCTTGCAATAGCTTAAGCAATGTAAAGACGCTTCAAACAGCGCGTCTCTACACATCACCCAATCTCACGAAAATCTTTAACTGAACCGTATTGGGACATAAACGACTTTCATCATTAGGACTTACGCAAGAACTCTCTGAAACTCTTATTTCTACCGTTGTGGTTTAATTTTCATTCCAATTCACTTTTACAAGAGGTTTATTCTTCTGGATGAGATGTATCGATGTTTACTGATTGAGAGTTCTGTTCTGCGTTTTTTAAGTCGAGTAATTCGCACTTTTGAGCCGATGGGAGAGTTTTCAACCCCAACTTTGCTGTTGCATAAAGCCGACTAAATTCTTGCTCATAATGTGCGGCGACGGTAGGATTTTGTATAAACATCAAAGTCTCATCATTCAAGTAATTTCCTGAATTAGACCAGTTGTGACTACCAGTGATAATTAACATTTTATCCAAGATAGCCATTTTACTATGAACGCCGCGATCGCCTATTGGACTTGTGGGAAAACCAACAGTAGTTATTGGACGCTTCCAAGGTTTAACTTTAATTAAGCTATTTTTCTTGCCTGGACGAGGACAAACACCCATAGCATCGTATGCTTTTGAGTAAGGTTGTCTGAAAAAATCTGGGTCTATCAGCACTTTGATATCTTCAACTCCTTGATCATGTACACTACCAAGAGTGTCGCTAATCTTTTGGTCTGAATAAACAAATACCGCAATATGCACGCTCTTTTTAGCTTGCTGCACATAAGAGGCAATGATGCCGTTACTGGTTGTTGCGATGTCGTCTTTTGTGCTGGCTGGCGAGAAGTTGAGAGTGATAGTTCCTGCGCCAACTGGAATCGTTACGGGATATCTTTTTGGCTTATGAGATTTAAATAACCCCTGCCACATAGAGTTAAATTCATTAGTCAAACTTTTGCCAAGTTGGGGATTATCGGGAACAACAATCATGTTGTTAGGATTGCCACGACTTTCAAAATTTCCAAAATCTCCATGCATATCAGATGTCGTCAAGTTGCCGCTAGATATGATATTTGTCTTGCCATCTATGACGACAAATTTATGGTGCATGAGTCCACTACCTTTAGTTGCACCGCCAGATGTGTCATCTTTTATCTCAATTCCATTTGAACGTAACATAGCTAAAGCATCAGCAGGATATCGCTTTAATTCTTCATATGCTCTTTTATCATGCCGATTCATCCGTGCAATTTCTTCTTGTTTATATTCTGCTAAAGTTTTGTTGTACTTACTATCTATTATTACCCTCACTTTCACCCCCCGCTTGTAAGCAACGGTGAGTGCTTCAGCAACTTTGGGAAGCCTAAACTCCATGACTGCTAAATCCACAGTTGAGTTTGCTTGGTTAATAGCATCAATAATTTGCTGTTCTAAGTTGTCTCCTTTGCGCTTAATGTGTCGGTATGGGTCTTCGTAGGAAGACGCCGGATTTTGGTTAAAATAGACTTGAATCGCAGGGTCTTGAGGTAAAGGTTGGACAAGCTTGACTTTTGGTGAAGGTTTAAGAATGTTAACGAGAACAACACCACTGCTTAAAAGCAGCAATATGAAGATTGTTCTTCTAAAAAATTTAAAATTTTGTTGCTCAGAAGTAATAAAATTTAAGAGTAATTTCATTAAAGAATTAGGAAGTATAGCGCATAAATTTTACTCAGTTGGAAAACTAAGTTATATCTTTTCTCAGTATTCTTTTAAAAAGATGTTATAACAATACGGGTATTACGGAAGTTGATTTTCTTGGCTTGCAATTTCTTTCAGTAATCGCACTACATCCAAATTGTTACTTTCAACAGGTAATGTATTCACCGTGATTTGGACGGTGAATAACCTCACGTAAAGATACAAAGCGCTAAAACTAACTAAGTGTTTTTGTATAGCTGTACAATCAGGGCAAAATATCCAACTATATATATAGATATATATAGAGATAGGTATCCACAAAGTTGTAAGAATTTGGCAGATTAACTATATAGTCTGAAAATAGAAATAAGCTGTTGCCCAGCGTGTTCTCACCTAATAGGTTATGCAAATTTATCTAGATTACAGCGCAACTACTCCCACTCGCCCAGAAGCAATAGCCGCAATGCAAGCAGTTCTCACACAACAGTGGGGCAACCCCTCCAGCTTGCATGAGTGGGGACAACGGGCAGCAACGGTTGTGGAACAAGCAAGAATGCAGGTTGCTCCTTTAATTAACGCACCTGATCCTGAATCTATTATCTTTACTTCTGGTGGCACTGAAGCAAACAATTTGGCAATTATGGGAGTTGCCCATTTGTATGCCAAGCCCCAACACATAATTATTTCTAACGTTGAGCATTCTGCTGTTGCCGAACCAGCAAGGTTGTTAGAGTTGTGGGGTTGGCAAGTCACTCGCTTAGGAGTGGATTCTAAAGGAAGAGTCAATCCTCTAGATTTAAAGGCGGCGTTACAAGATAATACTGTGTTGGTGTCGGTCATTTACGGTCAAAGTGAAGTTGGGACATTACAACCAATTGAGGAACTGGGAAATATAGCCCGCAGTGCAGGTGTTTTGTTCCATACAGATGCTGTACAAGTGGCAGGACGCTTGCCTGTAAATGTGAAAAGCCTGAACGTAGATTTGTTGAGTATGTCCAGTCACAAAATTTATGGACCACAAGGTGCTGGGGCGTTGTATGTGCGTCCTGGTGTCGAGTTGCTTCCCTTGCTGAATGGTGGGGGACAAGAAAGGCGACTGCGTTCTGGGACACAAGCAGTACCCATACTCGCTGGGTTTGGTGTAGCAGCAGAATTGGCAGTTCAAGAAATGCCGACAGAAACAACCCGGCTGATGAAGTTACGCGATCGCCTGTTTGCCCAGTTAAGAGATATTCCTGGTTTGATCCCCACAGGCGACTACACCCACCGCCTACCTCACCACGTAAGTTTTTGCTTAGAATATGCTGATGGAGAAAAACTCAGCGGCAAAACTCTGGTGCGACAGATGAATCTAGCAGGCATTGGCATCAGTGCTGGTGCTGCCTGTCATAGTGGTAAACTCAGCCCTAGTCCCGTATTGTTAGCAATGGGCTACCCAGAAAACGCTGCTTTGGGCGCTATTCGTATGACACTGGGGCGTGACACAACAGAAGCTGATGTGGATTGGGTTGCAATGGTGTTCAGGCAGATTTTGCACCGACTATCACCTGTAGAATTGGTTGTTAGTCGTTAGTTAAAACAGTCAACAGTTATAACTGGTAACTGATAACTTTGTACCCTACCCCTGAGTTTTAACAATTTCGGCGTAAGTCCCCGACTGTATTAGGTGTAACTAAAGCCGTAGTCCGCGAAAACCAAGCGGCACAAAACAATTCAACGACCTGCGGGAGGCGGGTTGCTGCCAGGGTACATAGCGATATGTACGGGAGTCAGGGGCGAGTCCCAAACCTCCGGACGCCGTGTAAGACCATCATCGTCTTCAGTGACGAACTTCTTCCGGGAAGTACCCAACGTGGCAACGACGAATGAAACTGGAAGCCCCCACCAGTTAGAGGTACTCCGATTTGGTGGTGGGTACTTCACAATCTAAAATTGCAACTGCAGCCCATAGCGGATACACACGGACATAACAAACAATTATCTGAGTTTATCTGCGTTTATCTGCGTCGAGGGTGCGGTTAAAATCTCAATTCCAAAATTATTTAGTATGACTGAACTTCCAAACACTCTAGAAGATGCAATTGCCCAAGCCCGTGAAGCAACTAAAGCGGCACTCGCAGAAGGGTATAAACGGTTACAAATTGAGATTCTGATTCCAGAACTCAAACCCATGCTTGTGGCAGAGCAATTTTTGCCAGTTTTTGAAGAATACGGTTCCCGACTAAAGGTTTTCTTCCCAGATGCTGGTGGTGCTGCGCTTGCGATACGCGATTGGGCAGATGTGCCGTTTAAGATTCTTGATATTGGTACAGGAAAATTACCTCTTGAGCGCAAAATTGAACCAGAGGATGAAATTTTCTTTCTGGTTGCCCCCACAGCGGTGGAAGTTGCAGAGGTGGAAAAGATGGCTCAATTAGTAGGCGATCGCCCCATCGTAATATTAAACCCTCGTTTGGAAGATTTGGGGGCAGTGGGCATTGGTTATGCAGCGCGGCAATTACGTGAGCGCTTCGTCAATACAATTGAATCTTGCTATTATCTCCGCCCTGTAGATGACGAAACTGCTGTATTTCGCTTTTACCCGAGAATGTGGGAAGTTTGGTTGGAAAAGAGCGGCAACTATCAAAAGATTGCCGAATTACCGCAAAAGCCATCTGGTGACGATCTCGATTTAATCATAGCTAAGGCACAGTCTCCCTCAGCTACAGCAGGTGGCTCAAGTGCGAAAAAGCCGAATCTGTTTAAGGGTTTGCAACGTTTCTTACGGGCGTTGAGCAATTAACGCTTTTACTTTATTTTGCCTGATGGCATCCCTCTCCCAACTTGGGAGAGGAGTAAGCTCTCCTAATTCGCCTGCACTTGGGCGTTCAAGACTTTGTTAATGCGATCGCGTGTTTCTAGCAAATGTGCTTTGGTGTACTCGTCGTTTGAACTCACTCCATCCAGTTTCTCGTTAAGTTGTCTGAGTTTATACCAAGCTAATGTGCGAGCATCTTCTGGAACACGTTCTTTTCGCAAAACCATCCGAGTTAATAAGTCTAGATACTGTCGCTGTAAGCCTCGGCGCAAACTCGAAATTACGAGTGGCTTGCCGTTTGGTTTCACAACCTCAGTCCAAACACTGTCTTGCAATGTATCATATAATTCTGGTAAAGACAGAGATTGATTGGGTTGAGTTTTGAGTTCGATGTCCTTAAGGCGGGAAAGGCGATCGCTTGACAGCAAATCCGACAACACCGAACTCTGCATAAACAATACCCAATCATGAATTGGAAAGTCCAAACGACCAGTCCGGGGAGAACTGCCCCAATGCCGCCAACGCGAAGGTGCTAATTTATTCAGCAGTTCTGGCGGGAAGCTAAGAGCATCCTCAGCAAATACATATTTTTGTATAATATCTAACGCCTGCCGTTGTTTTTCCACAGGGACTGGCTGAAATGGTAATTGCCCTTGGGAATCACCAGGTTGAACCCTGTAGAAAGACTGACCGCCAACATATTTTGTAATGTAGTAAATATTTTGGAAATAGTTACTGAATACCGTACCAAATTGTTCTTTCACATCACTAAAACTCTTGCCAGACAACAGGTCATCTTGGTTGAGACGCTGCCACATAACCCGCGCATTATCCAATTGCCAATGAGAATAAAGCAGCACATTACTGCTGTTATCCCAAGCATTAGCAGTGGGGTCAAGGTCAAACACATCTTCATCTGTGGAATAACTTAACTCAGGCTTGTCTGATTGGTTGGCAAGCTTATCCAAAAATGGTTTTTCTGTTGTGGTAGTTGCTGCTGGAATTGGTGTGTAGCCGTACTGAATCGCCCACTCATCATAAGGTCCGATCATCTTGGGAAAATAATCTCCCTGCTTAGTGCCTCGGGGTGCAATATTTGGTGGAATATAGTCCATCACTGACGTAATCAGACCTTTGGTGCGAGTGATATCTCTATTGTTCATCTGTTCTGGACTCAGCAGAGTGCTTCCACGGAAGTTATGCCTTAACCCCAAAGTGTGTCCCACTTCATGAGCAATAATTAACCGTAAATATTGATGAATATACTCCTTCATTTGCTCATTACTTGGCGGGACGTCTCGCAAAAGTTTCATTGCCAGTGAACCATAAGCAAATTGGTTAGCAGCTTCCATACCATAGCAAAGGTCGTACTGACCTGCCAGTTTTGATAAATTGTTGGTTAACCCCTCCATTTCCAAACTCTGCGTGGAATCGCTATTTTTTGCCTCTAATTTATTGGCGCAAAGCAGGCTGTTTTCCATCAACGCAGACAGCGGCGTCTGATTTTGTGTTTGGTTGAGTTGTACAACTTTAGGATACTCATTCTTGAGTGCGCGTATAAAGCTGCCATCTACGAGAATGTCTGCATCCAAAATTTCACCAGTCAAAGGGTTAACGCGGGATGGTCCCAGAGCAAAATATCCATCTACGGTGTTAATCCAGCGAATTGTGTTGTAGCGTATATCTGCTGGATCCCAGGTGGCGTCATCCGGCATTTGACGCACTTGAATTGCATCCTTGAATCCTGCCTTTTCAAAGGCTTTATTCCACATCAAGACGCCTTCTTTGATCGCATCGCGATACTCTAAGGGTACTGCGTTATCAATCCAGAAGACAATGGGTTTTTTGGGTGGAGAAAGTGCAGCGCTGGGGTTTTGTTTTTCTAAATGCCAACGGTTAATGTAGCGGACAAATGGCTCTTTACGCTCGTCGTTGGATAAGTCTTGGTAGGCGGTGATAAAATAGCCAACACGTTCATCGGCTAAACGCGATCGGTAATTGTTCTGTGGAAGTTCGGACAAACTATAATGAACGCGTAAAGTGAAGCCTCGAGGGTCTGGAAGCGCACCAAAACGGAGCTTTTCAATATTGACACGGGTGTTGGTGAAATTCAACACCGACTCGATTTCCATATTTTGGGGAAAGGCTTTAGCAGTTCCAAAATAGGATTTATCTGCGGCTGGAGCAACTCCTAAACTGAAAGATAATCCAGCCAAGTCTGTCAGCAGCACGTCCCCCAAGTCGATGAGAATTGTTTTGCGTTCTGGGTGTATGCTTTTAATGGTTACTGAGTAGAGAACTGAGTCACTGAAAGACCGGGCGAGCGATCGCTGTTGTGGATCTCCTTCGCGGGTGCGAAAATTAACATTCTTTACCACAAATTGCACTTTATTACTCATCCGCTGGAAGTAAAACAAAAAATCTTGCAACGGCATCCCACTATAGATTCCAGCTTCGCCAATGCCAGACTCTAACGTTGCTGTCGCTAAATAATTTTTATTAAGTTGCTCCGGCTTAATTTCTAGATAAATTTTATTTTTTTCCTTATCTCGGTACAGAGTAAACAGTCCTTGTAGCGTTTCAGTATCTTTTACGACTTTATCAAATGGTTCTAATTCCTCCTTTTTTGCTGGTTTCGGCGTGACATCAGTTTTTTCATCCGGCTTAGCCGGTTTATCTAAGCTGTTCTGTACTTGCAAAAATGGCTGCTGTTCAGCTTTTTTAGTATCTTTAACTACCCACATAAAAGATTGACGCTGTGCTTGTTGCTTCCCATCAATCACCCAGACTTGCTCTCGTGGTAACCCCAGTTTCTGGAAGTTTGTAGCGTTCAGTGTTCCAGACTGAGACGATTTCCATGACGCAAAGGAGATGGGGCGATCAGGAGATGAGGAGCCAGCGCCCCTTCGGGGTATCTCCTGCGGAGACGCTACGCGTTGGCGGAGCCTGCGCTTTGCGCTTACGCCAGTCGCCTGCGGAGGGTTTCCCTCCTGCAGCGCTGGCTCACCGTGCGGGGGTTCCCCCCGTTGAGGCGACTGGCGTGGGGATGAGGGAGATAAGGATGTGAGTCGGGGAAAGATTTTCTCTTTGTCTGCTTGTCCCCAAGTCTTTTTGTCTCCTTGTCTCCTTATACCCGTGTCAACCGTCTTCCCAGCCTGTGTGCCGCTAGAAGCTGGTATACCTAAAAATAAACAATGCAACACAATAACACAACTAGTAAATCTTCTCATCCAATCCGTCCCCGGTCTTAATTTCTATTTTATTTCCAATATCTGTGTAACAAAGCTGCCTCATACTCTCTTTAACTAAGTGGTAATATCTGTAAACACTCTTTACCGCTTAATGACAAGCAGCCACCTTTCAAAAGTCAGTTGTCGATACGATTTTTCAGCTTTGTTGTAGTCTCTTACAGTAGGAGTTTTCCCAACAATTGCTTCTTTAGCACAGACTTCGTATTATCTTTACATTTGTCTAAGAAAGAAGTAGAGAAGTTAGTATAACAACTTAAATAAAAACAGGAGGTTACTGACAAACGAAAAACTTTTTAAGCAGACATTTTTTGCCCAAAGGCATACCCTAATACAGAGGAGCTTTCCGCGCTGAATCTGCTTATCCATAATCTGCATTATTACGTTATTTTCAGAAAATATGGTACTAAGTCATACGATTTTCTCCAGTGCCTGAAACTCTAGTAGGCAAGCAATTTTTTTGATATCGGCTTTAGTTCATCAGCAGGTGCATAGTATTAAATATGACAAGTATGTCACATTTCTCTCAAATTTGTCAGCTTTTGAGAACTTGTGTGAAGGGGCATTGGTTCAAAGAGATGCTAAAGAAAACATCTCTTAGCTCCCTTGCAGTTTCGCCTTTAGGAAAAATTAATAATAAGCAGGGCAAAAGAGTAGAGTGTTCTCGAGGCAATTCGCGAGAATTTATATTTCAGCAGAGAGTACAAAAAAGTTTGCAAAAATGGACAAAATCGAGGAGCAGTTTAACCGCAAATAAAGGCGATCGGCAACTCCATGAAGAGATATACGATTTACTGGGTGGTGGTACGCTAAGACCTGAAATTTTAGCACAAGTCATGAGAAGGCTCATGGCTAATAATGAATTTTACCCAGTGCGACTTTTCCAACGTTTAGAAGATTTTTACCGCCGTTGGTGTCAAGGGGAATTTATTGATGCTTCACCTGCTCATAACTTGCCTTTGAAAAAGATGCTGAAGATGCAAGCACAAGACATTGCGATCGGACTGAGGCAGGTAGATATCAATACGGGACTCAATGCGATGATTTTGCTTTTGGAGTTACATCGCTATGCCCAAGAGCGAGATGAACTGAAGCATGAAATTATCTTCTATCCCTCTGGTCAAAGGGATAAAGACCATTTTTTCACTTCGCAACTTCTTCGCATCATTAACTACAGCGATGCGATTGAAATTGGAAATTTTAGTAATGTTGTTGGGGAATTTCTCACAAGGGGCAACTTTAGCGGTGCATACCTTGGTGATGCCAACTTGACGGGTGTCAACTTTAGCCGTGCCAACCTCAGTAGCGCATACCTTGGTGATGCCAACCTCACAGGTACCAACTTTAGTGGTGCTAACCTCAGCACTGCTAACCTCGGTGATGCTAACCTCAGCGGTGCTAACCTCAGTGATGCCAACCTCAAGCGTACCGACCTCAGCAGTACCAATTTGTGTGGTGCCAACCTGAGTGGTGCCAACCTCAGCCATGCTAACCTCAGTAGTGCCGACCTCAGCAGTGCTGACCTCAGCAATGTTGACCTCAGAGGTGCCAACCTGACAAGCGCTAACCTCAGAGATGCTGAACTTTCTCGTGCCAATCTCACTGACGCCATCTTCTTTGGTGCTAACCTCAGTGATGCACACCTCAACGGCGTAGACCTCAGTCATGGCGATCTTTGCCGCGCTGACCTCAGTGGTGCTGACCTCAGTGGTGCTATCCTCAGAGGCACTAACCTGAGCGATACAATTCTCTTTAGTACTAACCTCACAGACGCTATTCTCGTCGCGGCTGATCTAAGTTATGCCAAACTCAACGGCGCAAAACTCAACGGCGCTAACCTCAAAAGCGCTATTCTCTTGGGTGCGGATCTCAGTGGCGTAGACCTGAGTGGAGTCATTCTCAACGAAGCCGACCTCAGTGGAGTTCTTCTCACCGAAGCCGATGTCAGTGGTGCTGACCTCACCAATGCCATGCTTTTTGGTACTGACCTGAGCTATGCCAACTTGAGCAGCGCTAACCTGAGTGGTAGTAATCTTAGTGGTGCTATCCTCAGTGGCGCAGACCTTAGTTATACTGATCTCAGCTATGCTATTCTTGCTGGTGCAGACCTCAGTGATGCCAACCTCGAAGAAATGACCTGGAACGAAAATCTGGAGTGGCAGAGTGTACGTGGACTCGACACCGCTGTCAATGTGCCAGAAGCGTTAAAGGAGCAGTTAGGTCTTTTGTAACTAGTATTTTCCACATTCAGTGTGTCAATTCAGATTAGATGTAGAGAAGGCGTAAGGCATTGCGCGTGAACGGGTGTAGGGTGTAGTGAGGGATTTTTCCCGTACCCCACACCCGAACATAGATGCTGCTTTATATTCCAATACGGTTTAGATAAGACCAAAACCGTTACCAGGATGGCAATGTAAAAACGCGTTGTTTGAAGCGTCTGTACACATCACTAAATCTCACTAAAAATCCTTAGCTGAGAAGTAGGAGGTAAATAAAACAGTGGCGACAAGACGAATGACTTTTCGGTTATACCCAAACAAGCAAATAGAACAGTCTTTGCGGTATCACCGGAAACTTCACAAAGACTTGTTTAACGCTGCTGTATACAACAGATTTACGCAATACGAAAAGTTCAAACACTCTGTTAGCTATATCGAGCAACAGAATAGTTTGCCTGCATTCAAAGAGGTTTGGACAGAGTACAAAGAAATTAACTCTCAAGCCTTGCAAGCTACTCTTAAAAGAGTAGATTTTGCGTTTGAGCGGTGGTTTAAAAATGTAAGTAGGCGTCCAAAGTTCAAATCAATCCGTCATTACTCAGGATGGACGTATCCAGCTAAAACTGGTTACTCTGTTGAATCAAATGGTGAAAACGGATATATTCTTTTGTCCAAAATTGGACGCATTCAGATGCGTGGCAAGGCTAAGTATTGGGGAACCCCAACTACTTGCACAATTGTTTATCGCAATGGCAAATGGTATGCATCTATTACCGTTGAGGTATTGGAACAAGTACTGAAACCCGAAATACTACCAACGAATGCAATTGGTATTGATTTGGGTTGTAAGTCAGCTTTGTCTATTACCGACGGACAGAATCATCAACACATCGATACTCCCAAGTTTCTACGTAATGCTGAGCGCGAAATAAAACGAGCGTCTAAACAGAAAAGAGGAAAACAAGCACCAAACAGAAAGAAAAAGGTAAAAGCTTCTAGAAGATGGAAGAAAGCCCAATCTAAGGTGAGCAAGCTAACTTCAAGAGTGCGAAACCAAAGACAAAATTGGGTACATCAAGTTGTAGCAGAAATTGTAAGCGGTAATAGCTTCGTTGCAACTGAAAAACTAGAAGTCGTCAAGATGACCAGTAAAGCAAAAAAAGGTAAGCGTAAAAAACAAAAGGCTGGCTTGAATAAGTCAATACTCGATGTTGGGTTTGGAATGCTCAAAAGCACCATCAAATACAAACTAGAACAAATTGGTGGTGTGTTCATTGAAGTTCCAACCAAGAAAGTGAAGCCCAGTCAAACTTGTCCTAAATGTGGATACCAACACAAAAAGACACTCGATGATAGAGTTCATGAGTGTCAACAATGTGGATATGTCCAAGACAGGGATATCGCTGCCGCAGAAGTTATGCTTTATTGGGCAAAAGGAATTCTACCGGGGTTTGGAACGAGCCTCGTAGACGCTGATGTCGCTAGCTCTACTTCACGTACCCGCAAAACCGCAGGAAGCATGAAGCAACTAGGGCGCGTGAAGCGTCAGAAATCTACTCTTACTGGGCAGGATGTAGAAACCCGCCCTTCAATGCAGTAAGGGCGGGTAGTTCATAAACAACTCCTTGATCCCAGCACTGCCAATCTCCACCGCCAGCGCTGCTAGTAAAAAACCTAAAAGCTGGGTGATAATCACTTCTCCTTCTACACCGATCCACTTGTCGATACCGTTTGCTAAACGCAAAATCAACCAACTAGAGAACATTGCCCCTACAATACCCACGATGACGCTGATATGAGGGCTGGGAGATTCCGACATCAACAGCATCACCGATGTCAGAGTACCAGGTCCAGCTAGTAGTGGCAAGGCAAGTGGAGTAATTGCGACATCTCGCTCTTGATCGATAACAGGCGTATCTAATTCTCCCTGAAGCATTTGTAAGGCAATCAACAACAGCAGTAGTCCCCCTGCGACTCGCAAAGAACCCAAGCTGACGTCCAAGTAACGTAATATAAATTGACCACCAAAGGCAAAGAGTAAAAGCACTCCTATAGCTACGACTATCGCTTTATCTATAACTCTGTTTCTGCTTTCTGGTTCCATGCCCTTTGTCAGAACCAAAAGTATTGGTATATTACCTACTGCATCCGCAAGAACAAAGACTGCAATAAAAGTTTTTACGAGAATCGAGATATCCACAGCAGATCATAAGTTATGAGTTATTCTAAAAAATTACCCCAAATCCGGTTTAGTTTCCTATAACTAAATAGGTGAAACTAAAAGCCAGATGATATGAGTTATGATGGATGCCCGTCAAACCAAAGAATAGTAAAATCCTAAAAAGTGAACGGGGCGATCGCTGCAATATCTGGGTCTAAGTTGCCTATTTGACTGGAGCTTAGTATCCACACAGATGCTCCTTGTTTCAAAAATATCTGCGTTACGCTATCGTTTGCCTTTCGAGGCAGAATAGTTCGCCAACTCACTAAAGCTTTGAAAACTTGTTGTAGAGGACTATCCTCTAGAGAACTCCCTAGGCTTGCAGTAGAGTTCTGCCAGTCAGCTCGTGCAACCCCAAAGGGTAATAGCTGATGTCTGAGAACTGTGCCTAACTTCACCAACTGTTTAAAGCTGGTGGCATATTCGGGATGGCGAAGTAACCAATTTTTAAACTGGGGATTGGTTTTGATGGCATACGGAATCTCTGTAGGATTGATTTGAATGGCAGTCTGAATGCCTCTAATCGCTGCATATAATGCCTGGTTAGAATCTTGGGTACAGTTATTTGCAGGACCGACATAAGTTGCACCCGTACCATCTCCAATGCGGTAACGCGCTGTCATGATTTCCAGTTGACGGTTCAAAACTTCCAATGGTGTACGCTTTACTTCATCTGCATCGTAGTCTTGTGTCAGAGCATCAAATTTAATCAGGATATCGCAAACGGGACGAATTCCCAACCAACCAAACTGGCGATCGCCCATATAACGAGTCCAAGACAGACTTCCTGCAATCAGTCCATCATTGTTGTGGCAATAAACTTGGTGGTACCTAATCTCAAAGCGCAGTTCTCCTGTCAGTGGTTCCCGCACCACCTCTGCCACTCCATAGGCGCAATGACCAAAGTATACAGGAGCTTTAGCTGCAGGTTCTCGTTTTTTGCCACCTACACCGCCATACACGTGTACAAGCAAGGCACAGTCACCTTCACGCCATTTGGAGACTGCTTTTTGGATATCCGTACCTCTCGTACTTAAAAAAACAGATTGTATTTGTCCTTTATGCTTGGTAATATTCTGCCAAGAGCGTTTTCTAAGATATTTACGCGCTGGTTTTCTGCCAACAATCACGTCTTGGGGTTTGACTCGCAACAAAGCACGGGGGGCGATCGCCTGCACAACAAACATCCCGGAAGCATTTTTTGCTCCGTAAATATACCAACCTGAGGCATTAAGGGGGGACTTTTCCATACCACTGTTGGTTGAGTTGTAAATTCCGTTTTGATTAGGAATCACCTCAGGCAAAAGCACGACTTCTTCAACAGAGTCAAACTCACGGGAGTTGCGATTGAAATGAACCACCCGGAACTGTTCGCTTCCCTCTTGGATGGGCTGCAAAAACTTCACTAAGGCATAAAAGCGCCCAGAAATTTGCACAGGTTCACTGGTAACGTAAAGGGTGAGCGCTTCCCCATTCTGTTCAACCATCACTGGGTTGCGCAGCATCACGACTATATCATCATTGGGTCTTGAACCAGCCAGCGATTCCAATGGAGTCACCTGACGCCAATGATTTATACGAATCGGAACGATGTTCCCCTGCGTGTAGTTGTATAATGCTTGGGCGTTGAGGTGAACATCCTTTTTCGTTGACTGAACCGATACTTTTGATTCAGGATCGTCAATCCATTTCAAATACACGACTTGTCCCACCAAGTGTTTGTGTTGCTCATCTGCGTGATGCACTTCAAACAGAACACCTGATTGGCGTTGCTCTTTAGGCGGCAAAATCAGCCGTCCCATCCAAGAGGCAATTGGTCGATAAAGTTCTGCGTTTACCGACTGGTTTAAAGGATAGTATTCTGGTCGATTAAACGCTGCTTGCTGATACAGTTCGTAATTGCTAATCTTCTTTTTAACAAGTTCTTGATTGTAGGGATACTCCTCTAGCAAAATGCTTGACATAATGTCAACCGTTTGCTCTAGATAGCTGCGACCATCGCTTAAAAATTTGTTGGCATCTAAAGGACCCCCAGCACCCATATGCCCCACTGAACCAAGTGAAACAAAAGTGATTTTGCCCATGCGTTTGGCACGGTTCCAGTAAGATAAGAAGAAGATCCTCCAACGCTTTGGAAACAAAATTGGACCTAAGCGCTCAACCGGGTCTTTGTCACCTACCAGATGGTAGAGATGCTCTACCAATAATGCATTGTTATTGCCACTGATGACACCAGCCAAAGAAATAATCTCAATGGGTGCCTGATCTAGTGCTTGCTTAAGATAAGAAAGCGCTCCCATTGCTATCTGTCCACCACCGCTGAAACCAATCAGTGTAATCGGTACTCCGCTACCGGGTTTGTAACCGTGGTTAATGAGGCTATTGTACATGACCTGCGCCGTGCCTTGGTTATAAATTGGTCCAAAGCGTTGGTCAGCGGAAACAGCAACAACGAGGAGATTGCGAATATTAATCGTCAAGGCAAGCAAAGCGTTGAGGATACCACCTGTATTGGATTGACTGCGTCGTTCCGCGAAGCGCCAAAAGGACGCTAGTATTCCACCTTCGGTAAGTGGTCGATTGAGGACTGAGTAGGGCATGAGTCCTCGAATGATGACAATATTATCTGGCAAAGCTACCCCTAAGGAGCGTAAAAACTGGTCGCCATCTGGAAAGTACTTGAATGAAGCTTGACCGATACCATCAAGGTAAATGACATATCGGACAACGTTTGTTTGCGGTGGAATTTCTTCCTCTAATATTCCTAAGCGACCTTTAGTATCAATTTTATCACCATACCACCCTGCCCACCAACCTAAAGCTTCGAGGGGAACCAGGAGTCCGGCGAAGAGGACGGCAATTAAACTAATCTGCAATAAATCAACGCTTAGCTTAAGCGCACTCCCCAAAGCGTTGTACCAAACTAACCACAAATGGCTCAGTTGCGGGAAGAGTAGAGTACAAAGTAGAGCAATGAAAACAATGCCTAAAAATGTGGTAATTCGCTTCACAGTCATACCTCCCCGTTGTCTCTATCACCAGCGTTAGTTTGGTTATTTCTACGTAACATCTGCGGTCCTGCTTGCAAAAGTTGTTCCAACCCTTGCATATCTGTGACCAACCGTGTCCCTGCGACTGTATTAGACAGCCACTTGCCAACTATTGCAACTGGTCGTCCAATAGTGCGCTGCACAATCTGAAATACAAGCCATCCCAACACACTGCACCAAAGCGCTTGCCAAACAGTAAGACCAAGGGCGACGCGCAAGCCCATCACAAATGCTAACAGCGTCCAAATAGAGAGCAAGACTTGAATTGGCACACCCAAATAAGGCAATGCTACTAAAAAACTCAACATCAGCGGTGCGTAGGCAAATCCCAACGTAGACCAAATGATGCGATACGGTATATTAACCTTGAATAGTACAAGGCTCACCAACCATGTACTTAAACCCCAAAACAAAACACTGAATACAAATAACACAGACCCAATCAACAGACTCAGAAAAAAGCGAAGCGGTTTGACTCGGTTGACGAATAGCACCGTCCCTTGACCCAGCGCCTGAGAAAACCCAGCAATCAGTACAATGTATAAGGCTGCTATTGCACCTTGAGGTAGCGATTGAATCAGCTTAAAGGCTTCGGCGCTGAGGGCGATCGCTCCGAATACAAGTTCCCAAAATCTATTGAGGGCGGTCTGAGTCATGGCAAATGCGATGAAAAAGCTTATAACTGTTCTCGTTGTTCTAGTGTATTTTAATACTTCAGAAATTTGAAAAAAACATTAGTCATTAGTTCTGCCCCATCCCCCTCATCTCATTTTTCCAAAGTTAAGCCGCAACTACTTCATTCCATTACCATTTTCTGTTTCAAAGCGCATCAACTTTCTCACATCATCGATTGGCAATCCTAACTCTTTGCTAATTGCCGCTTCCACTTGATTAAGTTCTGTTACCGGAAATTCAAATTCTAGTTCTTTGAGTGCTTTGGAAGCTGTCTTAACTCTGACTCTTGAAACACCTTGATGCTTTTTTATTTGAGTTGTGATTGACAGTACAATAGTTCTCGGTTGCTTGGCTGATAATGTCTCAACCTTCAAAGGATTCGTTGGTTGATGAGAGCGGCTTAATATTCTATCCATCAGAAATCCACCTCCTACCCAAAAAGCTAATCCAAGCAGTGGTAGGGGTAGCCAAAACTCTAACCCCAAAGAACGCAAAATCTTTAACCATCGGGATTGGAGCATAAATGAACTAGTTTCACGCCACAAATACTACGCACACTAAGATAAAGGAAAAACCCATCTTAGCGCGATCGCCTATGTTAATTTTACTGGTGGAAGATGACTTAGCCCAATTAGAGCCACTGCGAGCTGCGCTTACCAAAGCAGGACATACAATTGATGCGATAGAAGATGGAGAAACGGCTCAGTGGCTGTTTTCTCAGAAAGATTATGACTTATTGATCTTAGACTGGATGCTTCCGAAAGTGAGTGGGGTTGACCTTTGTCAGGAATATCGACGCGTTGGGAAAACTTCCCCAGTACTGATGCTGACTGCTAAGGACACAACATCAGATAAAGTTTATGGTTTAGACGCCGGAGCAGATGATTATTTGGTCAAACCAGTTGATATTATCGAGCTACTTGCAAGGGTACGAGCCTTAAGAAGGCGATCGCCACTTTGGCAAGGAGACAAACTTACATTAGCAAATTTACATCTCGATTTGAATAACCTAACTCTTGAGCGAAATCAACTCACATCTCAATTATCTGGTCGAGAATTTCAACTGATGGAGTATCTGATGCGTCACCCTCGTCAGATTTTATCTCACAATCAAATAGAACAGGCTCTTTGGGGATGGGGGACAGAACCAGAAAGTAATGCTGTCACAACACTAGTGCGCCGACTGCGACAGCGCCTGCAAACAGTTGAAGCAAAAGATTGGCTGGAAAATGTCTATGGTATGGGATATCGGCTTAATGTTCCCGAAAAATGAGATGAGGGACTGAGGGAGTGAGGGCTTCGCCGTGAGCGCTCAGCCGAACGGAGGGAGGGAGTGAAGGAGGGAGGGGAGAATAATTTTTGACTAATGACAAATGACAAATGAGTAATGAGTAATGACTATTTATGTTTGTTCGTAGCCGTCGCAATTTAGCTTACTTATTTACAATATCGATGGGGAGCATTCTCATCGCATTTGCTGGTATAGCATATTACCTAATTGTTCAACAGCAGCTTCAGGCTTTTGATGAAAGATTGTATTCTGATAGCAAAACTATTGCCAGGAATCCACCGTACAGGCTGTATAAGAAACAACTTCTGCTTGAGCGAAGGGATGTGCCAATTTTTGGTGATACAGTACCACCAATCAATAATGGCTTTGCGTATGTTCGGTTGTACAAATTCAATGGAGAATTAGTTGATTCTACTGGTGTGTCTGGTTCGAGAAAATTAACTGTTGCTCCTGGTTTTCAAACTATTCAACTCAGTAGGAACCAAGATGAGGTAACGGCGAGCAAAGAATGGTTTCGAGAGATAACGTTGCCAATTATACAAAATAATTTGTTGGCTGGCTATATTCAAGTGGCTGTTCCTCTGACTCCTCTACGTAAGAACTTAGAGAAAGCAAGGTTATTTCTAACACTGGCTTTGCCAGCTACTTTAGGCACGATAGGTATTACTGGTTGGTTTCTGGGGGGGCTTGCTATGCAACCAACTCGTCGGGCATACGAACAACTACAACGCTTCACTGCTGATGCTTCTCATGAGTTACGCGCTCCTGTCGCTGCGATTTTAAGTAATGCACAAGTGGCTTTAATGCCTCCACAGGATGAACTAGAGCAGCGTTTTCGTCTAGAAAATATTGCGGAGATTGCTAAATCAATGAGCAATCTCATTAATAATCTGTTGTTTCTGGCTCGTCAGGATGGACCGCTTAATAACACGGCTTTAAAGACTATAGACCTTGTTGGGCTACTGCAACCTATAGCCCAAGAGTATCAGCAACTAGCAGCTGCACAAAATCTCAAGTTTACTTCCGGCTTACCCCAGTCACCTGTTAACCTCAAAGCCGATCCAGATTTGTTAAAACAGGCGATTGTAAATTTACTTAGCAATGCTTTGAAGTACACTCCTGAAGGTGGTACAGTTGCACTAAGATTGCTGACACAATCCCAGCGAGCCATTATTCAGCTAGAAGATAACGGCATTGGCATTCCCGAGGAAGATTTACCTCATATCTTTGAACGGTTTTATCGCGTAGATACAGCGCGATCGCGTCAAACAGGTGGCTTTGGTTTAGGATTGGCGATCGCCCAACAAATTGTGCAAGCTCACCGAGGACACATTAGTGCCAAAAGTCTGCTTGGGCAAGGTTCTACCTTTCAAATTGAGCTACCTCTGAAGTAGAGGGATTGGGGATTGGGGAGTAAGAAATTCAATTTTTTATCTTTACCGAAGGGCACTGACATTTTTTTGTCATACTTGCCCATCACACTAAGAAATAAGAAGAATATCAAAGGTCTGTCATATCATGATTGGTTTATCATTCACAATGACCCTAAAACCCCGCCCCTCCCGCAAGCGGGTAGGGGTGCCGTAGACGGGGTGGGGTTGTTTTACACACCTAAATTCTTTCTCCAAACTTAGCACCGCCAAATGTATGATTGCACGCTCTAAGTTGTTTTGGGTAGCCATAATTACTGTAGTTGCGAGCCTTGCTTTTCCTGGAGAGGTAGCGGCACATCACGGCTATTACACAAACTATGATATGGGAAATCCACGGACAATCACAGGGGTGATTAAAGCAGTCAGATATACGAGTCCCCACATTCGTATGCAACTTCAAACAACTGGTGGCTCGAAGAAACAAGTTTGGAAAATTGACTTGCCATCACCAACGCAGGCACAGTGGCAAGGATTAACCCGTAGCGTTCTTAAGGTTGGCTCCACTGCAACTGTGGTAGGATGGCCGGCTTACAATCGTTCCAACGAAATGGGAGCGTCGCAAATCACGATTGGTGGAAAGACTGTGCTGGTGAACTGAGCACACACAACACTCATTTAAGAAAAGCAGGAATGGAATCATGGATAATCAGCAACAACTAAACAAAGCCATGCTCAAAAAAGGACTTATGCAGGCTGCCTTGAGTGCGGCAACAATTGCGACTTTCCTAGCTTCTGGAACTGAAAATGCGAGCGCCCATCACGGATGGAGCGAGTACAACAACGAACAAACGCTTAACGTCTCTGGGGAAATCCAGAATATCAGTTATGGGAATCCGCACACCACAATAGAAGTGAAAACAGATGATAATAAAGTATGGCAAGCAATCCTAGCACCACCTGCCCGATTGCACAGACGTGGGTTACCCCAAAGCGCTTTGCAGGTTGGACAGCAAGTGAGACTAGTAGGCTACCCTCATCGCACTGATGTTAATGAAATGCGGGCAGAGCGAATTACTATAGGTAAGCAAACAGTAGAACTGCGCTGATGGACATTGCTGATACAAGCTGGTGGCTGTGGTTAGAAAACAGTGCCTTATCCTCAGTGATTCGCCATTGGCTATGGCTGTACCCAATGCTCGAAACGATACACATTATTGGTCTAGCCATTGTCTTTGGCTCAGTTGCTCTGTTCGATTTAAGGCTACTTGGTTTCTCCCGCCACCTGTTAGTGACAGATATGGCACGATACCTCTTGCCTTGGTCTTTCTTAAGTTTTGTCGTTGTCGTGCTATCAGGTTTTTTCATGTTTGCAGTGGATGCAACCGAAATAGCAGCAAATTCAGCTTTTCGCCTGAAGCTTTTGCTCTTGTGCGCTGCTGGGGTGAATGCGGCTTTTTTTCATAGAGTGGCTTTTAAATCGGTTAAGTTCTGGAACCGGGGTGTGAGAACTCCAAGAGTGGTTAGGGCGATCGCAGTCATTTCCCTTGTGCTTTGGACTGGTGTGATTATTTGTGGTCGCCTGATTGCTTACGTTTAAAAACCTGCGATTCATAGCTGTAGGTACAAAGGTGACGAACACGAAATTTCCATCAATTTTTCTATTTAAGACATTAGCTAAATCGTGGTTACAAACGGCGCTGGTAGCTGCTTTGGTTGGACTTCCTACAGCTTGCATTGCCCAGCCAAATCCTGCTCAAGAAGCTGTTGAGGCTCAGGAGTCTAACCGCACCTTTACAGATGTGCAAGCTTTAGTGAATCTTGGTCCGCGAGTGGCTGGAACACCAGTCATGGAAAAGGCAAGCGCTTATCTAATTGAACAGTACCGCAAAGCTGGTTATGTGGCTGAAATTCAAACTTTTACTTATTCAAAGTTTCAAGACTTAGGCTCAAACCTGACTGTTGATAAAGCAACGGTTGAGGGGAAAGCACTCAATGGGACAGTCGCAGGAAAACTGAATGCGCCACTGGTAGCGGTTCCCAATGTCGGACGCAAAGCTGATTTTGCTGCTGTGAATGTTAAGGGGGCGATCGCCATTGTCAGGCGCGGTGAAATTCGTTTTTCTGAAAAAGCGAAAAATGCTGCTGCTGCTGGTGCCGTTGGTTTAGTGATTGTCAACAATCAACAAGGCGATGTGTACGGAACGCTTGGTGAGGAAATCAAAATTCCTGTACTGGCGCTTTCAGGTCAGCAAGGTAATCCCTTAATTCAACGCGTGCAAAGTGTAGCGCCCAATGTCAGTTTGAATGTGAATGCGCAACGACGTGTTGTTACTGGGCGTAATATTATAGCACATCTTGCAGGAGTGACTGCGCCAAAAATTATCTTGGGTGGACACTACGACTCAGTACCTGGTTCTCCGGGAGCAAACGATAATGCTTCGGGAACAGCAGTTGTCCTGGCTCTTGCCCGTAATCTATCTAATACACCGACTGCTCGTCAAGCCTGGTTCATCGCCTTTGATGGTGAAGAAGACGGGCTGCACGGTTCGCGGGCTTTTGTCAATAAAGCTGAGCCGCAGTTTCTCTCAGGGCTGAAAGCTATGGTCAATTTCGATATGGTTGGCGTCAACAACCAGTTAGGAATTGGTGGTACGTCATCTTTAACAGCATTTGCGCGAAATATTGACCCTAAAGTGAAAACCTTTGGCTCATCTGGCGGTAGCGACCATGCATCGTTTGCTAACAAAAACGTGCCAGTTCTATTCTTCTACCGAGGCGACGAGCCGAACTACCACACGCCAAATGATAAAAAGGTAGACCCAAAACTGTTAAATGAAACGACTCAGGTAGCGCTGGATCTTATTAAGCGGATTGTTAACCCTAGCTAAGGAACGTGGGTGAGGAAAACGGCGCTTGTCTCCAATGATTCTGTATTAAACCATCCTCATTTATAGGAAATCTAAAATGTCTTTTCTTTTTTCTTTGAAGAAGTCTCTCACGAATTTGTCTTTGGTATCACTTGGAGCTGCAACGGCTATGTTGGGCGGACATTTCATGCCCACAAATCCAGTGCTATCTCAGCAACCAATTGCTCAATTACCTTCTGCACCAATTGGCAACACAGATAGTAACTTTGTTTCCTCTGCGGTAGAAAGAACCGGATCTGCTGTCGTGCGGATTGACTCTACACGCACCGTAAGAAATCCATATACCTATGGTCGAAGAGTAGCCAGAGGTACGGGTTCAGGGTTTATCATTAGGTCGAATGGTCTGATTCTGACAAACGCTCACGTTGTTGGTGGAGCAGACACAGTCAGCGTAACTTTGAAAAACGGTCGTAGTTTCACAGGTCGAGTATTAGGACAAGATAGAGCAACGGATCTAGCTGTTGTCCAAATTCAGGCGAATAATCTGCCGGTTGTGAGTCTTGGTAATTCCGATCAGTTGAAACCTGGAGAATGGGCGATCGCGATCGGTAATCCTCTGGGTTTAGACAACACCGTGACAGTAGGCATTATCAGTGCAACAGACCGCACGAGTCGTGCATTAGGCTCCCGAAATCGCGAAGTTGGGTTTATTCAAACAGATGCTGCTATTAACCCTGGTAACTCAGGTGGACCACTCCTGAATCAACGAGGACAAGTCATTGGTGTGAACACTGCTATTATTCAAGGTGCCCAAGGACTGGGATTTGCAATTCCGATTAACTTGGCGCAGCAGATTGCTAACCAATTAATTGCTCAAGCAGCTGCTTAATTATATGCCTAACGGAAGTTCCCTTTTATAGGGGAACTTCTAGCTAAATGCATTAGAACAAAGCTATATCAAACCCAATGCTGCGCAACAACTTGCGCAGCATTGGCTGAAAACAAATTATTCGGGTAATATAGGGAGAATTAGCTTCAACTAGGGTGAAACTACTGCAGTCTATGGCTTTGTGCCCTTCAACTCTCAGGGACTTTGAAAAGTCAAAATCTTCCGGTTTTTATTAAACTTTTTTCACCATTTTTGAGATGTCAGGGGATGAACTGTTGAGCCTTCCGATTGTTTGTACTCTATACGTTTTTGTAACTTAAACCCTATGTCTGAAATTAAGTCATTTTCCAATTATTACTATATCTATATAAAACGAGGTCAAAAGCCAATTCCTTGGAACATATACGACCCTAATCCACCGACTGAACTCGGCTTAAGTGATTATTTTAGTAAAGTGTTCCAGGCTATGGAAAAAAGTTTGAATCTCAGCGGTTTAATATTTTACATAACTTGGGACGAAATTGATGAACTCCCATCATATGGACAAAATGTTGTTGCTGTCGTGCTGGGAGATGAATGGTGTCGCATACCAAAGTATTTTCACAAGGTAAAGGCTGTATTTAAGTGCCTTGGCACATCCCCAATCCTTGGATGTAATCCCTTCCTCAAGCCTTCTCTTATAAACCTTTTGACACTGATTCAATTTATCAGAATCTTAGTTTTCCGCCTGCCCTGGGTGGTAAATTATCAGTTTTACAAATTCAAGAGTTTGCTATCCGGTACAGCCAAAATTCCACCTATCTACGATATTCCACAGGGCTATGGCAACTCAAAGGATTTGCCAAGAAAAGATATAGAAGCACGCCCCTATGAAGTTTTTTTTGCTGGCAGTCTAGTTCAGATACCATTACCTGTATGGTCTTTGAAGTACTGGTTGGGAACTCCAAAAACCCTTTCTCGAAAATTAATGATATCAAGTTTAAATAGTTTCAAGGAAAAATATCCTGATTATAAAATTGAATTATCAATCACTCCTGGTTTTCATTATTCAATGAATGAAGATGGAAACAGCTATTCTGAAAGAATGATGAATACCAAAATATGCATTGTCCCTAGAGGTACTTCGTTTGAAACCATTCGCTTGTTTGAGGGAATGAGATATGGTTGCATCTTAGTGACGGAAGTTTTACCTCCACGATGGTTTTTAGATGGAGCACCTGCTATTCAGATAAGAGATTGGGGCGAATTAGAGGAAATACTAAAAAAGCTGATTACAAACAAGCAACTCATGCAAGAAAAACACCAGGAATCTTTGAATTGGTGGAAAAATAAATGTTCGGAAGCCGTTGTCGGAGCGTACATTGCTGAAAAATTGAACTTATTATCCACCTGAGTCTCGCTTCGCGAGAATTCAAAATTCAAAATTCAAAATTCCAAATTCAAAAATAATTAATAAATTTTGAATTTACCGCTTAGTTTCAATCCCTAATAGGGATTCGTAGAAATTGCAACCTCTGGATTGAGCTTCCAGTCCTCTGTAAGCGTCCGTTTCAATCCCTAATAGGGATTCGTAGAAATTGTAACCTCATGCCAATCAAGAGCGATCGCATGAAATCGGGGGTTTCAATCCCTAATAGGGATTCGTAGAAATTGTAACTTCTGTTGGCTTTTGTCCCAACGTGCGAACATTCAGTTTCAATCCCTAATAGGGATTCGTAGAAATTGTAACAAGCTATCAAAGATTTATTGCCAACTTTACGAAAGTTTCAATCCCTAATAGGGATTCGTAGAAATTGTAACGTTACCAGAGAAACGACCATTCGTAAATTTATTATGGTTTCAATCCCTAATAGGGATTCGTAGAAATTGTAACCTGCGGTGTTGAGCGCCCATACGTTATGAGCTACGTTTCAATCCCTAATAGGGATTCGTAGAAATTGTAACTTTTTGCTCTAACTCGCACATTATATATTGAATTCGCGTTTCAATCCCTAATAGGGATTCGTAGAAATTGTAACGTTTCCTCTAACCTAGCACTAGTTAAAAAAGATGTTTCAATCCCTAATAGGGATTCGTAGAAATTGTAACTTTAGCTGGCTTAGCCTCATCTGCTATTGCCATTGCGTTTCAATCCCTAATAGGGATTCGTAGAAATTGTAACCCAGTCACTTTAGCTCTAAACTTACCAGCACTGAAGGTTTCAATCCCTAATAGGGATTCGTAGAAATTGTAACCTCGCCGGACAGAGGAAGAAAGCTGACCTAAAATTAGTTTCAATCCCTAATAGGGATTCGTAGAAATTGTAACGCAGAGCATAGTATACATAGGTGGTTTGGTTGATTAGTTTCAATCCCTAATAGGGATTCGTAGAAATTGTAACGTCTATGCTCTTTCCTTGTTGTCCAAAAGTACTTCAGTTTCAATCCCTAATAGGGATTCGTAGAAATTGTAACTTTGCCTTGATTTTTTCTTCGTCTTTTGTTCAATCGGTTTCAATCCCTAATAGGGATTCGTAGAAATTGTAACAATTCTAATAATCACGCTACAGCGGTGTTAGAAGTTTCAATCCCTAATAGGGATTCGTAGAAATTGTAACAAAAAACTCAGTAACCAAAGGTTAGCGAAAAAATCAGTTTCAATCCCTAATAGGGATTCGTAGAAATTGTAACTTAATTAAAGGAGGGTAGCAATTGAAAGTTTTTATAGTTTCAATCCCTAATAGGGATTCGTAGAAATTGTAACCAACCACCGACCGGAATAATCCGAGCCGTAATCCGTGCTTTGTTTCAATCCCTAATAGGGATTCGTAGAAATTGTAACTGAAATATCCAAAATTCATTCAATTAATTAAGAAGGTTTCAATCCCTAATAGGGATTCGTAGAAATTGTAACCCTTTGGTAGCACTGGAAGGATTTTTTTATACTTGTTTCAATCCCTAATAGGGATTCGTAGAAATTGTAACATTATGGTAGTGATATATACCCAGCACAGTATCTGTTTCAATCCCTAATAGGGATTCGTAGAAATTGTAACCACTTTATAAACGGTTTAGCAATGATTTGATTGGTGTTTCAATCCCTAATAGGGATTCGTAGAAATTGTAACCAGACAGCACAAATATATAAAGCAGTGAATGAAAAAAGTTTCAATCCCTAATAGGGATTCGTAGAAATTGTAACCCATTCTGACTTCCATCGGGAGGAAAATCAATAGTTGTGTTTCAATCCCTAATAGGGATTCGTAGAAATTGTAACGTGATATTGGTCATTAGGTGGTCAAAAATTACAGTTTCAATCCCTAATAGGGATTCGTAGAAATTGTAACTTCAACCGTACGGTTTTTGCAGTACTCATAATTGTTTGAGTTTCAATCCCTAATAGGGATTCGTAGAAATTGTAACTTTCTCTGAAAGTTGGAGCCTCAATTCTTCCATTGAGTTTCAATCCCTAATAGGGATTCGTAGAAATTGTAACCTCTATCAGACTAATGTCATCGATGTTTGAAATTGAGTTTCAATCCCTAATAGGGATTCGTAGAAATTGTAACCTTCCTTTCCATCAATCCCCTTCTTCTCTGCTACTTGTTTCAATCCCTAATAGGGATTCGTAGAAATTGTAACATATGGCTACCTGAAATAGTCCCGAGTGGCACTGTGTTTCAATCCCTAATAGGGATTCGTAGAAATTGTAACATTATCCCTTGTGCTTTTGGGTACTCTTCTTTAGTTTCAATCCCTAATAGGGATTCGTAGAAATTGTAACACCCATTGATTGCGTGTGGTTTTTTGTTTTTTAATAAGTTTCAATCCCTAATAGGGATTCGTAGAAATTGTAACCTTTGTCCTGGCAGTGGTCGAAAAAAGTATTGAGTACGGTTTCAATCCCTAATAGGGATTCGTAGAAATTGTAACAGGTTCTGGAGGGGTAAGAGTTTGCATAAAAAAAGTTTCAATCCCTAATAGGGATTCGTAGAAATTGTAACGCAAGTAACCTGAGATGGTGAATTGAAAAAACCAGTTTCAATCCCTAATAGGGATTCGTAGAAATTGTAACCCAAATTTTTACGGAAGGGGTAGACGTACCAGGAGTTCAAGTTTCAATCCCTAATAGGGATTCGTAGAAATTGTAACTGATGCCCGTGCTTTGGAGAAGCTCCCCCTTCTGTTTCAATCCCTAATAGGGATTCGTAGAAATTGTAACGCTGTACACCCTTGTATAAGCTAAGTAGGCGGGTTTGTTTCAATCCCTAATAGGGATTCGTAGAAATTGTAACACCAAGGACAGGCTGAAATCGTAAACTTCAGCCATGTTTCAATCCCTAATAGGGATTCGTAGAAATTGTAACTGCCAGCTGTAGAAGTCACAGAACCCGCCGAAATCATCACCGTTTCAATCCCTAATAGGGATTCGTAGAAATTGTAACCATAGTTTTCTTCCTTAATTTATTGAATGGTCACAGTTACAGGTTTCAATCCCTAATAGGGATTCGTAGAAATTGTAACCTCTCAACTTGGGTTTTAAAATCTTTAGAGTTTAACAGTTTCAATCCCTAATAGGGATTCGTAGAAATTGTAACTTGCTTTAAAGTTGTCATAAGCAACTTCAGTGTCTTTGTTTCAATCCCTAATAGGGATTCGTAGAAATTGTAACTTACATCGTTCTCGCCTTGCAGCCACAAAAAGGCGTTTCAATCCCTAATAGGGATTCGTAGAAATTGTAACCGCTGGCATATGAAACCCTTACTATATTCAGTTTTCTAGGTTCAGTTGCGCGAATCGGTAAAAGCATACCGTTTTTGGACGCGATTCCAAAATCTTCTGTTTCATCATACAAGCAAAAACCTTTATTTGGCAAGCTTTTGAGAGATTGCGCGGATGGTAAATTGGTTATGAACTCTTCAAAGCCTTGTATCATGGGTTGTTCAGCGATTTTTTGACTTCCGTTTAAAAAAACACCCACCCTTCCGCGCAGCAGATATCTCTAATCGCATTGCTTTTACCTATTATGACAACCATTCTAGAGTGCGATCGCCTTCGGCGGGCGCTCTGCGCCATCGCTCCAAAAGGGCTGTTCCTTGCCGAATCGTTTGCTGGATGATTCATAACTCACACTGAGGAATCAGCCGACGACAAGATGATGCAATTGAAAATTTAGCAATATTAGCAGATTTTGTGGAGTAATGAGTTTTTTAGGGCTAAAAGTCCTAAAATTCTTCTAAATTCGCAATTTATTCTTAAATTGAAGCCTACCAGCTTCTCAACTGAGAGATATTTTGGTAATCTACAGTTCATGTGACATCTCCTACACTGACTGCAAGCAGTGAGCGTGTAGGCTTTTCAGTGACTCCTGCTATTGCATAGGACATTTCCTGAGCTTTGGCTTTACGTCTTCGTGATGCCCCACCGAAGACATTTTCATGACTTCTTCCTTCTGTACCCCGCAAACTTTACAACACTGGATGAATCGCTATGACTTGTGCGCTGTTGTGTCAACCACTTGGAAGTTTGCATTCCTTGAAAGGTTTCTGCCCTTGGCAGTTCCAGGTCTTAAGGTTAGTTGTGTCAACCACTTGGAAGTTTGCATTCCTTGAAAGGGTATAAGTCTAGCGTTGCTTTGACCAGAAAAATCTGGAATTTCACGGTGTAGCATATATCCTCTCAAATGTACAGTTGGACTAATTGATTCAACCAACTCGGTTGCTTTGTCCATTGTTAAGATTCCATCACACAAGACTTGTTGAGGACAAGTTAACTTTTCTTAGTGTGGTAGCTTAACTGTTTCTAACCTCGCACAACTTTATTATTCGTTGTTGAATTTATGAAGTCTTATCTAGCCGCCGCTATTCAAATGACGAGTGTGTCCAATTTACAAAAAAACTTGGCACAAGCAGAGGAATTCATCGATTTAGCCGTGCGTCAGGGTGCTGAATTAATTGGTTTGCCAGAAAACTTCTCTTTCATGGGAGAAGAAAATGAAAAACTAGCTCAAGCTGATGCGATCGCCCAAGAAACAGAAACATTTCTCAAAACGATGGCGCAGCGTTTTCAAATCACCATCCTGGGTGGTGGCTTTCCAGTTCCTGTAGACCATACCAGCAATAGAGTCTATAACACTGCCTTACTCATCGATCCTAGTGGTCAAGAACTCGCCCGTTACCAAAAGGTACACCTGTTTGATGTTAACGTCCCAGACGGCAACACCTATCGAGAATCTACTACGGTCATGGCTGGCACGCAATTGCCCCCTGTCTACTTCTCGCAAGAACTGGGTAATATAGGGCTATCAGTTTGCTACGATGTTCGCTTTCCTGAACTCTACCGACATATAGCCTACAAAAACGGGGATGTCATATTTGTGCCTGCTGCCTTTACTGCCTTCACAGGTAAAGACCATTGGCAAGTCCTCCTGCAAGCCCGTGCCATTGAAAATACCTGCTATATTATTGCTCCAGCACAAACTGGAATCAACTACGCTCGTCGCCAAACTCACGGACACGCCATGATTATAGACCCTTGGGGAGCGATTTTAGCCGATGCTGGTGAGCAGCCGGGAGTGGCGATCGCCGAAATTAACCCCTCAAGGCTAGAACAAGTCCGTCGTCAAATGCCTAGCCTACAACACCGTGTCTTTGTGTAATTTTACCCAGTTTTTTTGTTTCCTACTTCCCCTCCCTGCTTGCGGGGAGGGGTTAGGGGTGGGGTACTTTTAGGCAATAACTAGTCAATCAAACAAAAAAACAGAGGAACTTAACTGGTATCAACCTCAGTCTAATCAACAGAAACGCCTAAATTTCCTAAGGGTGAGTATGTAACAAATATCAACTTCCTGTAAAATTGCCGATGTAAAGCTTAAGCCATCCTTATAGTTTTATTAACTTTTATTTATACTTTTGCCTCTTCTCCTTATAACGAATAGGGAATAAAGTGTAAGCGTCACTCTAAGTGGAGTCAATGCACCATCACAGAGCGCAAGCGTTCTGGAAGTTAAGTATGAAGCTAATTCTTAATAATCGTATCCTGAATTACATATTTTTTAATTTCCCTACCCGAAGCATATTTCATGCCCTTATTTGTGGATTGTTTACTATCTCAGTATTGTTGCCGCAACTGGCTGTTGCTCGTCGTTCACGTCCAAGACATACTGAGCCTAAACATACTGAGCCTAAAAGCACTCCCACAACGACCAGTGAAGCTTGCAGCAACGATGTAGGGCTAAATAACCAAGTTTCCCAGTTGGCTAGCAATTTTGTTTTGGCATCCAGTTGGGTGAGTAAGCCTAATTGGGGACTAGAAAACATTGTGGAAGCCGTCGGTCCCTACGTCTCTGCCTTCCTGAATCGTAGTGCTTGGCCCAACATTAATGAACGGGCAAAGCAGGCAAAAGTACCCATTCTCATGTATCACGACATTCTACCAAAAAAAGAAGTCTTTTTTGATGTCACCCCAGAAGAATTAGAAGAGCATTTCCAGACTCTTAAAGAGAATGGTATGACGCCCATCAGTCTTGACCAGCTGATGACTCATTTACAAACTGGAATGCCACTTCCAGAAAAACCTGTTCTGTTGACATTTGATGATGGTTACGGGGGGCATTATGAGTATGTTTACCCTTTGCTGAAAAAATACAATTACCCTGCTGTATTTTCTATTTATACAAAAGGTGTTGGCAACAACGTTGGTCGAACTCATGTGAGTTGGGAACAAGTCAAAGAGATGGCAACTGATCCCTTGGTAACAATTGCATCTCACACCATTAGTCACCCACCAGATTTAACAGTTTTGCCACCAGAACAAATCCAAAAAGAAGTTGTTGAGTCTAAGGCAACTTTGGAGGCAAACTTAGGCATTCCCATTCGCTACTTCACCTATCCTGCTGGAAAATATGATGTGCAAGTTGCAAATATGGTGCAAGCAGCAGGGTATGAGTTAGCACTCACCATGAATGATGTAGATGAGCGATTTGCAGGTGCATCAGAAAGTTTATTGGCAGTTTCCCGCTTTGGTCAATCTAGAATAAAAGACGTGATCGCCCAAGCTTGGGGAGGTCCTCAATTACCAAGCTGGAAAATAGGCTTTAACTTTGCAAGTCCAGTTCAAAAAACTGACATCACGATTGACAAAATTCCTCTCATCTTAGTTTCAGGTGGCAAACCGATAACCATCCACGCAGATAGCCGTTATACAGTTAAGGAGATTTTGGCTAAAAGTAACACCAATGCTGTTGCTGCTGTGGACGGGGGTTTCTTCTCCATGAAATTTTTAAATTCCAATGTAATGATTGGACCAGTGTACAGCCAGGTGACAAAACAATTCATTCCTGGCAACAATTGGGACATCCAGAAAATTGCTACACGTCCATTGGTACTGATTAGTCCTCATGCTGTGCGCTTCATTCCCTTCGACCCACTCAAGCACAACACTTTAGAAGGAATACAAGCTGAAATGCCCGAGGTCACTGATGCTTTTGTTGCAGCAGCGTGGCTGGTCAAAGATGGTCAACCCCAGGAAGCAAGTACCTTTAACGGGCTATTTGACTTTGATGCTGCGCGTTATCGGGCTTTTTGGGGTATTAACCAAAATAAACAAGCCACTATCGGTGTTTCTCTGGAATCTGTTGACTCCATATCTTTGGGAGCAGCACTGGTTAAGGCTGGGTTACAGGATGTTGTTATGGTTGATTCGGGTCAAAGTACTTCCTTGGTTTACCAAGGGGAATCTCTCGTACGTTACGAACCTCGTCCTGTCCCCCATGCAGTTGCCCTTTTAGCACCTGGGTCAATGACTAACACCCCCTCGTGCGTTTTAGTGCAACATAAAACAAAAAACCGGGGAACTTAAGTACCACCCGGTTCTGTCTACGCAAAGAGAATCCTCAGTGATCTAGGGACACAGCTAATTATGTAGTGTCCCTATTTACTTATTCTCTAAACTAAACGGTCGCAGTTTTCTTTGTCACTGCGTTGAGTTCGCCCTTGGCATACTTAGCAGCAAATTCTTCTAGTGAAATCTGCTTAATCTTGCTAGCATTGCCAGCTGTGCCAAACTGCTGATAGCGATCAACACAAACCTTCTGCATATATTTGATAGAAGGCTTGAGGAAGTGACGGGGGTCAAATTCCTTGGGATTTGCTGCCAAAGCTTCACGCACAGCAGCGGTAATAGCCAGACGGTTGTCGGTGTCAATATTCACCTTACGCACACCGCTCTTGATACCTTTTTGGATTTCTTCTACGGGTACGCCATAAGTTTCAGGAATAGCACCACCATACTGGTTGATGATGGCAAGCAAATCTTCAGGTACAGAGGAGGAACCGTGCATTACCAAGTGGGTGTTGGGCAAACGGCGGTGAATTTCTTCAATGCGGCTGATTGCCAAAATTTCCCCAGTCGGCTTACGGGTAAACTTGTAAGCACCGTGGCTAGTACCAATAGCTACCGCCAAAGCATCTACCTGGGTTTGCTCCACGAAGTCAACTGCTTGGTCTGGGTCAGTCAGCAGCTGGTCGTGGGAAAGAACGCCTTCCGCACCGTGACCATCTTCAGCTTCACCCATACCAGTTTCCAGAGAACCCAAGCAACCTAGTTCGCCTTCAACGCTGACACCCAGAGAGTGAGCCACTTTCACCACTTCGCGGGTCGTGTTGACGTTGTACTCGTAGCTAGCGGGGGTCTTGGCATCGGCTTCTAGCGAACCATCCATCATTACGCTGGTAAAGCCGTTTTTAATCGCTGAGTAGCAGGTAGCAGGTTCATTGCCATGATCTTGGTGCATGGTAATGGGAATATGGGGGTAGGTTTCTACCGCTGCCAAAATCAGGTGGCGGAGGAAGTTTTCACCAGCATACTTACGAGCACCACGAGAGGCTTGCAAAATCACGGGGCTATCTGTCTCTTGGGCAGCTTGCACAATAGCTTGAATCTGCTCCAAGTTGTTAACGTTGAAAGCTGGTATGCCGTAACCGTTTTCTGCTGCGTGATCCAACAGCAGACGCAGAGGTACGAGCGCCATAGATAGTCCTCCTAATAGGGTTGTCAGCTAGTGGGTGAGACAAGCGTACATAATATATACGCTATTCTTAATAGTATTTTAAGCTTATAGGAAATTATAACTAGTGATGGGTACCTTATGTTGAAAAACTTTAACCAAAGTAGGTTGCACACTGCCCACATCACTCTACCATTTCGATGACTTACTTTTGTACCTTCAGTTACAAGGGACAAATAAACAGGTTGTTCAACTCACAACCTCGAGTCTTTATCAACCACTGATTACTTTTTTATGGGTCGCCCGGGATTCGAACCCGGAACTAATCGGTTAAAAGCCGAGTACTCTACCGTTGAGTTAGCGACCCGTTCCGTCATTTGGAACTATGCCATCATAGCATAACTCTCTATAGATTTGTAAAGGGGGTTTAGAAAAAATTTGCTGTCAGGCGTACAGTTGCCGTATGGCTAGCTTGCGGCTCTAACACAGTCAAATGTTCACCTGTGTTTATAGCGTTGCGGGGACCGCTCCAGGGTTCCAGGCAGTAATAGTCTTTGCCTTTAACAGTCCAAAAGACCAGAGTGGAATATGTATCGTCATATTCCAGCGTCAATTTCAGTTTGCGAGCATTATCTGTGACTGTAGCTGATTTGCCGCTTAGCTGCTTAAAGGCTGCATCAATTTCATCACGGTTAAAGTCAAAACCCCCGTTAAATGAGTGAGTTTCCTTGGTTATTTGGTCTTGGTACTCTTGTGAGGGAATTTCAAACTTGAGTTGATTTTTATCCACTGTGAGAAAGTAAGGATGAAATCCTGTAGAAAAAGGCATTGGTTCAGTGGAAAGATTGGTAAACTGCTGCTTGATTTCTAATGTATTGCCCTGTATTTGATAAGTAAAAGCGAGTTGAAAGTCAAAAGGATAAACTGCGCGTGTTTGCTCGTTGCTGCTCAAGACTAAAGTGAGGCTCGCTTTTTCTGGAGTCACTTGGTCTTGTGTAGATTTCCAAGGCAAGTCACGGGCAAAGCCATGTTGTTTGAGAGTGTATTGTTTGTCGTTGAGGGTGTAAGTATTATCAGGTAAGTTCCCGCAGATGGGAAACAAAATTGGAATTCCACCCCTGACACTTAATTGAGGATTAGCAAAGCGCTCCTCATCCAGGTAAAGAATTTCTTGATTTTGTACTTGCCAGCTGGTGATGATACCACCTCTTTCTGGTACGACCTCCAGCCGGGACTGATTTGTTTGGATATACTGTTTACTCATTTGTTATTGCTATTGGAGTGCGTAGACGTGGAGCGGAGCGTGTTCGTTAGATATCGCAAACACTGCTGTTGATGGACGCGCTATAGCGCTTGTGTAGATTAGTTAGGAGACGCGCCAGTTAAAAGACGCGCCATCACGAGCCTCTACAATTATTCGTCTTCCGCAAACACAAAGCGATACAACTCGCTGGGATCTGGTTCTGGGCTACTTTCAGCGAATTTCACGGCTTCGTCGATAACTTGCTGTATCTTACGGTCAACTGCTTTAAGTTCTTCATGGGAAGCCAAGTTTTGCTCGACCATATAAGCGGCAAATTTCTTAATTGGGTCACGAGCAAACCAAAACTCTTTCTCAGCCTTGCTTCGTAACTCGTCTGGATCAGCCAGAGAGTGACCCCGAAAGCGGTAGGTCAGTGCTTCAATTAACGTGGGTCCTTCTCCTGCACGGGCGCGGGCTACGGCTTCCTGCGCTACTGCTCGCACCGCCAGGATATCCATACCATCGACTTCCACACCCACCATGTTAAATGCATTAGCTTTCTTGTAAATTTCTGGTTGGGAAGTCGCCCGTTCGTGAGCCATGCCGATCGCCCACTTATTATTTTCCACTACAAAAAGTATCGGTAGTTTCCACAGCGCCGCCATATTTAGCGTCTCGAAAAACTGACCGTTATTAGCAGCTCCATCGCCAAAAAAGCAAGCGCTTACTTGGTCGGCGTTTGGATCACCTAACGCTTCCCGGCGGTATTTCGTCTGAAAAGCCGCCCCAGCAGCAACAGGAATTCCCTCAGCCACAAAAGCATAACCACCTAGTAGCCGATGTTCCTTAGAGAACATATGCATCGAGCCACCACGTCCTTTGCTGCACCCTGTGGCTTTGCCAAATAACTCTGCCACGACCTCTTTTGCCGGGACTCCTGCACTCAAAGCATGAACGTGGTCGCGGTAAGTGCTGCAAACGAAATCTTCACCAGGTCGCATCGCCCCCCTAATTACACCGCTGGAAACGGCTTCCTGACCGTTGTACAGGTGAACAAAACCAAACATTTTGCCTCTGTAGTACATTTCGGCACACTTGTCTTCAAAGGTGCGCCCCAGTACCATGTCCTCGTACAACAGCAACCCTTCTTCTTTCGTTATCTGTACGGTAGCCGCATCAAATTTGGGTAATGTGCGTTCTTGAACCATTATTTCTGAGTGTTCCTGTCGTAAAACTTAAAGTTATGATTTGAGATAAGTAGCGCTCGCTCAGCGTAAGCTTTTAAAAAGATAGCGTTTAAAGGAGTCAATAATCAAACTTGATTCACTGCTGTGGTTTATCTGGTTCTACAGCAATGGGTAGTATGGCAACCTTGATTTCTAGATTACCAATCAAAATAGCAAGTTTTCTGCATATTTATTAACATTTTAGAAAAATGGTCACGAAAGTAAGTATTTTTCTGTAGATTCTTGTTATGAAAGAATAACTTATGATATAGTTTTTTAGCTCTATAATACTAAACCTATAATAAAATGGTGCTTCTGTGACCGTATCCCGGAGAAAGTGGTTCTCAACCAGCTGCAGGAATGGTCAAGCCAAATATTTAAAAAAGAAAGTAAAAAATTTTTCTTGCAAGCCCAGTATTATTATTTATGTTGCTATCTAAAATGCTATGGTGAGTTTCTGGTGTGTCAAGCAGGTTGCAGTATTGTAAAGCCAGAAATAATAAAAATATTATTAAAAAGCTTAGATACTTCTCAGCTAAGGCAAAAGACTAGTACTATAGCAAGATTAGATTTTTGGAAAAATACGAGTAAAGTTGTTGCAAAACACACTTGTGGTGTGGGGTCAACATGTTATTTCTATGGCAAATTTTTACAAGGCTGGAATACTCTAGGAGAATTATGTTGATCGCGCTGCAGGGGACGTGAGCCGTGCGCATTCCGCTAGATTACTACAGAATTTTAGGGATACCGATGGCGGCAAGTGAGGAACAGTTGCGGCAGGCATATGGCGATCGCATCGTACAATTGCCGCGCCGTGAGTATTCCCAAGCAGCAATTACATCTCGAAGAAACCTCATAGAAGAAGCTTATCTTGTTCTGTGTGACCCAAAAGAACGCAAAAGCTACGATCAGCTTTATCTTGCTCATGCGTATGGTTCTGACAGTACTCAAGGTGGCGCTGTCGCTGTTGAAAGTCGCGAACAAGGCAAGCTTTCACGTATTGATTCTCAATCTCTAAGTATCGAAATTTCCCAAGATGAATTAGTTGGTGCTTTGTTGATTTTGCAAGAGCTTGGGGAATATGAGCTTGTCCTACAACTGGGTCGTCCATACCTGGTTAATAGAAATGGTACAACAGGGAGTTTCCAAGGAGATACACAGGAGATTTCGGAAATTCCCTCTCCTGCTGCTGCTGAACGTCCAGACGTTGTGCTTACCGTTTCCCTTGCTTGTTTGGAACTGGGACGCGAGCAATGGCAGCAAAGTCACTACGAAAATGCTGCGATTTCCCTGGAAACGGGAGAGGAACTTCTAGCACGCGAAGCCTTATTCCCCAGCGTTCGGGCAGAAATTCAGTCTGACTTGTATAGATTGCGACCATATCGAATTTTGGAATTACTCGCACTCCCTGAAGAACAGACCAGTGAACGAAAACAAGGGTTGCAATTATTGCATGATATTTTAGATGAGCGGGGTGGCATTGATGGGAGTGGAAACGACAAATCTGGTCTGAGTATAGATGATTTTCTGCGATTTATTCAGCAACTGCGTAACTACCTAACAGTCGCAGAGCAGCATAAACTGTTTGAAGGTGAAAGCAGGCGTCCCTCAGCAGTCGCTACTTATTTAGCCGTTTATGCTTCAATAGCCCGGGGGTTCACTCAACGCCAACCCGCATTAATTCGTCAGGCAAAGCAAATGCTGATCCGTCTGGGGAGACGTCAAGATGTCCATCTAGAACAGTCGCTGTGTGCGCTTTTGCTGGGGCAAACAGAAGAAGCAAGCCGTGCTTTAGAACTTTCGCAAGAGTACGAGGCTCTAGCTTTTATTCGGGAAAATTCTCAAGACTCTCCCGACTTATTACCAGGACTGTGTTTATACGGAGAACGCTGGTTAGAAAACGAAGTGTTTCCCAATTTTCGAGATTTAGGGGAACAGCCAGCTTCCCTGAAAGATTATTTTGCCAACCAACAGGTGCAAGCTTATTTAGAAGCTCTTCCCACACAAGCACAAACCACAAATGAAGCGACGGTCATGAACCGCCAGTCTTCCCAAACACAAACCACTCGTCGGAGTCGGCGCAACAATTCTGCAGTGGTTGAGGGACAATTCCCAACTCAAAAAACTCCCAACTCAGAAATACCAGCCACATCAACCCCGAAAAACCCTGAGTATTCAAACTTTTCCTCAGCCAGTGAGCCGACATCACCCTCTGCTTCGGGTACTTGGTGGAGTGCAAATGCAGAAACACCAGTAGCACCAATTCCCAACACAGACCCCACATCTCGATCAACTTACCACAATTTGAATGGTCGGTCCAAACCGGAGACAGCACAGAGTCAAGGGCAAACCCAAAGGAGGCGCAAACGCAGTCGTGCCACTTCAGGAGGTGGCTCAGATAACCGTCATGGCTCTACTCGTCGGCGAGTTTTTCCCCGTATTTCTCCAGCGCAAATGCGGTTCCTGTCGATAATGTTTGCTTCTTTGGCGAGTCTATTGGTGCTGTGGTTGTTGATAGCAGCAACTATGGGATTGTTCAAACATCTATTTTACCCTGGACCCTCCTTGAAAGGCGAACAGTTATCAGTCGAGTTGAATCAACCCCTAGTCCCTATTCCCGACCAAAATAGCAAACCACAATTACCAGCTGGACCCCTGAGTGAAACCACAGCCGCAGAAATGGTTCAGGCTTGGCTAGATACCAAAGCTGCAGCTTTCGGACCCAACCATGAGATTGATAGTTTGGGGAATATTTTAGTCGGTTCATCCTTGACAAAATGGCGGGGATGGGCACAACAGGAAAGATTAGCTAACCGCTATCGGAAATACGAGCATAGCGTGAAAGTAGAATCTTTGGAGAAAAATAATGCTGATCCAAATCACGCTGCGGTAGAAGCTTCGGTGACTGAAGTCACACAGTATTATGAGAATGGTCAGATCAAAAACCCAGAACCAGAGAAGGATAAGGTCGTAGTTAGGTATGGATTGGTTCGTGTAGATGGTGTGTGGCGTATTCGGGATATGTCAGTTCTGAACAAGATAAGTATGATTTTTTAGATAAAAAAATTAATCATAAATGAGACAAAAAAGTCTAGATGGCAAAATGTCAAGACTTTTTATCCCAAAGAAAGCTAGGTTATACCAAGTCCGGTTGATTAGTTATTATTCCTACATCTGTGCAGAAAGGGTGAAAACTTTTCCCCCTGCTCCGTTCAAAGGTGCCCCTTTCCGCCCTAATGATAAGTCTTTAACCGCATATGATATTACTCCTATCTACGCTTCGTTCACCATTATTCTCTAGTCAAGTCAAGAAGATAACTTTAAAATTTTTATTTTTTAATTTTTAATTTGTATAAGGCTCATCCCAGTCGCTGGAATACGTTTTATTCATCACAGAAACTCTGTTTCATGCCTATGCGCCCCTGATTCTCTGGACGAGTCTGGGGCTATTCATATTTAAGTTCCTACCTCAGTGGTTTCCACGGCTTTTAGGTCGTGGTCTTTACTGGTTCGGGGTGCCATTAGAGCTTTTGGCGTTAGCAAGACAAGGTCAATTAGAGGAATTTGGGGGCGGAGCCAGTTTACCTTTACTAGCACCAATAATCACTTTGGGAGCGCTGATAGTTGGTTTGGTAATGGCGTCACTCGTTTTGTGGGGATGGAAACTGTTACTATCCCACAAGTTAAAGCCATACTGGGCTAAATTACTTCCCCCTGATTTAGTTGATTCTTCGTTTCAAGGTAGTTTTGTGCTTTCTGCTGTTTTGGGTAATACAGGTTTCGTCGGGTTGGCGATCGCCCCTGCTTTAATTAACTCAGATGCTCTCAACTGGGCTGTCGTTTACAGTATTACCCACAATGTCATCGGCACCTATGGCTTTGGAGTTGTGATTGCCAGCTACTTCAATCATTCACAATCCGAAAATCGCTGGTGGATACAAGTGCGCGATGTTCTGAGTGTACCTCCTCTGTGGGCATTTCTCTTCGGCTATCTCACTCGCTCTGTACAACTACCATCCATGATTGAGTCAGGACTCCAAGGTTCTGTAAACATCGTCATCGCTTGCGCCTTTTTACTGACTGGTATTCGCTTAGCACAGCTTCAGGGGTGGAAGAGTTTGAAAGTTGCCTTCGTCCCCGCTTTCCTGAGGGTTTTTATTACACCCCTACTCGTTGGTCTAGCTACAACTTTATTTTTTGGATTATCAGGTTCACCACGTTTGGCAATAGTCTTAATGTCTGGTGTACCCACGGCTTTTGCTGGTCTGATTTTGGCAGAAGAGTACAACCTCGACCGCGATTTAATCGCCAGCAGTATTATGATCTCCACACTCTTGTTACTCCTCATACTTCCTTTGTGGATTTTGATTTTCGGATCATGAGTTATTAGAGGGTAAGGGAAATTTGTTATTCACAATTTTTCCCCTACACCCATAACAGAAGCCATTGCGCCCCTAGATCCCCACGAGCCGCTCTTTGTCAAGATATCTTGACAATATCATGAGATCGCAGATGCTGGGCTGGCTTGTAAGGAGCTAGAATGTCAGAGAATCATCACTTAGTGATCCCCGAAGGGCTAATAAATTCGTCAAAAGCTGAAAAAAGCGTCTCTTGACCCCTTGATCCCAGTGGAGGATTAGTGCTTAATATTTATTAACAAAAGGCTCCTGCGCTCCCCTATCAAAAATGCTGATTTTGGCATTATGTGGGAATTCAAAGGGAGTCACCGCAATTTAAAAAGACACTAAAAAACATAAACAACTGGGCAAAACCAGGAGTCAGGAATAAGAAGTTTATCTGGGCTTGATGGCTATATATCAGCCACTTATTAACCAGGGGACATCACCAACCTTTCAAACTACTGGAGGCCAAATTCATGGCAAAAGAACGCCCACCGCTAGAAGAGATGACATTGCGGCAACTACGTAAAGTTGCTAGCGAATATAGCATCTCTCGTTATAGCCGAATGCGTAAATCGCAGCTGCTGGCATCTATTCAAGAAGCTCAGCGCAGCAAAGTTTCTCTCAGCCAATCTCGTTCATTGGAGGCACAGGAAACCGTGGAAGCAGCAAAATTTGAGTTGGGTCAAGTAGACCGTACTGGTGGAACTCTGGCTGATGTTGATGAAGGACTAGCGGATCTGCCTGCAGGCTATGGAGAAAGCCGTATTGTTCTATTACCCCGCGATCCACAGTGGGCTTATACCTACTGGGATGTGTCCAACGAACACAAAGAAGAACTGCGGCGACAAGGGGGACAACAGCTGGCATTGCGTATTTATGATGTCACCGACATCAACTTGGAGTACCAAAGCCCCCACAGCATTCAGGAATATCCTAGTGATGAACTCGCACGCGAATGGTATCTACCAGTTCCAGTGAGCGATCGCGATTATGTCATCGACATCGGTTACCGTTGCGCTGATGGTCGCTGGTTAGTACTGGCTCGTTCTGCACCCGTCCACGTTCCTCCTGTGTATCCTTCCGACTGGATTGAAGACGTCTTCATCACAGTGAACTTTGAAGAAGATTTGCAGGGCAAAACCTTCTATGAACTGGTTCCGCCTACCAAGAAGGTGGCATCGGCTGCTACTAGCAACGGCAACGGCAACGGCAACGGCAACGGCAACGCCACCGGCAACGCCATTTATGACCAAATCTTTGGCTTGGCTGAGTCTGCCGAAGCACAAAGGGTTGCTGGTTCTCTGTTTGGTTCGATGCAACAGGTTCCTAGTTCTGTTACTCCAGAACAAGCCATCAGTTCGTACGTCTTCCCCTCTGGCGTTGGTATGTGGGCAGTTCCAACGATGTCCGGTTTAACCATGTCCGGTGTGGGTATGTCCGGTGCTGGCTTCTCTGGCGACGTACCGATGCGTCCGCGCAAGTTCTGGTTAATTGCTGATGCTGAGTTGATTGTTTACGGTGCAACCGAACCCGACGCTACCGTAACAATTGGCGGTCGTCCAATTAAGCTGAATCCAGATGGTACCTTCCGCTTCCAGATGTCCTTCCAGGATGGTTTGATTGACTATCCGATTTTGGCTGTTGCTGCTGATGGTGAACAAACACGGTCAATTCACATGAAGTTTAATCGTGAGACACCATCTCGCAATACAAATACCAAAGAAGAAGCTGTTTTAGAATGGCTCTCTTAATTTTGGATTTGTGATTAATTATAATCAGAATCAAAATTTATCCTCCGTTACAGCATAACCGTAGCGGAGGTTTTGTATTTGGGATAATTTTGTTTATGAATCTTGGGTAGCCAACCAGTTGATTAAATCAGTTTCGCTGGAGAAATCTAAAAGCGCTTCTCCCAAATCCTCCAACTGAGGAACTGATAAGCTGCGAATCTGCTCTTGCAACTGAGGGGTAACAGGACCAATGCGGCGTGGAAGCTGACGCAAAATGAGTGCTAGCGCCTCTTGCTTCTTGCCTTTTTGCTCGCCCTTTTGAAGGATATCTTGATAAATTACAGATTCCTGCATAATTTCCTCTCGAAACAATCTGATAGTGAAAAGATGAGAATTATCTAAATATGTCTAAAAATAACTTTATCTATTTTTTCTCTACATTCATAACCATAATTGCTCTTTGTTTTGCCTGTAAACAGACTTCTCAAACTTTAGCAAAAACACAAGTGTCACAATGCCTAGGAAAAAATACAAGGTTCAGTCTAGACTTTTTTAAAACTAACAATCAAGGTAAAAAAGATGCAAGAGGTATTAATCATGTCATTATCTTCAACCCCAAATCAGAAGAATTAGACTTCAAAGTCAATGTTGGTGTATCTCATAAACTTTATGCAAAAGACAGTAGCGGCAAACTACGTCAAGAATATGTACCAAAATTATTTCATGAACTCATTACTGATGAAAACGCAAAATTAAACGGACAAACACCTATTGCAGCAATTAATGCTGATTACATAGATATAGATCATAAACCTCAAGGCTTCAATATTTCTCGTGGAGTAGAATATTCAGGAGCTTTTAAGAATAAGCGTTCTTCCTTCGGTATATCAGCAGGTAAACCAAAGCAACGTCAGGCTAGCATCCAGGCAGGAAGAAGAAAGGATAATATTCTTAACTATAACTTAGTGGGAGGTAATGGTAGGTTTTATCGCAACGGCAAGTTTAAAGATATTTGTCAAGATTTAGGAGAACTTGCCTGTAAACAAGCAACAAATCGCTCTATGGTAGCTATCACTGATAAAGGCTATGTCATTCTGCTAGTTAACGACGCTAAAGCTAATTCCGATATTCAATTATCTCAGTTGAATCAAGAGCTTTTGCCAGATATGTTTGATAATGTCCTTGAAGGAATTGCTTCTAATAATTGTTTGGGCAAGATTCAAGAGGGAATGTTATTTGATGGAGGTATGTCTCCTGGATTGTACTACAACAAAAAAATGTATGTAGAAAACTTAGGACCAATTGGTTCGGTATTTTTAATTTATAGGAAATCTCATAATAATTAATCAACAAATAGTATAGCTGTGAATTAATAATTTTCAATTATAGTAAGTACTTAAAAAACAGCTACGCCAAAAGAGAGACTTGTTGGTAAAGCAGATCGCATTGCTGCCTGAAAAAGGTACGCTAGAAACTAAAGCAAAAAAAAAGACTATGACACCCTCTGAAATCGCGGATACGCTTAAAGAATTATTTGATGCAGCGTCTGTCAATGCTATTACCCCTGGTTCTTGGCAAATAGAAACTGCAAATTTTCGGCTGCTGGTCATGCTTTCGGACGATGAAAGTTGGTTGCGTGTTTTATTACCGATTATGCCAGCATCTGAGGCTCAACCCTTTTTAGAACAGTTCTTAGAAGCAAACTTTGACGAAACTCAGGAAGTACGTTATGCCTTGCAGCAAGGAGTTGTGTGGGCGGTGTTTCAGCACAACTGCAATAGTTTAGTTGCAGAAGATTTTCGCGATGCGATCGCCCGACTTATTCTTCTCCATCGCACTGGCTTAGATAATGTCTTTAATCGACTGATTGAAAGACGCATTCGGCAAATTATACAGGCAGCAAAACAGCAAGGTCAATCCCTTCAAGCTACTATGCAAAACCTAGACCGCTTTTATGCAGAAGGATTGATGGGCGAGGTCAACCAAACTTCTCAGGCGCGTGAAGAAGTTCTCGCTGCATGGCGGTATCAGTTGGAGCGACTTTGGCCAGAAATAGAACCCTAAAGACTAACCCAAGTTCACTACAAAACGCCCTCCAAATTGTCTTTTAGAAAATCTCTGAATATCAGCTTTTTTTGTGCGGAAAATTGAAGTTAGTCATCTTACTACATGGATTCATAGACTTAGCGCATCCTTGGTATGTAGGTTTGTTTGCCTTAGGAATGGCTGCCGCAGATATAGGATTTTCTCACAAGCAGTCTTTAATGAAAATGAGAAATTTGTTACCGTGGGGTTGGCTTGCCACAATATTTTTTGGCGTAGCATTGCTGGCTGAGTCGCCAAAATTTGGGATAGCAATAATGTGGATTACTGACAGTTTTGTTGGCTTGGCTACTGCCTGTTTGCTAATCTACTGCACCAATTGTGTGATTGATAGCAAAGCAACACCTTTAGTTTTGCGAGTGTTTCAATCTCCCTGGGCAGTTGCACTAGGGACGTTCTCCTACAGTCTCTATCTAATTCACGTTGTGGTGATGACTCCAGTGAATCAGTATCTACACAGCTTACATCTTTCCCATCTTCAGATAAATGTCATATTATATTATGTAGTAAGTCCCCTATCGTCTTTGCTAGTCGCATATTCATTTTACATGGTCTTTGAGCGACCGTTTATGTCCAATTTTTTACAAAAACGGAAAGTTAAAGATGCAATCATCTCAAGCGATCGCTAACTAATTATTATTGATAGGTAATGTGCAACTTTTCTTAAATTCCTACAGCCATTCTACTTCAATTGTGAACCTTGCTTGTAGTCTAGGCTTTTAGATTGCGCAGACTGAAAGCCTGCATTACGAACAAATGCCTTTTGGAAAGCAGCTTTCTATCTTTTTATCCTACTTTAAAGGTAATCTCAAAATTAGCAGTTATTAAATTAAGTTGCACCTTACCTATGGACATCATTCAAATTCTTCAGCAGGACTATCAAAGATTTCCTGATAATCAGACATATAGCATCTACGCACAAGACGTTTATTTTCAAGATCCGCTGAACAAATTTCGTGGTGTTAAGCGGTACAAGCAGATGATTAAATTGATCGAGACTTGGTTTTTAAATACCAAAATGGACTTGCATGAGATTAATCGTGTAGGAGACACAATCAAAACTGAGTGGACACTCAGCTGGAATACCCCCCTTCCTTGGAAACCACGCATTTCTATCTCTGGCTGGAGTGAATTGCGCCTCAACGCTCAAGGTTTGATTGTTTCTCACATAGATTATTGGCATTGTTCACGCCTAGATGTGCTGAAACAGCATTTATTCTCCTTAAAAAGTCCATAATGTAAATAAGTGTAAAAAATTCTCAGCTAGGACAAAACCATCGATGCGTGTAATTTTAATGACAGGCAAAGGCGGTGTGGGAAAAACCTCCGTAGCCGCCGCCACTGGACTCCGTTGTGCAGAACTGGGTTATCGTACACTTGTTTTGAGTACAGATCCAGCTCACTCTCTAGCAGACAGTTTTGACCTAGAGCTGGGACACGCACCGAAACAAATTCGCCCCAATTTGTGGGGTGCGGAACTGGATGCACTACTAGAACTGGAGGCAAACTGGGGTTCTGTAAAGCGCTACATCACCCAAGTTTTACAAGCACGCGGTTTAGACGGAGTGCAGGCGGAAGAATTGGCTATTTTACCAGGCATGGATGAGATTTTTGGCTTGGTAAGAATGAAACGCCATTACGATGAAGGGGAGTATGACGTTTTGATTATTGACTCAGCTCCTACCGGCACAGCCCTGCGTCTGTTGAGTTTACCAGAAGTTAGTGGCTGGTATATGCGCCGTTTTTACAAACCTTTTCAAAATATTTCTGTTGCACTTAGACCTTTAGTTGAACCTTTTTTTAAACCAATTGCTGGTTTCTCTTTACCAGACAAAGAGGTGATGGACGCACCTTACGAGTTTTATCAACAAATTGAAGCTCTGGAAAAAGTATTAACAGATAACAGTCAAACCTCTGTGCGCCTCGTCACCAACCCCGAAAAGATGGTGATTAAAGAGTCTCTTCGCGCCCATGCATATCTAAGTTTGTATAACGTTGCCACGGATTTAGTCGTCGCAAATCGCATTATTCCCGAAGCTGTGCAAGACCCTTTTTTCCAGCGTTGGAAAGAGAGTCAACAGCAGTATCGCCACGAAATTCATGAAAACTTTCATCCTCTACCTGTTAAGGAAGTCCCGCTTTTCTCTGAGGAAATGTGTGGTTTGGATGCCTTAGAACGTCTTAAGGACACGCTGTATAAGGATGAAGACCCAACTCAGGTTTATTACAAAGAAAACACAATTAGAGTTGTGCAAGAGAACAATCAATACAGCTTGGAATTATACTTACCTGGCATTCCTAAAAACCAGGTTCAATTAAGTAAAACAGGAGATGAGTTAAGCATCACAATTGGTAATCACCGCCGAAATTTAGTATTACCACAAGCTTTGGCAGCGCTGCAACCTACAGGAGCAAAAATGGAAGAAGACTATCTCAAAATTCGTTTTGCTGCAGTCTGAAAATGAGTTAGAGTGTCAAGGTTGGAATTATGAATTATGAATGAGAAAAACTTCATAATTCATAATTTATATTTTTATTTGAGATGAACCGCTTTACGCCTCATAACCTATGTAATGAAAGTGCATGCACTTTCATTACACCCATAGAATTATCACTTCTAATTTCTCAGTTGAACAGGCATCGCTAAATAAGTCATCTTCAAACCACCGAGTGGCGTGAAAATCACTGGAGTCAAGTTTCCATTTAGCTGCATTTTAATTTCAGTAGAGGGTAACTCTTTTAAGCCTTCCATCAAATACTTAATATTGAAGGCAATGTCTATATCTTCTCCCAATATCTGTGCTGGCATTAACTCTCTTCCATTACCAACATCTTGAGCTTCACAGGATATAGTAATTTCCTGCCCTCCGCTGTCTACGCTAACCTTAACGACATTATTTTTTTGATCTGCAAACACACTAATCCGCTCTAGAGCGCTCAAAAATTGTTTTCTATCTAAAATCAATTCCCGTTGAAATTGTCGAGGGATAAGTTGATAGTAAGCAGGATACTGTCCTTCAAGAGTGCGGCTTGTCAGACGTTGATTTTGCCACTCAAAAACAACTTGACCTTGGTCAAAATACAAAGCGATGGGTTCATTGGGTGAGTTATTATGAGCGAGCATCCGTGCAAGTTCCCTTAAAGCTCTGGCTGGTACTGTCACTTCTAACTGAGTTTCAGTGTTTGTATCTGGACTTTCGTTAGTCGTTTGTACCACTGCTAGGCGATGTCCGTCGGTTGCTGCAAACTCAAGTGTGTCTTGTTGAACTGTTAAATGCACTCCGGTGAGAACCTGTTTGGTTTCATCTGCACTGGTTGCAAACAGAGAACCTCGCAAGCCCTCAATTAATGCACCAGCAGGAATGTGTAGCGCTTGAGCATTTTCGATCACAGGGAGTTCTGGAAACTCTTCTGCTCCCATTGCTCGTACTTGATAACGCCCACTCTTGGGTGTCAGTGTAACAATTGAGCCTTCCCCGCCTAAGGTGTCACCTGTAGCTGATTCGTCTTCTAGAGTGATTTCACCCTCTGGAAGACGAGCGGTGATGTCATTGAGCAGTTTAGCGGGAATCGCAATTGTTCCAGAGTGCAACACCTCAGCGCTAAAACTGGTGCGGATACCCAAGCTGAGGTCAAAAGCTGTTAGGCTGACCTGGTTATTTTCAGCATCCGCTTGTAGCAGCACGTTCGCAAGTACCGGATGCGTTGGGCGTGAAGGTACAGCACGGCTTGTGAGTGAGAGATTAGTACTAAGGTCGCTTTGGGTGCAAACTAATTTCATGGTCAAATTCGGCTTCTGTGTTGGATATGTTAGCACCACTCAGATGGGTGTTGGGTAGTTGATTAGTTACACCTGTGGAAATTGTGGAAAACTTAGATGCAGGTCTATTTGAAAGATTCTTTCGCAAGTCGTCAACTGTGGAAAACTTGTGGAAAAGTCCAGAGGTTTTTCCACAGAGTATTTATACTTAAATAAACTTTTCCACTGGATCTCTTAAGTTTTCCACAGATTTGTCGGGAGTTTTCCACAAAAAATCAAAAATTTTCACCGATGTAATCTTATCTTAAAGATTTTTTATAGTTGACTTAACAATTGAGATTATCTGTTGCTTGTGGAAAACTCAATATTTTGTTTCTTTATTCCCCTACAACCTGACACCGCTTTTTAAGATCAATATGATTTTTTGGGACGGCTAGCCATGTTAATGCGATCGCTCAATTGGCGCAGCGTTTGTGCCAAATTTTGATCTGTTTCTCGCAGTTGAGTAATTTTTTCACAGCTGTACATCACCGTTGTATGGTCTTTCCCACCAAATTCTTCTCCTATTCTAGGCAAACTCAGATCCGTGTGTTTCCGCATGAGATACATTGCGATTTGACGTGCCCAGCTAATCTCTCGTCGCCGTGAATTCCCTTTGAGGTCTTCTATTGGTACATCAAAAGCTTCAGCTATCACTGTTAAAATTCCTTCTGGTGTGGCTTCTCCCTTGTGTGTTGGAGGTTCTAAAATGGGTGCAAGATTTTCCACCGTCATGGGTAGACCCCAAATAGAAATATACGCTAGCGCTCGAATCAATGCTCCTTCCAACTCTCGAATATTAGAAGTGTAGTGAGAAGCAATATACTCAACGACATCCCTGGGGAGACGAATATTTTCATACTCAGCTTTTTTTTGTAAAATCGCCATTCTCGTTTCTAAATCGGGCGCTTGAATATCAGCAATTAACCCCATAGAAAATCGAGAACACAGACGCTCTTGCAACTGAGGAATTTGGTTGGGAGGGCGGTCAGAAGCTAAGACGACTTGCTTGCCTGCTTCATGTAAAGTATTAAAAGTATGGAAAAATTCTTCTTGGGTATATTCCTTACCCTCGATAAATTGAATATCATCCACTAAAAGGACATCAGCAGCGCGGTAATGCTCGCGGAAACTTTGCATACTGTCCTTACGGATAGCGGTAATTAAATCATTCGTAAATTGCTCAGTAGAGACGTAAAAGATTCTTGAATCGGGACAAATTTCCAATCGATAGTGACCGATCGCCTGCATGAGGTGAGTTTTTCCCAAACCAACGCCACCACACAAAAATAAGGGGTTAAACTCTCTACCAGGATACTCAGCAACTGCTAACGAAGCAGCGTGAGCCATACGATTGTTAGCACCGACTACGAATCGGGAGAAAACATACTTGGGGTTTAATTCTGGAGTTTTTAGTCGGTTTTGAGGAAGTGTTTCTGGAATACTGGTTTGATCCGGGAATCCCCAAGAAACTTCTTGTTCACTGACAGGAGATTCATCATTGGTAACAGTTATATAAATCTCTACCGGATAACCAAGAATATCTTGTACGACATTAGCGATCGTTTTTATGTAATATTTCTGTAACCAATTACGAGCAAACGGGTTGGGAGTGCAAATCACCAAGCAATTATTTTCAAATTGCTCTGCATTCGCAGTTTTAATCCAAGTTTCAAAGGTGGGACGGGATAGCTCTAATTGTAAGCGCTCTAGTACCTGACTCCACAGATTTTCTATGGGCATTTCCATGATTTACCACCAATGCTCGGCAATCGTCACAATAATTGAAGAGATGGGCAAGCGCCAATAAGAGCAAACCATCCTCTAAACCTGGAACAAGCTTTTGAGTTGTCATCATTCTTGGACTTCCCCCGGTAGCCAAGATTCTAACACCGACTGATTCATACGGAGAAGCAAAGACAAATGAAGACAAAAGACCATGATTTTCAGCCTAAAGATATTGTTGCAGGGCGTTTGCCCCATCTGGTCATACTCCTAAGTAGTGTAGCAGTGATGTCTATTGGGGGTTGTTCTATACCTGCTGGTACCCTGGATGCGGGAAAATCAGATGCTCAGCTTCAAACACCCGTCAAAAGGACAATTGATACCACCTCCACAAATGTGTCCATCGTCCCATCGTCTAATAATCCTAACTTCGTTGTTGGAGTTGTCCAAAAAGTCGGACCTGCAGTTGTTCGCATTGATGCTTCTAGGACAGTAGTTTCTCGGGTACCCGAAGATTTTGACGATCCATTTTTCCAGCGGTTTTTTGGCTCGCAACCTAGAGAAAGAGTAGAACAAGGTAGCGGTTCTGGGTTCATTATTAACTCCGGCGGTCAAATTTTGACGAATTCCCATGTGGTGAACGGTGCTGAGATTGTCAAGGTGAAACTCAAAGATGGTCGCTCTTTTGACGGACGTGTCATGGGTGAAGACCCGGTTACGGATGTTGCTGTGATTAAAATAGAAGCAAATAACTTGCCAACTGTTTCTTTGGGTAACTCTGAAGTTTTGCAACCAGGAGAAGCGGTGATTGCTATTGGTAATCCTCTTGGTTTGGATTATACTGTTACATCTGGCATTATCAGCGCTATAGGTCGTTCTAGCAGTGACATCGGTGCTACTGACAAGCGTGTTGATTTCATTCAAACCGATGCTGCTATTAATCCTGGTAACTCTGGGGGACCACTGCTGAATGCTCGTGGAGATGTCATCGCTATGAATACTGCAATCATTCGCGGCGCTCAAGGCTTGGGATTTGCTATTCCTATTAGTACGGCACAGAAGATTGCTCAGGAATTAATAGCAAAAGGTAGAGTTGAACATCCTTATTTAGGTATTCAAATGGTAACTTTGAATTCAGAAGTTAAGGAAAAAGTTAAGTCTAGATTAGGGATTAATTTGGCAACAGATAAGGGAGTTTTGTTAGTTGATGTTGTGCCGCGTTCTCCAGCAGCCTCCGCTGGGCTCAAACAAGGTGATGTGATTCAAAGCATTGAAAACCAGTCAGTCTCTAAAATAGAAGAAGTACAAAAAATAGTCGAAAATAGTAAAATTGGTTTTCCTGTAAAATTACAAGTATTACGCAATGGACAAACAACACAAATAGCAGTTAAACCTGCACCTTTACCTGTTAAGCGTGGAAGCTAAATTATAAATTATGAAGTATGAATTATGAATTAAAAATCTTCCTGATTCATCTTTTATATTTCATAAGTATTTCATAAATTTTATCTATAGGAGTTAGGACTTACGCACTGAAAAATGTGCATTAACTAAACTACAAACTTAATGAAGTTTTTGTTTTAAATAATTTACAAAATACTCACCAGATTCTCACATTTCATTTGTATGTTGAAAATGACAATTCTCATTGAGCCGAAATAATGCGTCTTAAATAGAGTTCAAACCGAAGATTTGACTCAATTCACATAATCAATTTTTTGACAATGCGTAAGTCCTAGGAGTTTTTATTTTTATGGGTGAATTGCTACCAATAATCCAGTTAGGCGATCCGATACTGCGCCAAAAAGCTACACTGGTAGAAAATGTCAGTGATGAACGTATTCAAAAACTGATTGACGACTTAATGGCGACAGTTGCTCAGGCTAACGGTGTTGGTATTGCTGCACCTCAAGTTGCCCAATCCTATCGTTTATTTATCGTTGCCTCTCGCCCGAATCCCAGGTATCCCAACGCTCCGGAAATGGAACCCACTGCAATGATTAATCCCAAAATCATTGCTTCTTCAACGGAGATAGTTAAAGGTTGGGAAGGTTGTTTGTCTATTCCTGGGATTAGAGGATTAGTTCCCAGATTCCAAGCAATTGAAGTAGAATATACAGACCGAAATGGTAAACTACAAAAGCAAGAATTTACTGATTTTGTAGCTCGTATCTTTCAACACGAGTATGACCATCTCGACGGTATCGTCTTTTTAGATAAGCTAGAAAGTACTCTGGACATGGTCACAGAGCAAGAATATCAGAAAAGAGTGATTAACAACACTTAAGTATTAATAATTCTAAAGACTGATAATATCTTTGGAATTTTAAGTTACATTTAACCTATTGTTAACCATCTGGCTTGACGCAGTTATCGGGTAAATGACCAAAACTCTCAGTAGTCGCGAGAGATTAAGTCCTCGGGAGCAAAAGCTTGTCGATTTAGTCTCAGATCAGCAACAAAGCGATGAATCAAGTGAAACTACCAGCAAATCAGTTGCAGAATCAACAGTGCAACCACCCGTAGGTGGATTGCATATTGTTCATGCAACGACAGGGCGCGTCCGAATCCGTGCTACTGACGGTAGTCATAACTCGATACTTGAAACTATCTCTGAAAATTTAAGAAAGCAAGATGGGGTCAGGGAAGTCTCTGTTAATGATCAAACGGGCAGTTTAGTCGTTAACTTTGATGAAAATAAACTGTCCTTGCCCCAGATGTTGGAGAGACTCCAGCAATTTGACATACACCAATTGCCAGCTTCGCCTCAGGCAGAAAGCAAACAAGACCTCTTTGCCCCATGGAAATCTGCTGATTTTTGGAAGGAGCAGGGCATTTCGTTTATTCCGATGTTTACGGGGCTAGCAGTCACTGGGGGACTGGGAATCAGCGGTTTGCCATCGATTCCGGTTTACATGATTACGGCAAATGTAACTCGTCGGGTGATTAACTCTCTTAAGCCTCAATTTGCAGCATCAGAAATCAAGAAAAATTCTCAAAAAGCTTCGGAAATAAAACCCAATAAAACTGACCAAGCTTCATTATCAAAAGTGCAGCAAACATTTCCCATCAAAACTGAAAAGTCAACAAATGTTGTTGACAAGGTTAACGAGGTAGCAGCACAGCCTGGAAAAATTGCTTATAGCGTTGTTCATGCCATTCCAGGACGTATCAGGTTTAATGTGCCGCGAGTTGCCGGGGATCGCGCTTATGCGCGGCGACTTGAAAGGTTACTGAAAACCGATTCTAAAGTGACAAGCGTGCGTGTGAATTGCGATGCCGCATCAATTGCGATCGCCCACAAAGCAGGTGAGATACCAGTGTCGTATTGGGTTGGTTTGATGGAGTTGGCTGACAAAACAATCCCTCAAACAACACCTGTAAACACAACACCTGTAAACACAACAGAGCAACCGCTTCCACCAAATCAGCTTGTAGAACCAGCGGGATCAACAACAGCAGAACAGCAGCCAATCGAAACAGCCAGTGTATGGTCTGATTTCAAGACTCCGGCTCTTTCTACAGCTCTCAAGTTTCTGGCGGACTTTCCGTTAGACTCAGTTCCCGACTCAGGAACATTGGAGGACAAAAATGGCTGGTTCAACATCGCAATTAACACTGTATTCAAGTAAGAAGTCTCAGGAAATAGTAGAGGAAGAGACTCATTCTCCAATAGCAAAGCCACACTCTGGGGTTTATTACAGCATTACCCATGCACTTCCAACCAGAGTAGGATTTTGCATTCCTCGGATATCCGAAGATCGAGAATATGTGCAGCGCTTGCAGAATTTGCTCGCTTGTGAGCCTTGGATAATTACTCAGCAAATCAATTACATGGCAGGGTCTATTGTCATTACTTACAAATCTGGTATTATGTCAGATTCTGAGATTCGTCTGTATTTGGCTAATCTGATTGAATCTGCCAGCAACCCAGAACAGACAATGCCAGCAACCGAAAAGCCAGTGATTTCATCCTCTGTATCTCAAAGAGCCACTCGTAAGAGCGTTGTACAAGAAAAAGAGAATGGTTACGAAACTGTGAGTGCGGGCGTCTCGTCTGATCCCCGATCAGTTGGGATGGGAGTATCCTTGCAATCCAAATTAGAGAGGGCGGGAGTATCCCTAGGATTGGAATTAAAAGGGGGGGACCAGATGCCCACCCCACAAGATCAATCCAATCATGATCTTGCCAAAACTCATCAAACAGTAAAGCAACCAGCAACAGTGACGTATAGCATTGCTCATGCAATTCCAGGGCGAGTGCGTTTTCGCGTGCCTCGAATAGCTAAAGACTCAAAATACGTCCAACGATTGGAGGCATTGCTCAAAGCAGATCCTGTCGTCACTGGCGATCGCGTTAATAATGCGGCAGCCTCAATTGTGATTACCTACAAGTCTGGAGCAATGCTCAATTCCCAAAAGCGTTCTTTGAGCCTTTTGGAACAAGCCATATCATATCTATCCAGTCTGATTCAATCTGCTGCTGGGGATAGTGTTGTTGCCATAAATTAGCCAGAAGATAGGCAAGCCGTCGCTTGAAAGTAGGATGTATGGGTGTCAGGAAATAGGGTACCTTTAACAGTTACCAGTTATCAGTTATCAGTTATCAGTTTCATCCTTTGCATGTTTAAGTCCCCCACCAAGAGCACCGTTCGTCAAGAGACGTGCCGTAGGCATAAGCGTTGGTGGTGGGTTTAAATCCCCCACCAGCCCCAGGGCGTCACTGCGGCTGGTACTGTTCACTGTTCACTGTTTTAAAGTCCCCCTACAACCCCCACCCCCTTAATGCACCCTATCTGTGTCTTGCACAGCAGGCTTTGAAAATTCAATTTGAACAATTTTTGTATGAGAGAGAAGAAGAAGAAATGGCAGAACTTAGTGTGCAAATACCGCCCTCCCGAGGTCATGTTTCCGAAGTCGCTGTAGCGGCAAAAAATGGGAAGGGTTCTTTAGTTGAGAGGAATGGACACTCTCAGGTTCAGTCTCCCAAAGTTCCATGCAGCCTTGTGCATGCGACCCCGGGAAGGATGAGGTTGCGAGTACCTCGTCTGCGTTATGATGCGGACTATGCACAACGCCTGCAAGTGTTGTTGGAAGCTGACTCCCTTGTAACAAGTGTTCGGATCAAGCCTGCGGCGGCGTCACTGACAGTCACTTATCAACCCAACAAAGTTTCAGATGCTAAGATACGTTCGCATCTGAGCTATTTGATCCAAGCAGCTAGTGAAGTCATCGTTCTCAAACAATCCAAGCCACAACCTGCGTCAGATGCAGAAGAAAAATCTTGGCCTGGAATCCAACTTTCGGCTATAGCTACGGCTTTAGCTGTGTTGGGTGGACCGCTGGGATTGACTATTCCGCCTGTTATGGTGGCGGGAAGTATCGCCCTTGCCACATTGCCGGTTGTCAAACGAGCTTGGGAGGGGATCTGGGTTGACCGCAAACTGAATATTGACTTTCTGGATTTTATGGCGATCGCCATTACCACAGTCCAAGGTCAATTTCTCACGCCTGCGTTGATGCTAAGTTTAATTGAAGTTGGGGAGAATATACGCGATCGCACGGCTCGTTCTTCGGCTAAGCAAACTCTGGATCTGCTGAGTTCCCTCGGACAGTTCGTCTGGGTTGAGCGTGATGGTGAAAAGGTGCAAATTCCTATCCAGGACGTGCAGCGAGGGGATACGGTAATTGTTTACCCTGGCGAACAAGTGCCGGTGGATGGGACGATCCTGCGAGGTAAAGCCCTATTGGATGAGCAGAAACTCACCGGTGAATCGATGCCGGTTTTGAAGAAAAAGGGACAAACCGTTTATGCCTCAACCCTCATGCGCGAGGGACGAATTTATATTTTGGCGGAACGGCTAGGTAACGACACCTGTGCTGGACAGAGCATTAAGTTAATGCAAGAAGCTCCCGTCCACGATACCCGCATGGAAAACTATGCCTTGAACATTGCTCAAAAAGCTGTCGTGCCAACATTGCTACTTGGTGGGGCAGTATTTGCCGTAACCCGGAACCCAGCACGGGCAGCCAGTGTCCTGACCCTAGACTTTGCCACTGGTATTCGCGTATCAGTTCCGACAACGGTTTTAGCAGCCCTGACTTATGCAGCACGGCGCGGTGTTCTCATCCGTAGCGGACGAGCGTTAGAAAAGCTAGCAGAAGTTGACACCATTGTCTTTGATAAGACAGGCACACTGACTCAAGGTGAAGCGGCTGTTGTTGGTGTCGAAAGTCTTAATCCGGCAACGTCAACAACACGAGTGCTGGAACTGGCTGCTGCTGCCGAACAGCGTCTAACTCACCCAGTGGCAGAGGCAATTGTGCGCTACGCCCAAACCCAGGGAATCGAAGTTCTGCCCCGTAGCAAGTGGGATTATCAACTTGGTTTGGGCGTGAAAGCAGAAATTGATGGGGAGACTGTTTACGTAGGCAGCGAGCGCTATCTGCGTCAAGAAGGCGTTGAGATGAATCTCAATGGGCATCAAAAAGAGGCAAAATCACTGATTTATGTCGCGAGTAATGGTCAACTTCAAGGTAGAATAGAGTACAGTGACATACTGCGTCCAGAAAGTCGAGAAGTTATCACAGCGCTGTTGACAGTCGAAGGTGTGGAAGTCCACATGCTGACTGGGGATAACAAGCGGACTGCTAGTGCTGTTGCTGCTCAATTAGGAATTCATCCGACGCATACCCACGCAGAAGCTTTTCCTGAGCAGAAAGCCACAGTTGTCCGCGATCTGCACGAACAAGGCAAAACAGTTGCATTCGTTGGCGATGGGATCAACGATTCGCCAGCTTTAGCCTATGCTGATGTTTCCGTTTCGTTCGCCAACGGTTCTGAAATTGCCCGCGAAACTGCGGACGTAGTGCTGATGCAGAATGACTTGCATGGTCTGTTGGAGGCAATTGAAATTGCCCGTAAAGCCAGGCAGTTGATTCGGCAAAACACGAGTCTGATCGCTGTTCCTAATATAGGGGCATTAGTAGTAGCAGTTTTGTTTGGTCTTAACCCTCTAGCAGCAACAGTCGTTAACAATGGTTCGACAGTTGTTGCAGGAGTCAATGGTTTGCGCCCAATTCTCAAAAGCCGCAAACAAAAAACTCTACCATCAGTAGGATGAGATAGCTGTCCTAACGATAGTAGGATTGTAGACTTTCTAAAATTTTTCAGTTCATCAGGAGGAAAATCGTCATGGGATTTAAAATTACTGACTTCGTTGAAGACGCTGGCGCACCCGGTATTATAGCCGGTATTGGAGCAGTACTCTTAGCACCGGTCGTGATTCCGGTTGTCGCTGGGATTGGTAAACCAATAACCAAGTCATTGATTAAAGGTGGACTTGCTCTCTATGAAAAAAGCAAGGGAGCCGCTGCAGAACTTGGTGAAAGTTGGGAGGACATTGTAGCTGAAGCCAGAGCAGAACTTGCTGAAGGAAGACAGCTACCAGCAGTTGATGTTGCAAGTACCTCTGCTGACAATGTTTCTGATAACGGTGTGTAATTTCCAGTCATTTCTTGTTCCCTGGTTCAGCCAGGGAACATCCAAGGAAATTCGTAATTCGTCATGTTTTTCTACTCAATGACAAATTACGAATTCCTAAATTAGGAGGGTAGTTAAGTGTTAAAAAATGGTTATATGAATCTCACCCAGATGCCTAAAATTATTGATCAAAACTCTATAAAAACTGCACTTAAACCCATATCTACGCGGGTTGTCAGTTCTACCCCAGGACGCTTGCGTTTGCGAGTGGCACCGTCCCATCGTCAATCTGGGGAAATGCAACGGATTGCCAATGCGCTACAAGCAAATCCAAATGTTAATCAGGTGCGGACTAACATCCAGAATGGCAGCATTGTCATAAATCATGATGGTGAAAATGGAAGTGTGGATAATGTTTTCGCCTCGCTGCGGGATTTAGGCATTATTTTCGGTGATATCGCACTAGGAAAGTCCCAAGCAGCAGCAGGAGTCTCCAATGCAGTTGTGGATTTGAACAAGCAAGTCCAACAAGCGACAAGTAATGTTGTTGATTTGCGCGTTCTTTTTCCTTTAGGACTGGGTATCTTTTCTATTCGGCAGTTACTTGTTAGGGGATTGCAATTGGAAACGATTCCTTGGTATGTGTTGGCTTGGTATGCCTTTGATAGTTTTATTAAGCTGCACGGCACGAGTCAAACACAATCAAATAGCAAGTCATAGCTAACATTGGGAATTAAACATCCAACTCCCTGTTCGCAAGTTTTTGTCCCGTACTGAGGGGAGAATCTGGCTTCCTTCATGAGCTAGAGTGGTGTCTGGTGATGGAACGCAAGCTTCCACGAGCCATCCCGGTTGACATAGGTACTACTCATCATTACTGTGAACGGTTCGCGTCCCTCACGCTGTGCAGTAGCTTTATAGATCACAACAGCACTGTCTGTCATCAATTGCAAAATTCGGGGCGCATCGTCGATGCGCCAAAAGAAGAATGGTGGTTGCCCCGAATTGACCGCGATTGTGGTTTCCTTGTTCAATACCCCAAAAGTTCCCACAGTAAGGGCATCGTCAGTGAGGTATCCCCGAATTAAGTCAACGTTTGCAGCAGAGCTAGCCTCCCAAAACTGTTCCTCAAGTGCCATCAAGGTTTCTTTCAAATCCATCTTTGTTTTCTTTCTTTTACCAAGGGAAACATCTTGTAATCAAAAATATTGAATCACGCGCTAGAATGCTTTGTGATGCCCGCAGGACATAGTCATTTATTGCGGTCAACACATGATTTTCATTGACGGCACAATGACCGCAGTCATCGCGGTCTTCGTCTGCTACAAAAGATTTCAAGCTATTTGCAATTAACTTGAGCTAGAGCGGATGATTGCGATCTGGTTGCAAATAATGTGAGCCGAGTTGCAGTTAATTTGAGCCAGAGTGCATTTTCATTTGCAAATAATCTGAGCCAGAAATTGACATGATTGTAAGCCAGACTGATTATGTTTGCAAGCCGCAACAATTAACAGCCGCAGCTGCACGTTCTGGATCCATAAGCGATCGCCAATACAAGCAAGCATTACTGTCACCTTAGCAAATCACCTAAAAGGTGGGGAATCTTTAGTTAGACCCCCACTAGCAAAAGCTTTAACGTGAGGTTGCCCTAGCGTGTCTGAGTCTTTGGTAGCGTGGTTGTCTGTTTTGCGACAGCGGAGCCGCCATCAGTAAAACCTTTTCCAACAGCCAAGGAGCCATACGGTTGCACCACACGGCTAAATGACTTTGCCATCCTATCAAGATTTCTGGTGAATCCCTTGCTAGTCCGGTAACAAGTGCCTGAGCCACTTTCTGGGCAGTCACGGGTACTACCCACCGAAACCACTGTAACTCTCGCACCATATCAGTGTCGGTCAGAGATGGCAGCAAAGCTATGACTCGGATATTGTGTGCAGCTAGCTCGCCGCGCAGGGCTTGGGTGAAGCCTATAATCGCAAACTTGGTGGCGCTATAGGTTGCCATTGTCGGCGCTGCCACCTTGCCCATCAAGCTGGAAACATTCACGATAGTCCCTGAGCCTTGTACCACCATGCGTCGGGCAACGAGACGAGTCATGGTGTACATTCCGATTAAATTAACGGATATCTCTGCCTCGACATTTGACAGTCGAGAGTTTAAGAAGGGCGCTTGGTGGGCAACTCCAGCGCAGTTAACGAGCAGATCTATTGGTCCGTGATCTCGCCAAGCTTGGGCGATCGCAATATTCACTTCTACAACAACAGACAAATCCAAAGGCAAGGTGACGACTTCCACACCAAGCATCTCTATTTCAGTGGCGACTTCAGCTAACCGAGCAGAGTCCCGTGCCACTAACAACAGGCGTTTGACTCCTTGTCTTGCTAATTCGATGGCGATCGCTCTTCCAATACCACGTGAGGCTCCAGTAACAAGAGCCGTTTTTCCTTGAATATCCATAGTTAAAACCTCCAGAGTTGAAGTCTCATCGTGCCAGCCCGTCAATGCCAAGTTGAAGGATTTTGTAACAAAGCGTGCATCCTTAGCGTGGAGTGAGACGAAAGAGACTCGTGATTGGGGTATGAATTGAACTCAACCGTTCGTAGTCAGAAATTTATGAGAAATCTTGCTTGTCTTACCGCATGCTTGTAGACAAACTTTGGGTATGTATTTAGTCAGACTTCAGTAAGATTTGAGTTGGACTGGCAATACGTAAGAATGAAGTAAGTAAGCAACCGTCTGAATGAATCCTCAGCGTAAAAGGAGCAATAAAGATATTTCAAGAGCCGTCTTGCTGGAAAATTGGTGTAAAGCAGTCGGAGAAATATCTTTGCTGATAATTCAAAGAATCAGTGAATCAGTGAAAAGCCTAGATTTACGTAGAGCATGGATAACACCTCTTTTAGATACAAGTATCTACCAGAACCAACTGTACTTTGCATACACTAGCAAGGGGATCAACTACCTGCAATGTTTATTAACAATATTTCTTAAGTTTTACTTAACTTTACACATCTCTCAGAAACAAGAAAGCAGCAAGGTGCTTTATCCTTGGTTTTAGGAACCTCTTAATAAAAAGTGACTTGGCTATGAAAAAACTTATTAATAAATCAGAAGACTTTATTCGCGAAAGTTTACAAGGTATGGCTGCGGCTCATGCCGATTTAATCAAAGTCAACTATGACCCTGCCTTTGTCTATCGAGCCGATGCAGCCGTACAAGGAAAAGTAGCGATTATTTCTGGTGGTGGTAGCGGTCATGAACCGATGCACGCAGGCTTTGTGGGGATGGGAATGCTAGATGCTGCTTGTCCTGGAGAGGTTTTCACTTCTCCTACCCCTGACCAAATGCTGTCAGCTGCTAAGAGAGTCGATGGGGGTGCTGGTATCCTTTATATCGTCAAGAACTACAGCGGCGATATCATGAACTTTGAGATGGCAACAGAGTTAGCCCGTAGTGAAGGTATCCGGGTGCTAAGTATTTTGATTGATGACGATGTAGCGGTGAAGGACAGCTTGTATACACAAGGACGGCGGGGTGTGGGAACAACAGTGCTAGCAGAAAAAATCTGTGGTGCTGCGGCACAGCAAGGGTATGATTTGCAGCGAATAGCAGATCTGTGCCGTCGCGTGAATTTGAATGGACGTAGCTTGGGGATCGCACTGACTTCCTGTACAGTACCCGCGAAAGGAACGCCTACCTTTAAACTAGGAAACCAGGAAATAGAAATGGGGATCGGTATCCACGGTGAACCAGGACGCGATCGCATGACTCTCAAATCAGCAGACGAGATCACTGAGATGCTGGCGCTATCGATTATTGAAGATGCGCCCTACACTCGTACAGTGCGGGAGTGGGATGAAGAAAAAGGGGAATGGGTGGATGTGGAATTGATTGATCCCGCTTTTGAAAAGGGGGATAAGCTGCTGGCTTTCGTCAACAGCATGGGTGGTACTCCTATTTCTGAACTTTATATTGTTTACCGTAAACTGGCTGAAATCTGCGAACAGAAGGGATTGCAAATTGTGCGAAACCTGATTGGTCCTTACATCACTTCTTTGGATATGCAAGGTTGTTCGATTACCCTGTTGAAGTTGGATGATGAGATGATTCGGTTATGGGATGCGCCTGTAAAGACACCGAGTCTGCGGTGGGGAGTTTGAGAAATGGTGACAAAACAGCAGATATTGCAATGGTTGCAAACATTTGCAACTGAGATAGAGCAGAATAAAGACTATTTGACAGAATTAGATGCGGCGATCGGTGATGCTGACCACGGGATCAATATGGATCGCGGTTTCAAAAAGGCGATCGCTCAGTTACCAACTGTTGCAGATAAGGATATTGGCAGCATTTTGAAAACAGTCAGTATGACTTTAATTTCCTCAATAGGCGGTGCGAGTGGTCCTCTGTATGGCACTTTGTTTCTGCGAGCAAGTACAGCCGTAGCTGGTAAACAGGAACTGAATGAGCAGGATATGCTAGGGCTACTCCAAGCTGGGTTAGATGGTGTGCTTGGGCGTGGCAAAGCACAACTTGGCGACAAGACGATGCTTGATGCGCTATCTCCTGCTGTCACAGCTTTTGGGCAGGCTGTAGGTGAGGGAAACAGTACATTGGAAGCGATGCAACGAGCTGTAGCAGCAGGTGAACAGGGGATGAAGGATACTACGCCGATGCTTGCTAAAAAAGGACGGGCTAGTTATTTAGGAGAACGCAGCGTGGGACATCAAGATCCAGGGGCGACTTCTTCCTATTTAATGTTGAAGAGTTTGTTGACAGTGTTGGAAAGTTTTAGTTGAACCAAAAGACTTCACCCTGATTTCTATTTCTCCTCAACCTAGAGTGATAAAAGATACTTATTGACATAGATAAAAAGCTGTGGGATATTTCTATTAAAATACGGTAAATTGATGGATTTACAGTACTAAAAAAGTTCCTTAGTTAAAGGCTTTCAGAAAGTGAGAAGCTAATTTAACCAAAATGTGGAGAAGTTTAAAACTTCGCTTGTTGCAACAGGCGCGAAGCTATACATATTTGAGGCTGTGCGGCGGGTTTTGTTGTGCTTAGCAATCTGTCTGATTCAGTCAAGCAAGTTTATTTTCGGTGTCTATTTAAGGTGAAATGCTCTTGAAAACTATCTTTGCAAACGCGATCGCGTACTCGAAGGGAGCGCTTAGCGCAATCGCAACAACAGCTGCCTTTGTATCAATAGCTTCCCTAGTGACCACACTGCCTGCTATGGCAGCATCATTCACTCAGTTTTCGTTTAAAACTAATGTCACGGCTAGTCCGATTAACGATCCTACAGGTAATCTGTTAAATGACCCCACAAGAGATATCCGCCTGGACTCAGTGGTGTTTAATGGAAACACGATTAGCAACTTTGAGGTTGTCAAACAGGCAAAGATTCTCCAAAACGATACCTACACCCTCGACGATGGAAGTGTCCTGGGCGTACTCCATTCAGGACGAGGTCCCAATACCCCCCGCGACAACCTGCTTGGAGAAGGTCCCTCAAAACCCAACCCAACTGATCAAGACATTATTAACAGTTTGGGCAACCTAAATCTGAATAGTATTCTGGTCACGCGTGAAAATGCAAATACAGCAAGTATCGAGGTCTCTTTCGAGAATCCCGTGAATACCTTCTTGTTCTGGGAGCGTGGTGGAACACCGGGTGGAGCAGTTGCAGGCGATAGCGATTTATTCGTTGAAGCGTTGGACGATAATAATGCAGTTGTAGCAAGTTACAAAATATTGAGGCAAAACTACACGAAAGCTGACTACAACATCAGTACTGAGGTCATTCCAGTTCTTAACAATGGACCTTTCAATATTGGGTCGCAAGGCATTAGGCTGGATGGAATTACCACGAAAACACTGCGATTAACTAGCTCTAACAATAATGGACTACTTATACCAATTTAATGTGAAGCTGCATATAATAGAGAAGTTGCAAATTGCATAAGTTTAAGTACTCATGGGCCGCTCATTCAAGGTTGAGATAACAGAAAGCGAAGAGGAATTGAAAAAACGG
>JAESFT010000170.1_pt1 | contig 75517 bp, 73 predicted proteins | sample 9269451 | NCBI WGS metagenome assembly JAESFT01 (sample SAMN14502557, study PRJNA617106) | algae metagenome | isolation source: Scytonema hyalinum WJT4-NPBG1 and co-occurring heterotrophs from well... | place: USA: Mojave Desert, Joshua Tree National Park, California | collected 2006-05-25 | reverse complement strand
GCCCAACAACGTCATTCTCTGCGACACCAAGGGCGTGATCTACCAGGGCCGCAGCGAGGGCATGAACCAGTGGAAATCGGCCCATGCGGCCGAGACGAACGCCCGCACCCTGGCGGATGCGCTCGACGGTGCCGATGCCGTGTTCGGCCTCTCGGCCAAGGGTGCGTTCACGGACGAGATGATCCGCTCCATGGCGCCCAATCCCATCATCTTCGCCATGGCCAATCCCGATCCTGAAATCACCCCCGAGGAAGTGGCACGCATCCGCGACGACGTGATCATCGCCACGGGCCGCTCCGACTACCCGAACCAGGTCAACAACGTCCTCGGATTCCCTTACATCTTCCGCGGCGCGCTCGACGTTCAGGCGACGACGATCAACATGGAGATGAAGATCGCAGCCGCGCAAGCGCTCGCGGAACTCGCCCGGGAGGATGTTCCCGATGAAGTTGCGGCCGCCTATCAGGGCTCGCGTCCGCGCTTCGGGCGCGAATACATCATCCCCGTGCCTTTCGACCCGCGCCTGATCCACACGATTCCCATGGCGGTGGCGAAGGCCGCTATGGATACGGGCGTTGCGCGCCGCCCCATCGTCGACATGCGCTCCTACAAGGCGCAGCTTTCCGCACGGCGCGATCCGGTGGCCGGCACGCTCAACCGCATCTTCGAGCGCGTGCGCAAGTTCCCGAAGCGCGTCGTGTTCGCGGAGGGCGAGGAGGAGCAGGTGATCCGCGCCGCCCTGTCCTTCGTCAACCAGGGCCTCGGCAAGGCGATTCTCGTCGGTCGCGAGGATCGCATCCAGGAAACGGCCACCCAGGCCGGTATCGAGCTCGAAGGCCGCGAGGGCATCGAGATCCACAACGCGCGCCTGTCGCACCGCAATGCGACCTATGCGCAGTTTCTCTACGAGCGCCTGCAGCGCAAGGGCTACCTGTTCCGCGACTGCCAGCGCATGATCAACCAGGACCGCAACCACTTTGCCGCCTCCATGGTGGCCCTGGGCGATGCGGACGCCATGGTGACGGGCGCGACGCGCAACTACTCGACGGCGCTAGCCGACGTGCGCCACGTGATCGACGCCAAGCCCGGTCATCGCGTGATCGGCGTTTCTCTGTGTCTCGCCCGCGGCCGCACGGTCCTCGTGGCGGATACGGCAATCCACGAGATGCCGAGCGCGCAGGAGCTTGCTGAGATCGCCATCGAATCTGCGGGCGTCGCACGCCGTCTCGGCTATGAGCCGCGTGTGGCCCTGCTTTCATTCTCGACCTTTGGTCATCCGAAGGCGGAGCGCGCGGAGAAGATCCAGGAAGCCGTGGAGATCCTCGACGGGATGCGGGTCGATTTCGAATACGACGGCGAGATGTCCGCCGACGTCGCGCTCAACCGGGACGTGATGGCGCAATACCCGTTCTGCCGTCTCACGGGACCGGCGAACGTCCTCGTCATGCCGGCGTTCCATTCGGCGTCGATCTCGACCAAGATGCTGCAGGAGCTCGGCGGCGCGATGGTGCTGGGCCCGCTCGTGGTGGGCCTCGACAAGCCGGTGCAGATCGTCTCCCTCGGGGCGACCGACAACGACATCGTCAACATGGCGGCTCTCGCTGCCTACAATATCGGCGGGTGAGGACCGCTTGCGGGCTCAGTCCATGCTGTCGTGGAGAGAGCCCGCTTCGAGGTCCGCCAAGTTTCGGCTTCGGTTCAGATCTGGCCTGTCCGGTCATCCGGATTTCGGGGGCTGACTGTCAAACTTGAGAGTGGCGAAGGTGTCGCTGGCAGGCTAAACACCGCCGAGAAGACCGAAGGAAAGTGTTTGGACTATGGGGCAGCCTACAAAAGTCGTGTTCGATATCGGCAATGTTCTGCTGCGCTGGGATCCGCGCAATCTCTACCGCCGGATCTTCGACGACGAGGAGCAGATGGAATGGTTCCTCTCCCATGTCTGCACCCATGATTGGAACGTGGAGCAGGACCGGGGCCGCGATTGGGACGAGGCCGTGGCTCTTCTCGTCAAGGATCACCCGAAACACGAGGCCCAGATCCGCGCCTTCCACGAGCGCTGGGACGAGACCGTGTCCGGCGTCTTCGAGGATCATGTCGCCCTGCTGCTGCGGTTGCGGGAAGCAGGCGTGCCGAACTACTGCATCACCAACTTCTCCGGCCCGAAATTCATCGAGTCCCAGAAGCGCTTCCCGTTTCTGGCTGGCTTCGACGGGATCATCGTGTCCGGCGACGAGCGCCTCCTGAAGCCCGATCCCGCCATCTACCACCTCCTGCTCGACCGGTATGGGCTTGTCGCCGGCGACTGCGTGTTCATCGACGATTCCAGGGCCAACGTGGAGGCTGCCCGCGCCGTCGGCATGCATGCGATCCACTGCGTCGAAGGGATCGATCTCGCGGCGGAGCTGCGGAGATATGGCTTTCCGGTGTGATGACCGCACTTGCTCTCCCGGCCCCCTTGAGCCATCAGGCAGCATGCGGGTTTTCGACACCTCCCTTCCCATCGACGCCGTCCTCGAGGATTTGACGGCGAGCCTTCGCGTTCGCTCCAATGCGGTGCTCGTGGCCGCTCCGGGCGCGGGCAAGACCACGCGCGTGCCCCTGGTGCTGCTCGGCGAGCCCTGGGTGAACGGTGGAAAGCTCATCGTGCTGGAGCCGCGGCGCCTGGCCGCGAGGGCGGCTGCGGCGCGCATGGCGCAGACGCTGGGCGAGGCGGTTGGAGAAACCGTGGGCCTGCGCGTCCGCCTAGGGTCCAAAATCAGCCGCCGGACCCGGATCGAGGTGGTGACCGAGGGCGTCTTCGCCCGGATGATCCTGGACGATCCATCCCTCGACGGTGTCGCGGCCGTTCTTTTCGACGAATTCCATGAGCGCTCCCTCGATGCGGATCTCGGCCTCGCGCTCGCTCTCGATGCTCAGGGGGGCTTGAGGGAGGATCTCCGCCTCCTTGTCATGTCAGCGACGCTCGACGGCGCACGGGTGGCGAAGCTTCTAAGCGGAGCGCCCGTCGTCGAATCCGAGGGCCGCGCCTATCCGGTCGAGACGCGCTATCTCGGACGCGATCCAAATAAGCGCATCGAGGAGCAGGTGGCGGATGCGGTCACCCGCGCCTTGCGAGCCGAGGGCGGCTCCCTGCTGGTCTTCCTGCCGGGGCAGGGGGAGATCCGCCGGGTCGAGACCCTATTGCGCGAGCGCATCGGCGATCCCGCGGTCGACATCGCGCCGCTCTACGGCGCCTTGGAGCGCGGCGAGCAGGATCTCGCGGTCAGTCCTGCCAAGCCTGGGCGTCGCAAGGTGGTGCTCGCAACCTCCATTGCCGAGACCTCGCTCACCATCGAGGGCGTGCGGGTCGTCATTGATTCTGGGTTGGCCCGCGTGCCGGTCTACGAGCCGAATATCGGCCTCACGCGGCTTGAAACCGTGCGCGTTTCCCGTGCCGCCGCCGACCAGCGGCGGGGCCGTGCCGGCCGCACGGAGCCCGGCATCTGCTATCGTCTCTGGGAGGAGGCCGCGACCGGTGCGCTGGAGCCCTTCGGACGGCCGGAAATCCTCTCGGCCGATCTCGCCCCCTTGCTTCTCGATTGCGCCGCCTGGGGCGTCACCGATCCAACGTCGCTGGCCTTCCTCGATCCGCCGCCCGCATCGGCCCTGAAGGAAGCGCGAACGCTCCTCCAGCAACTCGGCGCCCTCGATGGGGAGGGGCGCATCACGGATATGGGCCGACGCCTGCGCGATCTGCCCCTGCCGCCGCGTCTGGCCAGGATGATCCTGGCCGCAGGCGAAAGCGGACAGGCCCGCGAAGCCGCAGATCTCGCGGCCGTTCTCGTCGAGCGCGGTCTGGGAGGTGACGCCGTGGATCTCGCGGATCGCGTCGAGCGCTTCCGGCGCGACCGCTCGGGCCGTGCCCAGGACATGCGGCGCATGGCGCAGGGGTGGGCTAAGGGCGGTGAGTCTGCATCCGTCGGCGAGCCGCATTCCATTGGAGCGCTGCTGACGCTGGCCTATCCTGACCGGGTTGCGAAGGCTCGGGGCAAGACGGGTGAATATCCAATGGCCGCGGTGCCGTGCTCGAAGCGCATGAACGGCTGGCGCGGGAGCCTTATCTCGCTATCGCCGAGATCGCAGGCGGTGCCGCATCGGCGCGCATTCTGGCTGCCGCGGCCTTGGCGCCGGACGAAATCGACAGCTTGTTCCGCGAGGCTATCGAGCAGCGCGACGAAATTGTCTTCGACCGGCAGGCCAAGGCTCTGCGGGCGCGGGGTGTCCGTCGCCTCGGGGCCTTGGTCCTGAACGAGCGCCCCCTGAAAGTTCCGGCCACGGAGGAGGCCGCGCGGGCGCTGGCCGAAGGTCTCATGTCCCACGGGCTTGATATCCTGCCGTGGTCGAAGGCGCTGGCGCAATGGCGCGAGCGCGTGAAGTTCCTGCGCAGGGCCGAGGGCGAGGAATGGCCGGACCTGTCCGACGAAGCCTTGAGCCGGACGGCCCGGGAATGGCTGGCGCCTCATCTCGTGGGACGAAGCGGCCTGACCGAAATCGGTCCCGATCTGCTGAGCGAGGCCCTGCGCGCTCTGCTGCCCTGGAAGCTGCAGCGGCGTCTCGATGCCGAGGCGCCTACTCATATCGAGGTGCCGACCGGATCGCAGATTCCCATCGGTTACGGAGCGGAGGAGGGGCCCGTTCTCGCCGTGCGGGTGCAGGAGCTGTTCGGGCTCGACAAGCATCCCACCATCGCGGCTGGGCGCGTGCCGCTCATCTTGCATCTGCTGTCGCCGGCTCAGCGTCCGATCCAGATCACCCGCGACCTGCCGGGATTCTGGCGCGGCTCCTGGGCGGCAGTACGGGCCGACATGCGCGGGCAATATCCCAAGCATCCCTGGCCCGAGGATCCGCTCACCGCACCGCCGACGCGGCGTGCCAAGCCACGCGGGACGTAAGGTTCGATTCCTGTCTAGTCCGGTTGACCCGCGTCGAAGCCGGCATGGTAAGCAACCTCGCCTTCGGGCTCGGCGCCGTTGAAACTCAGGCGCTGGAAGTATTCCGGCGGCACATCGCCGTAGCGCAGCTTCGGGTCGCTGACGAAGCCGAAACGCCGGTAATAGGCCGGGTCGCCAAGGAGCACGCAGCCTTCCGCGCCGGCAGCCCTGAGGCGCTCAAGCCCCTCGCGAACGAGCGCCTGCCCGACGCCGCGGCGCTGCATCGCGGGCTCGACCGTGACCGGGCCCAATCCGAACCAGCGGCCGGCCTCACCATTGATGGTGACGGGCGAGAACGCCACGTGGCCGATGATCCGACCTTGTTCCTCGGCAACGAGGGAAAGTGTCAGTGCGCCCGCATCCCGGAGCGCATCGACGATGGCAGCCTCCGTCCCGCTGCTGTGGGGCGCATCCTTGAACGCGGCGGACGTGACGGCTCGGATTGCGGCAGCATCCTCGGCATTCTCAGGACGTATGACCATGGGAGATCAGTCCCGAAACGACTCGATCAGCCGTTCCGCCGTGGCGGGGTTGAGTGCCATGGGGATGTTGTAAACGAGGGCCAGGCGCATCAGGGCCTTTACGTCTACGTCATGCGGATGCGGCGAGAGCGGATCAACGAAGAAGAAGAGCGCGTCGATCTTTCCCTCGGCGATCATGGCGCCGATCTGCTGGTCGCCGCCGAGGGGGCCGCTTTTGAGGCGGGTGACCGACAGGGACGGGCAGCGCTCCATCACCCGTCCACCGGTGGTGCCGGTGGCGAAGAGGGCGAAGGGGCGAATGTCGTCCTCATACATGGCCACGAAGTCGGCCATATCGTCCTTCTTGGCGTCGTGGGCCACGAGCGCCAGCGTCAATTGCTTCATGGGGTGAGACAGCTCAATTGCTCCAGCGGTCACGCCACTGCATCTCGCCGGCCATGCAGTTGGTGCGCGGAGGGGACTGAATGCGGTTGATCAGGGGCTGCTGAGGCATGAGATTGGCGATTTCCAGCAGGATCTTGGTCTTGATCGCCTCGATGAACTGATCGCGTTCACGGACGGGAACCGTGAAAGCGCCCTGGCCGCCGATGACGCAGTCCTTGTAATAGATGTCGAGATCCGGAATGTCGAGGTAACCGGGCTGGCGCAACATGATCGGAAGGCCGTTGATGGTGATGCCCTTGGCCAAGGCCGCGTCACGGGCTTCGAGCACGAGCCGGCCCTGGTTGTTGGGCCCGTCCCCTGAGACATCGATGACCCGTCGCGTCGCGCTCAACCCGCTTTCATCGAGAAGCTTCACGCTGAAATCGATGGCGCTGGAAATCGACGTCCGCTGCGCCCGGCGCAGGGGCGTGGACGCGATCTTGTCCGCGAAGGCCATCAGGCTCTCGGAATTGTCCAGGACGGTCCAGGGAACGATCACCTTCTGGTCCGGCGAGCCGGCCCATTCCATGTAGGTCACGGCGATCCTGCCGAGCATCCCGCCGCGGATCGCATCGTGGACGAGCTTGGAGCGAAAGGCCTGGGCGAAGCCCTCCCGCTGCAGAGCCTGCTCGTCCGTGTCCATGGAGAAGGAGATGTCGACGGCGACGACCAGCGCGAGGTCGACCTCCGTCTCGGCCTGAGCCTCGTCGGGCGCGGCCAGAAGCGCCCAGAGACAAGCCAGTCCCGCGGCAAGGCGGATGAAGCCGGAACGAACCATCGGTATCTCCTTGTCGGGAGCCGTGTTGGTCTTCGAAATGTGCCAACTTCTGAAAGTAAGGCAAGGAGAGGCTGGGACCAGGGGTCCTATGAACGCTTGCGCTCCACGAGATCGAGCGCGGCCTGGAAGGCACCTTCGGCATCCAAATGCGTGGTGTCGAGGGTCATGGCGTCCGTGGCGGCTTTCAGCGGAGCGGTGCTGCGGTTCATGTCGCGCTCGTCCCGGCGGCGGATGTCCACGAGAATGGTCTCGTATTCCGCCTGCTCGCCCCGGCTCAGCAGTTCCCGGTGACGGCGCCGCGCCCGCTCCTCGGGCGCTGCGGTGATGAAGAGCTTCACCTGGGCATCGGGACAGACCACCGTTCCGATGTCCCGTCCATCCAGCACGGCGCCCGGTTCCTGGGCGGCGAACTGGCGCTGGAAGGCGAGTAGGGCATCCCGAACCGGCTGATAGGCGGAAACCACGGACGCGGCCTCGCCCATGGCGGCACCGCGCAGGCGGGAATCGTCCTCCAGGTGGCCGACGTCCAGGTTCTGGGCCACCTGCGTGGCGGCGTCCCGGTCGGCGAGCGGGATGTCGCGGTCCATGAGCACGCGGGCAACCGCCCGGTAGAGCAGGCCCGTGTCGAGATGGGCGAAGCCGTAATGTTCGGCCAAGCGCTTGCCCAAGGTACCCTTGCCCGAGGCGGCGGGACCGTCGATGGCGATGATCATGGGGCAACTCAATCCTGGATCGCGGCGCCAAGCTCGCGCATGAGCGGGATGAAGGAAGGGAAGCTCGTCGCGATCATGGTGCCGTCGTCGACCGTCATCGGCTGGACCGTCGCCAGGCCCATGACCAGGAACGCCATGGCGATGCGGTGGTCGAGATGGGTCGCCACCGGATTGCCGCCGCCGCGGACCTTGCCGTTCGAGCCGTGAACGAGGAGGTCGTCGCCCTGGATCTCGTGCTCGACGCCGGCCTCAGCCAACCCGGCCGCAACCGCCGCGAGGCGGTCGGATTCCTTCACGCGCAGTTCGTGGAGCCCCTGCATCCGGGTCGTGCCTTCGGCGAAGGAGGCCGCGACCGCCAGGATCGGGTATTCGTCGATCATCGCGGGCGCGCGGCCGTGCGGGACCGTGACGCCGGTGAGGCGGCTGTGGCGCACCCTCAGGTCCGCCACCGTCTCGCCGCCCTCGTCCCGCTCGTTCAGGCGCTCGATGGAGGCGCCCATTTCGATCAGGGTCGTGATGAGCCCGGTGCGCAGGGGATTCATCATCACGCCTTCGATCACCACGTCCGATCCGGGGGTGATCAGGGCCGCCACGAGGGGGAAGGCGGCCGACGATGGGTCGGTCGGCACCACGATATCGGTACCGCGCAACTCGGGCTGGCCCTGGAGAGTGATGGCGCGGCCATCGACGCCGTGGGGAGCGACTTCGACGCTGGCCCCGAAATGGCGCAGCATCCGTTCCGTGTGGTCGCGGGTTGCCTCGCGCTCGATGACGGTCGTTCTGCCAGGGGAGTTGAGGCCGGCGAGCAGGATCGCGGACTTGATCTGAGCCGAGGCCGCCGGGGTCTCGTAGGTGACCGGGATGGTCTCCTTGGGGCCGCGCAGGGTCAGCGGGACCCGTCCGCCTTCCGCCTCGCTGACTACGGTCACGCCCATCCGGGTCAGCGGATCGAGGATCCGGCGCATGGGGCGCTTGCGCAGGGAGGCGTCGCCGTCGAAGGTCGAGGTGATCGGGTGGCTTCCGGCCACGCCCATCATGAGGCGCGAGCCGGTGCCCGCATTGCCGAAATCGAGGACGTCCGTGGGCTCCGTCAGGCCGCCGATGCCCACGCCCGCGATCCGCCAGCGACCGGGGGCCTCGCGGGTGATGGTGGCTCCGAGCGCCCGGCAGGCTTCCGCGGTGCGCAGCACGTCGTCACCCTCGAGCAGCCCCTCGACCCGGGTCTCGCCGATCGAGAGCAGCCCGAAAATCATGGAGCGGTGCGAGATCGACTTGTCGCCCGGGACGCGGATGCGCCCCTTCAGGGGCGTTCCAGACCTGCTGGCGACCGGGGACGGCGATCCGTGCGCGTGCGACATTTTCGGGTTCCTTGCGACTTCTTATCCGGGCGGGCTCCTAACACGGGGTTTTCCCGCCGTCACGCGCAAGCTGGCGCAAGCCCGGAGCTCTCTTGCAATTTCCTATTTGACAAGGCATCCCCTCACGACTAACGGAGCCTTCCCAACCATTCACACTCATAAGGCAATCACCCGTGGCCAAACCGGAACTCGGCTTGAAGCGCCAGTGCATGAGCTGCGGCGCAAAATTCTACGATCTCAACAAGGACCCGGCTGTCTGCCCGAAATGTGGCACGGTATTCCAGGCGACGGCTCTGAGCCGGGTTGCAGCTCCCGTGGCTGCCCGTGCGGCCGTTGACGACGATGACACCGAGCTGGAAGCCGCCGGGCCGGAGATGGTCTCCCTCGACGAGGTTGAGGCCGGAGAGAACGAGAAGGACATCCCGGTCGACGACGACATCGACGTGGGCGACGATGTGGCCGATGACGATACCTTCCTCGAGGACGAGGAAGAGGGCGACGACGACGTGTCGGATCTGATCGACAGCGATCTGGAAGACGACGAAGAGGCTTGAACCTCAAAGCAGAGGCGACTATAGAGACGCCTCTGCTTCGACAGAGACCGTCGCGGTGCCTCAAACGCCGCGGATTCTAATGGGGCCATAGCTCAGCTGGGAGAGCGCTTGCATGGCATGCAAGAGGTCGGCGGTTCGATCCCGCCTGGCTCCACCAAATTCCTAAGAACAGCCGCCGCTCAGGCGGCTTTTTTGTTGTAGAGCCCTGTCCGGACCATCGATCCTGCCTCCGAAATTTAGATCCGGGCATCATTGGTCCTTTTTCTCATGGAAAGGGCGGCGATCTTCATTTTTAGTCACAGCGCCTTAAGCTAAGGCAGAGCCCTATAGCCACCGAAAGCGGGAACGATGACGCGCGTCCAGACGAATGGCCTTCAGGTTGCACCGATTCTTCACGATTTCATCGAACGGGAGGCGATTGCCGGCACGGGGCTGTCGAGCGCCGTCTTCTGGAGTGGCCTGGCCGGGCTCGTCCGGGACTTCGCGCCCCGCGACCGGGAGCTTCTCGCCGTCCGGGACAAGATCCAGGCCCAGATCGACGAGTATCACCGCGCCCGGGCCGGCAAGGCCTTCGACCAGGCGGATTACGAGCGCTTCCTGCGCGACATCGGCTATGTGCTGCCCGAGCCGGGGGACTTTGCCGTCCAGACGCAGCATGTGGACGACGAGATCGCCCGGATCGCCGGTCCTCAGCTGGTGGTGCCGGTCTCCAACGCCCGCTATGCGCTCAACGCCGCCAATGCCCGCTGGGGCAGCCTCTACGACGCCCTCTACGGCACCGACGCCATTCCCGAGGAGGAAGGCGCGACCCGGTCGGGCGGCTACAACAAGGCCCGCGGCGCCAAGGTGGTGGAGCGGGCCCGCGAGGTACTGGACCGGGCGGCGCCGCTCGCCGGAGGAAGCCACCGGGATGCGGTCGCCTACGCCGACCAAGGAGGCGCCCTCGTTGTGACGCTGCAGGACGGCAGCGAGACCGGCCTGATCGATCCGACCCAGTTCATCGGCTACCAGGGCGAGGCGGCCAATCCGACCTCCGTGCTCCTGCGCCACAACAACCTGCACCTGGACATCCGGATCGACCGCTCCCATCCGATTGGCGCCGAGGATCCTGCCGGCATCGCCGATGTGGTGCTGGAATCGGCCGTCTCCACCATCATGGACCTGGAGGACTCGGTCGCGGCGGTGGATGCGGAGGACAAGGTGCAGGTCTACCGCACCTGGCTCGGGCTCATGAAGGGCGATCTCGTCGAGAGCTTCGAGAAGGGCGGCAAGACCATCGAGCGCCGCCTCAACCCGGACCGGGTCTACACCATGCCGAACAGCGGCGAGCTGCGCCTGCACGGGCGCAGCCTCATGCTGGTGCGCAATGTCGGCCACCACATGTTCACCGATGCGGTCCTGGACGAGGAAGGCCAGGAAATCCCCGAGACCATTCTCGATGCCGCCGTGACCTCGCTGATCGCCATCCACGATCTCAAGGGTCAGGGGCCGATCCGCAACAGCCGCGCGGGCTCGGTCTACATCGTAAAGCCCAAGATGCACGGGCCGGACGAGGTGGCCTTCGCCAACGACCTCTTCGCCGCTGTCGAGGACATGCTGGGCCTTGCGCGCAACACGCTCAAGATGGGCATCATGGACGAGGAGCGGCGCACCTCGGTCAACCTGAAGGCCTGCATCAAGGCCGCAAGCGAGCGCATCGTGTTCATCAACACGGGCTTCCTGGATCGCACCGGTGACGAGATCCACACCTCCATGGAAGCCGGGCCCATGATCCGCAAGAACGACATGAAGTCGACCCCCTGGATCAAGGCCTACGAGGACAACAACGTGGATGTGGGCCTCGCCTGCGGCCTGCCCGGCAAGGCGCAGATCGGCAAGGGCATGTGGGCGGCGCCCGACAAGATGGCCGACATGCTCTCCCAGAAGATCGGCCATCCGCAGGCCGGCGCCAGCACAGCCTGGGTGCCGTCGCCCACGGCCGCGACGCTCCATGCGCTGCATTACCACGAGATCGACGTTCCCGTGCGCCAGGAGGAGTTGAAGGAGCGTCCGCGCGCGAGGCTCACCGACATCCTGACCATTCCGGTCTCGCAATCGAACTGGGCCCCGGATGCCGTGCAGCAGGAACTCGACAACAATTGCCAGGGCATTCTCGGCTACGTGGTGCGCTGGGTCGATCAGGGCGTCGGCTGCTCAAAGGTGCCGGACATCCATGATGTCGGGCTGATGGAGGACCGCGCGACCTTGCGGATCTCAAGCCAGCACATTGCCAACTGGCTGCGTCACAGCATCGTCTCGAAGGATCAGGTGATGGAGACCCTGCGCCGCATGGCGGCGGTGGTGGATCGGCAGAATGCAGGCGATCCGCTTTATCGTCCCATGACGCCCAAGTTCGAGGGCCCGGCCTGGGACGCCGCCTGCGACCTGATCTTCAAGGGTGCGGAACAGCCCAACGGCTATACCGAATGGATCCTCCATGAACGGCGCCGCGAGGCCAAGGCCGCAGGAGCGCCGGACCGCGGCGAGGAGAGCGGCGTCAGAACCAAGGCGTAATAGAATGGGGGCGTCGCATCCGCGGCGCCCTTTTCGGTCAATCGTTCTGATCGGCCGTGGCGGGTGCGAGCGCATCGACCGTGCCGCCGATCAGGTTGCGGCTCAGAAGATGCTCCGTCGTGAGCGCAAAGCGTACGGGCGTGAGATTCGCCGGCAGGGAAGCGATCCAGTCCTTCAGCCGGCGCGCGGCCGCGAGGGCCTCATCCCGGTCGACTGCCCTGAAGCGCACGCTCGTGCCCGGGCGCATCTGAGCGAAACGCGCGAGGTCCGCGGTGATCACGGTGGCGATCTTCGGATAGCCTCCGGCCGTCTGCCGGTCTCGCATCAGCACGATGGGCTGGCCGCTGCCCGGCACCTGGATGTGGCCGTCCACGATGCCGTCCGAGACGATGTTGAAGCCCTTCGCATGCTCGAGGCGCGGTCCGGTAAGCTGGAAGCCCATCCGGTCGGCCTGAGGGCTGACGGTGAATTCACTTTCCAGAAGCAAGGAAATAGTTTCCGGCGTGAAATAATCGTCCTGTGGGCCCATCATCACCCGGATCGGGCCGCTTTCCTCCAGAAGATCGACCGCCAGCTGCATCGGCTCGCGATCCTGAGCTTCGGCCCGACAGGGAAGGCGATCTCCCGCCTTGAGCGGGGCTCCCTTCAGGCCACCGAGCCGAGAGCGCAGATGGAACGACAGGCTCCCGAGGTCCGGCTCGACGGCAAAGCCTCCTGCCACGGCGAGGTAGGCGAAGGTGCCGGTTCGCGGATGCCCCACTTCCACGCTCTGGCCTTCTTTCAGAACGGCGGAGGCCTGCGGAGTGACAGGCGCGCCATCGATGCTCAAGACGCTCCCTGCACCGACGAGCGCCACATGAAGATCGCCGCCCTCGCAGGTGAAGGCGCCGCCGAGATTCATGAACTCGATGGCCGCCGTCTCCGGCGGATTGCCGACGAGCGCATTGGCCATCGCCAATGCCCGGCGGTCCATGGCGCCCGAGGGGGAGACACCGAAGCCCTGGTAGCCGATGCGCCCGCGGTCCTGTAGGGAAGTCATGGGACCGCAGGATGTCACCACGAGGTTCGTCATCGGCGCACCTCCTCGGCCACGGGGTCGCCCGCCTGGACGGCCCTCTCCAAAGCCTCCCAGCGCGAGGCATCGACAGGCTCGAAGACGATCTCGTCGCCGGCCGCGAACAGGAAGACCGGATCACGCCCCGGGGCATAGGGCCGAACGGGCGTCAGGCCGAGGTTGTGCCAGCCGCTCGGCATGTCCATGGGGGCGATGCCCGCCTGCTCGCCGCCGATCATGATCGTGCCGGCCGGGATCCTGGCCCGGGGATGGAGGCGGCGGGACGTGGCGATCCGCTTGTCGAGGCCGCCGAGATAGGTGAAGCCCGGCAGGAAACCGATCATGTAGATGCGGTAGATCGCCGACGAATGGATCTCGATCACTTGGTTCGGCGTCAAGCCGTGCAGGCTCGCCACCTCCTCGAGATCGATCCCGTATTCACCGCCGTAGACGACCGGCACGCGCCAGCGCCGGCCAACCGCATTGCGGGGCGCAAGATCCTTTGTCGCCTCGCTCAGGAGCCGGACCAAGGCATCGTAATCGGTCGCAACCGGATCGAATTGGACCGTGAGGGAGCGATAGGTCGGCACCGTTTCGATCAGGCCGGCAGGGGCACGCGCCCGGACGATGTCGTCCAGCCCAAGGACCATGCCGTTGATGTCTGGATCGATCGTTGTGCCGAACTCGACGGTCACGGCGCTGTCGCCGCAGGGGAGTATTTTCGGTGTCGGCACGATGCACCTGTTGACGTTCCGGACGGCCCGGTATCCCGCATCTCATATTGCGGCCGATCCGGCAACGGGGCCCTGATCCGATGGGCCATGCATCGGGAGCAGATGAGGGCCCTGCCTGACGATCAGCCCACCATGCTTCTTTTTGCTAGGCTCAACCTCCCGATACCCTTCATGCTATGCCACCTGTGAAATGACGCCTGAAGCCAGGCCCAAGCGGAGTAGATCATGACTTTGACATCCAAGACAGCCGTCGTGACAGGCTCGACCAGCGGCATCGGCCTTGCCATCGCCCGGGCTCTCGCCAAGGAGGGCGCCAATGTGGTCATCAACGGCTTCGGCGATGCGGGCGAGATCGAGAAGACGCGTGTCGGCATCGAGAGCGAGTTCGGCGTCAAGGCGGTCTATTCGCCGGCCGACATGTCGAAGCCGCACGAGATCGAGGAGATGATCCGCCTAGCCGAGCGGACCTTCGGCGGCGTCGACATCCTCGTCAACAATGCGGGCATTCAGTTCGTCTCGCCGGTGGAAAACTTCCCGGTCGAGAAGTGGGACCAGATCATCGCCATCAATCTCTCGTCCGCCTTCCATGCGATCCGCGCCGCGGTGCCGGGCATGAAGGCCCGCAAATGGGGCCGCATCATCAACACGGCCTCGGCCCATTCCCTCGTCGCCTCCCCGTTCAAGTCGGCCTATGTGGCGGCCAAGCACGGCATCGCCGGCCTCACCAAGACAGTGGCGCTCGAAGTGGCGACGGACGGCATCACGGTCAACTGCATCAGCCCCGGCTATGTGTGGACGCCGCTCGTCGAGAAGCAGATCCCCGACACCATGAAAGCGCGCAACATGACCAAGGAGCAGGTGATCAACGACGTGCTCCTGGAAGCCCAGCCCACCAAGCAGTTCGTGACCGTCGACCAGGTGGCGGCGCTCGCCGTGTTCCTGTGCTCGGATGCGGCCAGCCAGATGTCGGGCGCCAACCTGTCCATGGATGGCGGCTGGACCGCGAAGTAACGTTTGGGTCGTTATTCCTGGTTTGCTTTGCCCCGGCCAGAATGCCGCCCCCACGTCATCACCGGCCTTGTGCCGGTGATCCCGATCCGAACGGCGCCGTGCCTCACCGTATCGAGATGGCCGGGACAAGCCCGGCCATGACGGGGAGAGACTGACAGCGATCCCGGATTCCATTCACGCGACGCCGGGATGACAGCTTGGTCCGGCGTTACGATCGCGCGAACGCGTCCGTCGCCTCGATGAGATGATGCGTGATGCCCGGCTCGCTCACCGCGTGGCCGGCATCCGGCACCATGATGAAGTGCGCCTCGGGCCAGGCCTTGTGCAGGTCCCAGGCGGTCTTGGGCGGCGTGGCGATGTCGTAACGGCCCTGGATGATCACGCCGGGAATGCCTTTGAGGCGATGGGCGTTTCGGATGAGCTGCCCGTCCGCGAACCAGCCCTCGTTGACGAAGTAGTGGTTCTCGATCCGCGCGAACGCGATGGCATAATGCTCGTTGCCGAACTGGTCGCTGTATTCCTGGTTGTGCAGGAGCGTGATCGTCTCTCCCTCCCATAGGCTCCAGGCCCGCGCAGCCTTCGCCTGGACGGCCGGATCAGGGTCTGTCAGACGCTTGCGGTAGGCCGCCATGAGGTCGCCGCGCTCCTCCTCGGGAATCGGCGCGAGGAAGCCCTCCCATTTGTCCGGGAAGATCCAGGAGGCGCCTTCCTGGTAGTACCAGAGCAGCTCCGAGCGCCGGAGGGTGAAGATCCCGCGCAGGACCAACTCGGTCACGCGCTCCGGGTGGGTCTCGGCATAGGCCAGCGCCAGCGTGCTGCCCCAGGAGCCGCCGAAGACCATCCACTTGTCCACACCGATCATGGCGCGCAGGCGCTCGATATCGGCCACGAGATGCCAGGTGGTGTTGGCCTCCAGGCTCGCATAGGGCGTCGAGCGTCCGCAGCCGCGCTGATCGAAGAGCAGGATGCGGTACTTCTCGGGATCGAAAAGGCGACGCTGCGTCGGCGTGCAGCCGCCGCCCGGGCCGCCATGAAGGAAAACCACGGGTTTCCCATGCGGATTGCCGCACATTTCCCAGTAGACCCGATGACCGTCTCCGACATCGAGCATGCCGTGATCGTAGGGTTCTATCTCGGGGTAGAAGGTGCGCATCGCGAAAGCTCCGTCAGAGGGAGACCATCCATAGCCGGGGCGGGGGAAGCTGTCAGCATTCCATGGGTTTGTAAGCCGGCTTCGAACCCTCTAGCGCGTCGTTCAACTGTCATATAGTTTTGCAACTGGGGAACATGGGTAAAAGCCCAACCACATGGAGGATGAGGATGTTGACCAAACGCGCCGGCCTGAAGCTGGCTACGGCTCTTGCCGCTCTCATGGTCGTCGGCTCGGCTGAGGCCGCCGAGAAGCTGCGGCTCCTGACCTGGGCCGATTACGTTCCGAAAGACGTGATGGAGCAGTTCACGAAGGAGACCGGCATCGAGGTCGAGGTCACGCTGTCGAACAATGAGGAGATGATCTCCAAGCTGCGCGCCACGCAGGGCGCCGGCTTCGACCTCGTCCAGCCGAGCCAGGACCGCATCGCCGGCCCGCAGACGGAATTCGGCATCTACAAGCCGCTCGATCTCTCGAAGATCAAGTCCGATCTGTTCATCGCCTCCATGCTGGAAGCGACCAAGAAGAACACCACCGTGGACGGCAAGGTCTACGGCGTTCCCCACATCTGGGGCACGGACGGTCTGATCGTGAACACGAAAGCCGCCCCGAAGGTCGCCGACTACAACGATCTCTGCGATGCGGCGATCGCCGGCAAGGCCAGCTTCCGCGCCAAGCGCCCTGCGCTCATCGCCTTCGCCTTCGCCAACGGCATGGATCCCTTCGCGTCCTACAAGGACCCGAAGGCCTACACGGCCATGATGGAGAAGGTCGGCGCCAAGCTGACAGAGTGCAAGAAGAGCGTGAAGTTCTTCTGAGACGGCAAGGACCAGCTTCTCAACGCCATCCGCTCCGGTGAAGTTGTGGCCGCCATGGCCTGGGATACGGGCGGCTGGAAGCTCAACTCCGAGAATGCCGACATCAAGTTCATCGCGCCCAAGTCCGGCGCTCTGGGCTGGGTCGACACCTTCGCGATCCCCGCCAAGGGCCGCAACGACGAGGCCGCCTACAAGTGGATCAACTTCAACATGAAGCCTGAGATCGCAGCAAAAGTCGCTGCGACCGCCGGCAACTTCACGGCTTCGAACGGCGCCGACAAGCTCATGCAGGGCAAGCTGAAGGATCAATTCGCCGAAAGCTTCCCCAAGGCCGCCATCGACAACATCAAGTGGTATCCGGCAGTGCCGGCCGGCATCGAGGAGATCGAGGGCAAGATCCTCGACCGCCTGAAGGCCGGTTCGTAAGCTTCCACTTCGATCATCCAACATCCCCCGGCAAGCATCGGACCCAAAAGTGGCCTCCACTTTTGGGATCCATCCGATGCTCTTTTTGAAGAGCGCATCGTTCGCGCGGAAAACCGGTATCCACTTTTCCGTACGATGCGCTTATCCGGGGGATGCCTGTTTCTATGCTTATCCTGGCAGCGTCATGGCTCCGTCCACCGATCTCGACATCGTCAACGTCACCAAGCGCTTCGGCAGCCACGCAGCCGTCGACGACGTGACGTTCAGCGTCGCTCCCGGCGAGTTCTTCTCGATTCTCGGCCCGTCCGGCTGCGGCAAGACCACCCTCATGCGCATGATCGCCGGGTTTGAGCATCCGACCTCCGGCGACATCTGCATCCGCGAAAAATCGATGATCGGCGTTCCGGCCAACAGGCGCCCCGTCAACATGGTGTTCCAGAGCCTCGCGCTCTTTCCCATGATGAGCGTGGGTGAGAACGTGGCCTACGGGCTCACTTGCCGCGGCATGCCTCGCGAGGACGCGCAGGAGCGGGCCGACCGCATGCTGGAGCGCGTCGGCCTCAAGGGCTTCGGCGGGCGCCGCGTGACGGCCTTGTCCGGCGGCCAGCGGCAGCGCGTGGCCATTGCCCGCTGCCTTGTGCTCGAGCCTACCCTCGTGCTCCTCGACGAGCCGCTCGGCGCGCTCGATCTCAAGCTGCGCGAGCACATGAAGATCGAGCTGAAGCAGCTGCAGAGCACCTTCAACACCACCTTCGTGTACATCACGCACGACCAGTCCGAAGCGCTCGTCATGTCCGACCGCATCGCCGTGATGAACCAGGGACGTTTCGAGCAAGTGGGAAGCCCGCGCGAGCTCTACCACAACCCGGCCACGCCCTTCGTGGCGAGCTTCGTCGGCGAGACGAACCGCCTGCAGGGCGAGATCGTCTCGTCGTCCGACGGAACCGTGGCCCTGCAGCTGCCCTCGGGCATGGTCGCTCAAGGAACGGGCCGTGTTCCGCAGAAGGCGGCCGTCGCCTTCGTGCGCCCGGAATCAATCGCCCTGGCCCCGAGCCAGCCGGCTTTGCGCGACCTTCCGAACCGCTTCGAGGGCCGCGTCTCGGCCGTTCTCTTCGATGGCGCGAATTCGAGCCTTCTCATCGACACGCTCGGCTTCGAGCAGCCAGTGCGCGCCGTGCTGCCGCAGGCAGGCCCGCTCGCGGGCATCGCGGTCGGCGCGCCGATCCATGTGGGCTGGACGGCGGATGCCATGAAGGTCTTCGCCGCATGACGACGAAACAGGCATCGCGCCTCACGCTCTTCCTGCTGCTCGCGCCCGCGATCCTGTGGCTCGGGCTTCTCATCGTGCTGCCGCATGTGGAGATCCTCGTTCTCTCCTTCAGCGAGCGGGTGGCGCTGCGGGTCTATGCCTTCGGTGCCGGCAATTATCTCGAGTTCTTCACCGAGCCGCTCTACTGGAGCACCTTCGCGCGCACGGCCTTCATGTCGATCACCGTGACGGCGCTGACCCTTGTGCTCGCCTTTCCGATCGCGCTCTACATCGCCCGCGTGGCGCAGGGCCGTCTGAAGGCGGTGCTGCTGCTGCTCTGCCTCCTGCCGTTCTGGGTGTCGGAACTCGTGCGCACCCTGGGGTGGATGATGCTGCTGAGGGAGACCGGCGTGATCTCCTATATGCTGCGGACGGTCGGCCTTGCCGACCAGCCGGTGGAGCTGCTCTACAACGACGGCGCGGTGATCCTCGGCCTCGTCTATGGCGGGCTGCTGTTCATGATCGTGCCGCTCGCCAACGCGCTGGAAAGCCTGGAGCCCTCCGTGGTCGAGGCGGGCTTCGATCTCGGGGGCAGCCGCTGGACGGTCCTGCGCCGGATCGTCATTCCCCATGCGATGCCCGGCATCGTGGCGGGCTCGATCATCGTGTTCATGCTCACCGTCGGCAATTTCGCCACGCCGGTGCTGCTTGGGGGCAAGAACGGCCTGTGGTTCACCGAGCAGATCTACGCGCAGTTCATCACGCGCTTCAACTGGCCTCAGGGCGCGGCCTTCGGCATGCTGCTCCTGCTGCTCTCCTCCGCCATCGTGTGGCTGGGCCTGCGCCTCACCGGCCAGAGCCTCGGCTCCACCTTGAAGCAGGCCTGACGCCATGAACAGACCGTCCATCATCTGGAAGCTCTACATCGCGGCGTTCTACATCTTCCTGTTCGCGCCGCTCCTGATCGTGGCGATCTTCGCCTTCAACGCCAGCCCGTTTCCGTCGCCGCCCTGGCGCGGCTTCACGCTCGAATGGTTCACCGGCTCGGGGGCCGTGTTCGGCAAGCCCGGCGTCCTGCTGGATCCGATCTGGCTCGACAGCATCGGCAACAGCTTCAAGGTCGCGATCCCTGTGGCGCTGCTCGCCGTGCTGCTCGGCACGGTCAATGCCTGGGTGCTGGAGCGGGCGGAGTTTCGCGGCAAGACCGTTCTCGCCATGATGATGCTCTGGCCGCTCGTGATCCCGGGCGTGGTGCTCGGCATTTCGATCCTCGCCTTCTTCTCGCGCGTCGCCAACGGCCTCGAGGAGTGGCTTCAGACCGATCTCGATTTCCTGCGACCGGGCCTTCCGCTCGTGATCCTGGGACAGCTCTCGTTCATCCTCACGATCGCGACGCTGATCATCGCCGCGCGCCTGCGCAAGTTCGACCGGTCCCTGGAGGAGGCAGCCTTCGACCTCGGCGCCAGCCGGGCGCGGGTGCTGCGCACGATCACGCTGCCCTTTTTAAGTCCCGCGCTCATCGGGGCCGGGCTCGTGGCCTTGCTCATGTCGTTCGAGAACTTCAACACCACCCTGATGCTCGTCGGCTCCGATGCGCCGCTTCCGATCGCCATGTACGGGCAGATGCGTGAAGGCGCGACGCCGGCGATCAATGCGGTGAGCCTGCTGCTGATGCTCGGGGTCGGCGGGATTGCGGGCGTTTTCGCCCTGACGGCGAAGGCGGAGCGATAACTTATCCCTCGTCGTCGCCGGGCTGTCCCGGTGATCTCCGTGCTGTGAAGCATCGCGCTTTCCCTCATCGGGATGGCCGGCACAAGGCCGGCCATGACGGGAGGGTGTCGTCCTGAGCCAAGCCAAGCGGGAGACGCCGGTATCCCGAGTTGCTCACCGCCCCCAGGTGCGCTCCAGAACGTTCACCCAGTTCTCGTAGCAGAGCTTGCGCAGGGTCGCGTCGTCGTAGCCGTGGCGGCGCATGGCGTCGACGAGGCGGGGCAGGCCGCGCACGTCGCCGATCTCGGCCGGGATGGTGGCGCCGTCGAAATCGGACCCGAGACCGACGCCGTCGACGCCCACATGCTCGATCAGGTGGTCCATGTGGCGGATCATCTCCTCCAGCGTCGTGTCGTCGTTGCGCTGGCCATCGGGGCGGATGAAGGAGGTGGCGAAGTTCACGCCCACCATGCCGCGGCTCTCGCGGATCGCGGCGAGCTGCTTATTGGTGAGGTTGCGCGAGTGCTGGCAGATCTCCCAGGCATTGGAATGGGTGGCGACGAGCGGCGCATCGGAGAGCCGCGCCACGTCCCAGAAGCCCTTCTCGTTCAGGTGCGACAGATCGATCACGATCTTCAGCCGGTTGCAGGCGCGCACCAGCGCGAGACCACGATCGGTGAGGCCCGGGCCCGTGTCCGGCGTCGAGGGATAGCTGAACGGCACGCCGTGGCCGAAGATGTTGGGGCGGCTCCAGACCGGTCCGATGGAGCGCAACCCGCTCTCGTAGAGCACGTCCAGCATGTGCAGGTCTGGGTCGATGCCTTCCGCGCCCTCGATGTGCAGGATGGCCGCGAGCTTCCCGGTGTCGATGCAGTGGCGGATGTCGGCGGCCGAGCGGACGATCTTCACCTCGCCCTTCGAGGCGCGCTCGATGCGGATGAGGAGCGAGGCCATGTGCACGGTGACCTGCTGGCTTGTCGCCAGGGACAGCTGCGGCGGCAGGGGAACGTCGTAGCGCGACTGCGTCATCAGCGCGTCCACGTCGATGCCGACGCTGTCGGACGGCACGTAGACGGCGAAGAAGCCGCCGACGAGGCCGCCTTCCTTCATGCGCGGCCAATCGAGGTGTCCGATGTTGTCCCCCTCCAGAAAAGCCTGTTCCGGCTGAATCTTGCCGCGCATGAGGCGGAGGAGGACGTCGTTATGGCCGTCGAAGACGGGCATCAGGGATGAGCGGGACATGGATTCGTGCCAAACAGTTAGAATTCAAGGTCAACCGGCCAGGGACTGGACCGGCTGTTTCACATCTCTGGTAAAACCCTGGCTCGCTTGGATCAGGGACTGGGTGTACTCGTTCGAAGCCGCACCCGAGCGCAACGCCGTGGACGTGGTCTCCTCCACCGCCTCGCCGTGGCGCATGACCAGAAGGCGTTCGCACAGATGCGCGACGACCGCGAGATCGTGGCTGACCAGGATATAGGTCAGCCCCAGCTTGCGGCGCAGGTCGTCGAGCAGGTTCAGGATCTCCGCCTGCACGGAAGCGTCGAGCGCCGAGGTCGGCTCGTCGAGGAGCAGAACTTTCGGGCGAAGGATCAGCGCGCGGGCGATGGCGATGCGCTGCCGCTGGCCGCCGGAGAGCTGGTGCGGATAGCGGAAGCGGAAGGAGGGACCGAGGCCCACCTCGCGCAAAGCCTGGAGAATGCGTGCCTCCGCGTCCTTCTCGCCGTGAATGGCCAGCGGCTCGGACAGGGTGCGGTCGACCGTGTGGCGGGGATGGAGCGAGGCGTAGGGGTCCTGGAAGACCATCTGGACCGTGCGGTAGAACGCCTTGCCGCGTGGTGTGGTGACTTGCCTGCCGTCGACGACGACGCGTCCAGCCGTGATCGGCGCCAGGCCGCAGATGGCGCGCAGCACCGTCGACTTGCCGGAGCCGGATTCGCCCACGAGTCCGTAGGCCGCGCCGGGCTCTACGTGGAAGCTCACGTCCTTGACCGCATCGACCCTGAGACGGCCCGTGCCGAAGACGACTTGAAGATTCTGGATATCGAGCATCGGATCTTTCCCCTGTCACTGCGCCCAGGCGGGATCGCGGTTCAGGGTGGGCAGCGGGCGAACATCGTCCTTCAGCGTCGGCAGGCAGCGCATCAACCCCTGCGTATAGGGATGCTTCGCCTCGCGCAGGTTCTTCGCCTCGAGCTCCTCGACCACGCGCCCGGCATACATCACCAGCACCCGGTCGCAGAAGGAGGAGACGAGCTTGAGGTCGTGCGAGATGAAGATGAGCCCCATGCCGCGCTCGGTGACGAGCTCGTCGAGGATGCGCAAGACCTCCATGGACACGGTGACGTCAAGGGCCGAGGTCGGCTCATCGGCGATGAGCAGGTCGGGGTCGGTCACGAGCATCATGGCGATCATGGCGCGCTGGCCCATGCCGCCCGACACCTCGTGCGGATAGAGCGAGAAGACGCGGGCCGGGTCGCGCATCTTCACGGCCTCGAGCATGGCAAGCGCCCTGTCGCGCGCCTCTCCGCGGCCGGCCTTGGCATGGGCCTGATAGGCCTCGATGATCTGCTCGCCGATGGTCATGACCGGGTTCAGCGAGTATTTCGGGTCCTGCATCACCATGCTGATGCGCCCGCCGCGCAGGGTGCGCAGGGTCCGCTTCGAAGCGGTCAGCAGGTCGATCCCGTCGAAGGCGAGGCGCTTGGCCGCGACCTCGCCCGGGGGAGGTGTGAGACCGAGGATCGCGCGTCCCGTCTGCGACTTGCCGGAGCCCGACTCGCCCACGATGCCGAGGCGCTCGCGGCCGAGCTGGAAGGATACGCCGCGCACCGCATCCACCGTGCCGGTGCGCAGATGAAAGCGGACGCGCAGATCGTCGACGTCGAGAAGCGGCTTGGTCATTTGGCGGCCTTCGGATCGAGGACGTCACGCAGGCCGTCGCCGAGCAGGTTGAAGCCGAGGCTCACCACGAAGATGGCCAGACCCGGCATGGCGGCGACCCACCATTGATCGATGAGGTAGTTGCGGCCCGTGGCCACCATGGCGCCCCATTCCGGCATCGGCGGCTGTGCGCCAAGGCCGAGGAAACCGAGGCCCGCCGCGGTCAGGATAATGCCGGCCATGTCGAGCGTCACGCGCACGATGAGCGACGAAACGCACAAGGGCACCACATGACCCAGGATGATGCGCGGCGTAGAGGCGCCCTGAAGCTTCACGGCCGCGATGAAATCGCTGTTGCGGATCATCAAGGTCTCGGCGCGCGCGATGCGGGCATAGGGCGGCCAGGACGTGATCGCGATGGCGATGATGGCGTTCTCGATGCCCGGCCCCAGGGCTGCCACGAAGGCGAGGGCCAGGACGAGGCGGGGGAAGGCGAGGAAGATGTCGGTGGTTCGCATCAGGACCGTGTCGACCCAGCCGCCGAGATAGCCCGAGACCGTGCCGACGAAGAGGCCGATCGGCGTTGCGATCAGCGCCACCAGCACCACGACGAAGAGCGTGATGCGCGAGCCATAGACTACGCGGGAGAAGATGTCGCGTGCTTGGTCATCCGTGCCGAACCAGTAGGTTTCGCTCGGCGGCAGCAGGCGCTGCGTGCGCAGGTCTCCGCCGGCGACGGGCGAATAGGGTGCGATGACATCGGCGAAGATCGCGACCAGGATCAGCAGGATGACGATGCCGAGGCCGACGACGGCGAGCGGATTGCGGGAGAAGGCCCGCCAGCCGAGATAGAAGCGGCCGAGCCGTGCCTGCCAGCGGGAATGCGGCTCCGCGGAGAGCAGCCAGACACGCAGGCCTGCGGGTTGTTCAGCAAGAGGGCTGCCTGCCATCAGCGGGTCCTCGGGTCAAGCAAGCGGTAGAGCAGGTCGGAGACGAGGTTGAGCAGCACGAAGACGGTCCCGATCACAAGGGTTCCCCCGAGCACCGCGTTCATGTCCGCGTTCTGCAGGGAATTGGTGATGTACTGGCCAAGGCCTGGCCACGCGAAGACCGTCTCGGTGAGCACGGAGCCTTCGAGCAGGTTGGCATAGGAGAGGGCGATCACGGTGACGAGGGGCACGGCCGCGTTGCGCAGCGCATGGCACCAGATCACGCGCATCTCGGACAGGCCCTTCACCCGCGCGGCGATCACGTATTCTTGCGCCAGTTCGTTGAGCATGAAGGAACGCGTCATGCGGCTGATATAGGCGAGCGAGAAATAGCCGAGCAGGCAGGCCGGCAGGATGATGTGCGAGACCGCGTCCCAAAAGGCATCCCACTGCCCCTGCATGGCGGTGTCGAGCAGCACGATTCCCGTGACGGGCGTGTAGAGATAGGAGTAGGTCACGTCGATGCGCCCGGGCCCTGCGACCCAGCCGAGCTTGGCGTAGAACAGCAGCAGGCCCATCAGACCGAGCCAGAAGATCGGCACCGAATAGCCGACGAGGCCGAGCACGCGTACGAACTGGTCGATGAGGCTGCCGCGCTTGACCGCCGCCAGAACACCGAGCGGGATGCCCACGATGACGCCGATGAGCGTGCCGAGGGTCGCGAGTTCGAGCGTCGCCGGAAACACGTTGACGATGTCGGTCATCACCGGGTTGGTGGTGAGAACGGAATTGCCGAAATCGCCCGTCGCCGCCTTCTTCACATAGATGACGAACTGCTCGATCAGGGGCCGGTCGAGGCCGAGCTCCTGCCGGACGCGCTCGTAGACATGGGCCGGCGCCCGATCGCCGACGACGGCGATGACGGGGTCGATGGGAACGACGCGGCCGATGAAGAAAGTGACGGCCACGAGGCCGAGGAGGGTCGTCGCCAGGACGATGACGAACTGGACGACTTTCTTAAGGAAGGAGCGGAGGGCACCGAAGTGCCCTCCGCTCCCGTTCATGACTGCTGAAACCATCGAAGCGTCAGTTCTTCTTGGTCTGGGACACGTAGTTGTCGCTGAAGGACGGGCCGAGCACGTAGTCGCTCACGTTCTTGCGCACGGCAGCCACTTCGGTCTGCTGCAGGAAGATCACGAACGGGCTGTCCTCGAGGACGGACTTCTGGAGTTCCTTGTACATCTGCGCGCGCTTCTCGGCGTCGCGCTCCATGACGGCCGCGCGGGTCTTGGCGGTCAGCGGGCCCGGATCCCAAGCATTGCGCCAGGCGAGCGGCTTCGCCTTCGCATTGTCCGAGTTGTCGTCATTGGCCGCGAACGTGTCCGCGTTGGAGTTCGGGTCCTGATAGTCCGAGCCCCAGTTGCCGATATAGATGTCGTGCTGGCGAGCACGGTACTTGGTCAGAGCCTGCTTGGAATCCATCGGCAGAATCTCGAGCTTGATGCCGGCCTGCGCGAAGGTCTGCTGCATCGCCTGGGCGATGCCGGTGATTTCCGGGGTGGAGCGGGTGTCCATCGTGACCGAGAAGCCGTCCTTCAGGCCGGCCCTGGCGAGAAGCTCCTTCGCCTTGGCGACGTCGAGCTTGTAGGGGTTGCTGGTCTCGGCGCCGAGGAAGCCCTTGGGCAGGAAGTTCTGGTGGACGTCCCCCTTGTACTTCATGATCGTGTCGGCGATGGCCGAGTAGTCGACGAGATACTTGAGTGCCTGGCGAACCTCGGGCTTGGCCAGGTTGGGGTTCTTCTGGTTCAGGCCGAGATAATAGATCGTGCCCTTGGGGGCGCTTTCGATCCTGATGTCCTGGTTCTTGGACACCGCAGTAATCTCTTCCGGGTTCAAGTTGCGGGCCACGTCGATGTCGCCCTTCTCGAGCAGAAGGCGCTGGCTCGCGGTCTCCTTGATGTGGCGATAGATGACGCGGGCGAGAGGCGTCTTCTGCTCGTAGTTCGGGTTGCGCTCGAGGACGATGACCTCGTTGGCCTTCCAGTCGCGCATGATGTACGGGCCGGAGCCGGCATACTTGGTCTTCAGCCAGTTATAGCCCCAGTCGCCGTCCTTCTCGTTCTGGACGACCAGCTTCTTGTCGAGGATCGAGGCAACCGAGTTGCCGAGGCAGTAGAGGACCAGGGTCGGGGCGTAGGGCTTGTCGACCTCGATGGTCAGTTCGAGCGGACCCGTCTGCTTGATCTTGTCCTTCACGTTGTCCTTCGTGAAGCCGAACTGGCCCAGGATGAAGGCCGGCGTCTTGTCGAGCGTGACGGCGCGGTGGAGCGAATACACCACGTCCTCGGCCGTGATCGGGTTGCCCGAGGCGAATTTCCGGTTCGGCTTGATCTTGAAGGTGTAGGTCTTGCCGTCCGGAGAAACGGTCCAGGACTCGGCCGCTTGTCCGGAGATCTTGGACACGTCCTTGATGTCGTAGGTGATCAGCCGCTCATAGGTGTTGCCCACGATCTCGGCGGCGCTCAGCTCGAACGCTTCGGCCGGGTCCATGGTGATGATGTCGTCGATCTGCCAGGCCTGGACAAGGGTGTCCGGCGGGGTTGCCGCCATCACAGTGGAGAACGAGGTCGCCATGGTGGCAACCAAAGCTGCGGATAGGAGAAATTTCGGAAGTCGCTTCATGGCCATTCCCTTCGGCGCTCGGAGCGCCTGTTGTTGCGCCAATATGAATGCAAATCACACAACAGCTGTCGAGTCTAGCAACTGGTTTTAAACTGGCAAACAATGCGCAGCCTGCCCAAAGGGAGGGCAAAAGGCGATCCGGCTTGGCCTCCCAGGGCAAAGTGTGGCAAAGGCAGCCGGACCCTCATTCTGGATGAACGACCGTGTCTGAAGAAGCCAAAAAATCCGGTGCCAACACCATGTGGGGCGGGCGGTTCTCGTCCTCCCCCAGCGCGCTCATGGAAGCCATCAACGCCTCCATCGATTTCGACAAGCGACTGGCCTCCCAGGACATTCAAGGCTCGATTGCTCACAGCGCCATGCTGGCGAAGCAAGGGATCATCGCCGAGAGCGACCGGGATGCAATCCACCAGGGCCTCCAGCGGGTCCTCGGCGAGATCGAATCCGGCTCCTTCACCTTCTCCACGGCTCTCGAAGACATTCACATGAATGTGGAAAGCCGGCTGCGCGAGATCGTGGGCGATCCGGCGGCACGCCTGCACACGGCCCGCAGCCGCAACGACCAGGTCGCCACCGACACCCGCCTCTGGGTGCGTGAGGCCCATGACCGGACGGACGAGCAGCTGACCATCCTGATCAAGGCGCTCCTCGACAAGGCCGAGATCCATGCCGCTACGGTGATGCCGGGCTTCACCCATCTCCAGAGCGCCCAGCCGGTGACCTTTGGTCATCATCTTATGGCCTATGTGGAGATGTTCGGCCGCGACCGCAGCCGGTTCCGCGATTCCCGTCGGCGCCTGAACGAGTGCCCCCTCGGGGCCGGCGCGCTTGCCGGAACGTCTTTCCCCATCGACCGGCACATGACCGCCAAGGCGCTCGGCTTCGACGGCCCGACCCGCAATTCCCTGGACACGGTCTCGGATCGGGACAGCCTGCTCGAGTTCATGGCAGCGGCTTCCATTTGCGCCATGCATCTGTCGCGTCTGGCGGAAGAAATCATCATTTGGATGTCAGCTCCCTTCGGCTTCGTCCGCCTGCCGGACCGCTGGACCACCGGCTCCAGCATGATGCCGCAGAAGCGCAACCCAGACGCCGCCGAACTGGTGCGCGGCAAGAGCGGCCGGGTGATCGGTTCGCTGGTCTCCCTGCTCACCGTCATGAAGGGCCTGCCACTCGCCTACGCGAAGGATACCCAGGAGGACAAGGAGCCGCTCTTCGACGCAGCCGATACCCTCGAGATCGTGCTCGCCGCCACCACCGGCATGATCCAGGACCTGGAGCCGGTGCCGGAACGCATGGCGGCGGTTGCGGGAGCCGGGTTCTCCACGGCGACCGATCTTGCCGACTGGCTGGTGCGCAGCCTCAACATTCCCTTCCGCGACGCCCACCACGTGACGGGGCGCATCGTCTCGGAGGCCGAAAAGCGTGGCTGCACCCTGGAGGAACTGCCCCTGGACGTCATGCAGGCGGTCGAACCGAAGATCCATCAGGGCATCTACGATGTCCTGGGCGTCCAGAACTCAGTCCGATCCCGCACGAGCTTCGGCGGAACGTCCCCGGTCCGCGTGGCCGAACAGGTCGCCTGGTGGCGGGAGCGGGTCTGAACCGCCCCGTTAACCTTCGAGCCTCGGGGTGTGCCGGCGCGGTCCGGCAGGGCCTTGATCGGGCCGGAGGCCATCGCCATATTGCCGAAAGCGGCCCCTTCGGGGGCCACTTGAGCGCCGCATGAGCGGGCTCAAAACCAACGAAGTGCCTCCAACCTTGGGCTTCGAACATGTCGCGTCAGTCGCCCTTTGGGCATCCGTTCCTGTTAGGCTTCGATGAAATCGAGCAGGCCCTCGACCGTGTCGCCAAGGCGGCGGGAGACGGCTATCCTCCCTACAACATCGAGCGTCTGGCTCGCACGGAACACGCCCCTGAGCGCCTCCGCATCACCCTGGCCGTCGCCGGTTTCACCCGGGATCAGCTGGAGGTGACCCTGGAGGAGAACCAGCTCGTCATCCGGGGCCGTCAGTCCGACGACAAGACAAGGCACTTCCTTCATCGCGGTATCGCCGCCCGTCAGTTCCAGCGCACCTTCCTCCTCGTCGACGGCATGGAGGTCATGGGCGCGGACCTGTCCAACGGTCTGCTGTCGATCGATCTCGTCCGGCCCGAGCCGGAGCGGATCGTCCGCAAGATCGACATCATCGCCTCGGACAAAGTGTGACGGCATCCGCAACAAGGAGATGTCCATGAACTTCCAGTCCAATAACCACTCCAAGCCGGTTGTCGATGTTGCCGAGCTGGCCACCCTGGGCGTCGGGCAGATGGCCTATGTGAAGCCGCTCGAATCCGACGAGGTGGCGCGGCTGTTCCCGCAGGCGCCGAAGCTTCAGCCCGGCATGCGGCTGTTCGCGCTCCTGTCCGCCAGCGGCGAGCCGATCCTGCTGACCGACAACCACGACGCCGCCGTGGCCAATGCCTGGGCCCATGACCTGACGACGGTGAGCCTGCATTAAGGCTCACCTGCTCCCCCTCGCAGTCAGGCAATCGCTTCGACGGCCGCAATCAACCGCTCGATGTCCTCCGGCCGGGAGAGCCGGTGATCGCCGTCCTTGATCAGGGTCAGCGACACGCTGTCTCCCGGCAGGTGCTCGACGAGTTCAAGGGCATGGCTCCAGGGCACGTCGGGATCCTCCATGCCCTGCAGGATATGGACCGGGCATCCGGTCTGGATCGGCCGGTCGAGGAGGAGGTGCCTGCGTCCGTCCTCGATCAGTTTCCAGGTGATCGGGTAGGGATCGTCGGAATAGGCCGAGGGCCGGTGATAGACCCCGGTTTCCTGCACGCTCCTCCTGAGATCCTCTGGGAAGCGCTCCCACATCAGCCGCTCGGTCATATCGACCGCCGGTGCAATGAGGACGATTCCCGCGGGAGCGATCTCGGGCCGCATTTCCATGAGATGCCGGGCCGCGAGGAGGCTGATCCACCCTCCCATGGAGGACCCGATGAGGATCGGGCGCTCGTCCACGAACCGCTCGATTACGGCCAGGGCATCCTCGAGCCAGCGGGAAATGGTCCCGTCCTCGAAATCTCCGCCGGATTCCCCATGGCCGCTGTAATCGAAGCGCAGAAAAGCGCGCCCGTTGGCTGCAGCCCAGTCGTCGAGGGCGCTCGCCTTCGTCGCGCGCATGTCGGACTTGAAGCCGCCGAGCCACACGACAGGCGGGCCCTTGCCCTCGCGGGCCAGAACGGCAATGGGGCGGGCATCCTGGCCAGCCGTGACGCTTTGCGGCATGGTTAACTCATCCTCAACTGCTTTGAAGCAACCGTTTCTAGACGATTCTTTTGAGAAGGCTCTTACATCCGTGAGTTTTTCAACGCGACCCGGCGGAGGGATGGCTTTTCCGTCGTCTCATGTGCATCCGCTGGAGGGCCGGACCATCCTGCAGATCGTGCCCGAGCTGGAGGCCGGCGGAGCCGAGCGTACCACCGTCGATATCGCCGAGGGGTTGGTCCATGCCGGGGCCCGCGCCCTCGTGGCCACGGAAGGAGGGCGGCTCGTCGGCGAGCTCCAGACCAAGGGCGGCGTGTGGATTCCGTTCCCGGCGGCGACGAAGAATCCGTTTTCCATGCTCGTCAACGTCAGAAAGCTCGCCCGGATATGCCACAACGAGCGGGTTTCCCTGGTGCATGCCCGCTCCCGGGCTCCGGCCTGGGTGGGCTTGGGCGCCGCGCGTTCCCTCAACATTCCCTTCGTGACCACCTATCACGGCAGCTATTCCGGCCGCTCCTCGGTCAAGGTCCTCTACAATTCGGTCATGGCCCGGGGCGACGCGGTCATCGCCAATTCCGAGTATACGGGCGAGCTGATCCGCTCGGTCTATCCCCAGGCCGGTGACCGGATCCGGGTCATCCACCGGGGAACGGACTTTTCGGTGTTCTCGCCGCAGGCCGTGGCGCCGGAGCGGATCGATGCGCTGAGAAAGGCCTGGGAGGTGGCACCCCACGAGCGCGTCGTGCTCCTCGCCGCTCGCCTGACCGGCTGGAAGGGGCAGAAGGTCCTGATCGAGGCGGCGGCCAAGCTGCGCGACGCAGGTCTCACCGATGTCGCCTACATCCTCGCCGGTGACCCGCAGGGGCGGGATTCCTACGTGAAGGATCTCGACGGCCTGATCGAGGCCCGCAGGCTGAAGGGCGTTGTGCGTCGTGTCGGCCATTGCACCGACATGCCGGCGGCCTTCCTGGCGGCCTCCGTCGTCACCGTGCCCTCGACCGAGCCCGAAGCCTTCGGCCGTTCGGCCGTGGAGGCGCAGGCCATGGGAACGCCGGTGGTCGTGTCCGACCTCGGAGCCGTGCCCGAGACGGTTCTGTCCCCGCCGGCGGTGGCGCCGCACGAACGGACGGGCTGGCGGATCCCGGCCGGGGACCCCGATGCCTTGGCCGAGGCGGTCGGGGCGGCGCTGAACCTGGGTGCCAGCGCCAGAATCGCCTTGGGCGCCAGGGCCAGGTCTCATGTGGAGCGTCATTTCTCGCTCGAACGCATGGTGTCGGGCACCCTCGATGTGTATTCGGCCCTCCTGGAGGGCCGTTTCACCCATAGAACAAGTTGACTTCCCGCGCATTTGCGCGAAATGTCGATTCATTCGTGGCAAGGCTGAGCAGTCCAGCAGGGATCCCTTGGGGTCTCCTCCCCTCGGCCTAGCCCTTAACAAGGAGATACGAGCCATTCGCAGACCAATGAGAGCCATGCCGGTGCCGCAAAAGGACGGACCGCGCGCCAACCGAGACATTCGCGGTGTTCGCGAAGTACAGCTGATCGACGATGCAGGGCAGAACCGGGGCGTTGTTCCCTTCTTCGATGCCCTCAAGGTTGCCGAAGAGGCCGGCCTTGATCTCGTGGAGATCTCGCCGAACGCCAATCCTCCCGTCTGCAAGATCCTCGATTACGGAAAATTCCGCTTCCTCGAGCAGAAGAAGGCCGCCGAGGCCCGCAAGAAGCAGAAGACGGTCGAGGTCAAGGAGATCAAGCTGCGTCCCGGCATCGACGACCACGATTATGAGGTCAAGATGAAGGCGATGAAGGGCTTCTTCGAGGAAGGCAACAAGGTGAAGATCACCCTGCGCTTCCGCGGCCGCGAGATGGCGCACCAGCAGCTCGGCCTGAAGGTCCTGGACCGGGTCAAGGCCGATGTGGGCGATCTCGCCAAGGTCGAGATGGAGCCGAACTTCGAAGGCCGTCAGGTCGTCATGGTCTTGGCGCCGCGATAAGAGGCTCCCGATACGGTGAAATTCATGGCCGCCGGAGTCCCGGCGGCCATTGCATTTTGGGCGGGCTTCTGCCATAAGCCGCCCTTCATCGAACCGCCCGGCTGTTAGGGCTGCCGTGGCGGTTCGTTTTGCTCAAGCAGCAAGACGAGGCCTGAAAGGCGGCTCAAGCCGCCCTTAGGCCTGACCAAAGGAGAGCCAAATGCCCAAGCTGAAGACGAAATCGGGCGCGAAGAAGCGCTTCAAGATCACTGGCACCGGCAAGGTCGTTTACGCCCAGGCCGGCAAGCGCCACGGGATGATCAAGCGGTCGAACAAGCAGATCCGCAACCTGCGCGGCACGACGACCCTGTTCGAGGGCGACGCGTACAACGTGAAGAAGTACTTCCTGCCGAACGGCTAAGGCGGTTCTTCCCCACATCCCGGATTTTGAAGGAGTTTTTAAATGGCCCGCGTCAAACGGGGCGTTACCGCCCACGCCAAGCACAAGAAGGTCCTGAAGCAAGCCAAAGGCTTCTACGGCCGCCGCAAGAATACCATCCGCATCGCCAAGCAGGCGGTCGAGAAGAGCATGCAATATGCCACTCGCGACCGTCGCAACAAGAAGCGCACCTTCCGCGCTCTCTGGATCCAGCGCCTCAACGCTGCGGTCCGCACGCATGGCCTGACCTATTCCCGATTTATCGACGGTCTCGGCAAGGCTGGGATCGAGGTCGATCGCAAGGTCCTGTCCGAGCTGGCCATCCACGAGCCGGCGGCATTCGCCGCCTACGTGGAGCGCGCCAAGGCCGCCCTGCCGCAGCAGGCCGCCTAAGAGCCGGATAGAGACTAGCTTCGGTGCGGCTGAACCGTCAGCCGCACCGCCTTACCCCCTTCTCCGAGACCATCCGCGCTGACGGCCAACGGGCTGTCGGTTGCCACCACGCGGCTCGGAAGACTTGACGGTTCCCGCGCCGCGCTTCACTCAAAGCGCTTGCATCTGGCAAGGGACCGATGACCGACCTCAATCAACTCGAACGTGACCTGCTTTCCCAGGTCGATGCCGCCGGCGACGAAGCGGCCCTGGAATCCGTGCGCGTCTCCGCGCTCGGCAAGAAGGGCTCCGTCTCCGAACTGCTGAAGACCCTCGGCGCCATGACGCCCGAGGAGCGCAAGGAGCGCGGCCCGCTCATCAACGGCCTGCGCGACAAGGTGCAGGGCGCCATCACGGCCAAGAAAGAAACACTGGCCGAGGCTGCACTCGAAGCCCGCCTGTCCGCCGAGCGCATCGACGTGACGCTGCCGGTGCCGGAGGCGCCTGAGTCCCGGGGCCGCATCCACCCGATCAGCCAGGTGATCGAGGAGCTGACGGCGATCTTCGCCGACATGGGCTTCTCCGTGGCCGAGGGGCCGGACATCGAGACGGATTACCTGAACTTCACGGCGTTGAACTTCCCCGAAGGCCACCCGGCCCGCGAGATGCACGACACCTTCTTCCTCGCCCCCGACGAGAAGGGCGAGCGCAAGGTGCTGCGCACGCACACCTCCCCGGTGCAGATCCGCACCATGACCTCGCAGAAGCCGCCGATCCGGGTAATCATCCCCGGCCGGACCTATCGCCATGACTCGGACCAGACCCACACGCCGATGTTCCACCAGGTGGAAGGCCTCGTCATCGACAAGCAGGCCAACATCGCGCACATGAAGTGGATCCTGGAGGAGTTCTGCAAGGCCTTCTTCGAGGTCGAGCAGGTGAAAATGCGCTTCCGCCCGTCCTTCTTCCCCTTCACGGAGCCCTCCGCGGAGGTCGACATCCAGTGCTCGCGCAAGGGCGGCGAGATCCGCTTCGGCGAGGGCGCGGATTGGCTCGAGATCCTCGGCTGCGGCATGGTCCATCCGAACGTGCTGCGCAATTGCGGGCTCGATCCGGACGAGTACCAGGGCTTTGCCTGGGGCATGGGCATCGACCGCATCGCCATGCTCAAATACGGCATGCCGGACCTGCGCCCCTTCTTCGAGGCCGATGTGCGCTGGCTGAACCATTACGGTTTCCGCCCGCTCGACATCCCGAGCCTCGTCAGCGGCCTCACATCGTGATCGTCATCCTGGCTCAAGCAACGCGAAGAGCCGGGACCGCGGGACAAGTGAAGCACTCTATTCGGATCACGATCCCGGATCTGGCATTGCCGGTCCGGGATGACACTCAAGGAACAGTGTCATGAAATTCACCCTCTCCTGGCTGAAGGATCATCTCGAGACGTCAGCCTCCCTCGACGAGATCGTCGAGACGCTCACCCGCATCGGCCTCGAAGTCGAAGGGGTCGAGGACAAGGCGAAGGCGCTGGCGCCCTACACGGTCGCCTATGTGATCTCCGCCGAGCAGCACCCGAACGCCGATCGCCTGCGCGTATGCATGGTCGATACCGGCAACGGCGCGCCGATCCAGGTGGTCTGCGGCGCTCCCAACGCCCGCACGGGCATGAAGAGCGTGTTCGCGCCGCCCGGCACCTACATCCCGGGCAAGAACATCACCCTCGGCGTCGGCACCATCCGGGGCGTCGAGAGCGCCGGCATGCTGTGCTCAGGCTCGGAGCTCGAGATCTCCGACGACCACGACGGTATCATCGACCTGCCCGAGGATGCGCCGGTCGGTCGGCCCTACGCAGCCTATGCGGGCCTCGACGATCCGGTGATCGAGATCAATCTCACGCCGAACCGCCCGGACTGCACGTCGATTCACGGCATCGCCCGGGATCTCGCGGCCGCCGGCCTCGGCACGCTCAAGAGCGAGGCCGTTGCGCCCGTTCGGGGCAGGGGTGTCTGTCCGGTCTCGGTCACGATCGAGGACGAGACGCTCTGCCCGGCCTTCGCGCTCCGCTTCGTGCGCGGCGTGAAGAACGGTCCCTCGCCGGACTGGATGCAGCGCCGCCTTCTGTCCATCGGCCTTCGCCCGATCAACGCCCTGGTGGACATCACCAACTACGTCACCTTCGACCGGGGCCGTCCGCTCCACGTCTTTGACGCCAGGAAGATCAAGGGCAACCTGATCGTCCGTCGGGCGAAAGAGGGCGAGGAGGTGCTGGCGCTCGACACCCGCACCTACAAACTCGATCCGAACGTCGTGGTGATCGCCGACGACAGCGGCGTCGAGTCCATCGGCGGCATCATGGGCGGCGAGCATTCGGGCTGCGACGAGGCCACGACCGATGTGCTGATCGAATCGGCGCTTTGGGACCCGCTCAACATCGCCCAGACCGGTCGCAAGCTCGGGATCATCACCGATGCCCGTTACCGCTTCGAGCGCGGGGTCGATCCCGCCTTCACGGTACCGGGCCTCGATCTGGCCACCAAGCTGGTCATCGACCTCTGCGGCGGCGAAGCGAGCGAGGCCCTGGTGGCCGGAAAGGTGCCGGACGACAAGCGCGTCATCGAACTCCCCTGGAGCGAAGTTCCGCGCTTGTCGGGCCTCGACGTTCAGCCCTCCGAGTCGGAGCAGATCCTCAAGAGGCTCGGCTTCCAGGTTCAGGGCTCGGGCGAGCGCGTCAGCGTCACGGCGCCGTCCTGGCGTCCCGACATCGAGGGCAAGGCGGATCTGGTCGAGGAGGTCATCCGCATCGCAGGCCTCGACCGTATCGAATCCAAGCCCTTGGCCCGCCTGGAAGACACGGTGGCAAAGCCGATCCTGACCCTGATCCAGAAGCGCACGCGCCTCGCCCGCCGGGCTCTTGCCGTGCGTGGACTGGTGGAGGCCGTCACCTGGTCCTTCATCGCCAAGAGCGAAGCGGAACTGTTCGGTGGCGGCGATGCCCGGCTGGCACTTGCCAACCCGATCGCGGCCGAACTTTCCGACATGCGTCCGAGCCTGCTGCCGGGACTTCTGAAGGCGGCGCAACGCAACGCGGATCGCGGCTTCGGTGACGTCGCCCTCTTCGAGGTCGGCCAGGCCTTCGCGTCGGACGAGCCGGAAGGTCAGTCGATCAAGGCGGCTGCGGTGCGTCGCGGGACGGCGCGAGCCGAGGGTGTGGGCCGTCATTGGAACGGCGGCGCCGAGAGCGTCGATGCCTTCGACGCCAAGGCGGACGTGCTGGCCCTGCTGGCGGCGCTGGGCATCCCGGCCGGCGGTCTCCAGATCGTGGCGGGCGGCCCGGCTTGGTTCCATCCGGGCCGCTCAGGCACCTTGCAGTTCGGCCCGAAGAACGTGGTGGGCGCCTTCGGCGAGATTCACCCGAAGGTGCTGAAAGCGCTGGACTTGAAGGGCCCGCTGGTCGCCTTTGAGCTCAATCTCAACGCGCTGCCGCCGCCCAAGGCGAAGCCGACCAAGATGAAGCCGAAGCTCAACCTGCCCGACTTCCAGCCGCTCACCCGCGACTTCGCCTTCGTGGTCGGACGCGATGTGGCGGCCGGCGACATCGTGAAGGCCGCTCAAGGAGCCGAACGGCAGCTCATCGTGGGCGTCGACGTGTTCGACATCTATGAGGGCACCGGCATCGATCCGGACAAGAAGTCCGTCGCCATCGCCGTCACCCTGCAGCCGACGGAGAAGACCCTCACCGATGTGGAGATCGAGGCCGTTTCGGCCAAGATCGTCGGGGAGGTGTCGAAGAAGACCGGCGCTGTACTGCGCGGTTAAGGAAAGATCGCCCGGACGTGGCTCAGGCTACGTCCGGGCGTCCTGTACCGTTCAACGGGTTCCCCTCGTCCCACCCGTAGCGCACCGTCTCGAACCTCATCGCCAACGCATCGACCATCAGCAGGCGTCCGACGAGGCTTTCGCCGAAACCGACAACCTCGCGGATCACCTCCATGGCCATCAGGCTGCCCATGACTCCGGCGAGCGCGCCCAGCACGCCGGCTTCCGCGCAGGTCGGGATCGCGCCGGGCGGAGGCGGGGAGGGGAAGAGACAACGATACGTCGGATTGGGCTTGCCGTCCGGAGAGCTCTCGTGGGCCCGGATCGTGGTGAGCGAGCCGTCGAACTGCCCGAGCGCCGCCGTCACCAGGGGCCTCTTCTCGAAAAAGCAGGCATCGGAGACCGCGTAGCGGGTCTCGAAATTATCCGATCCGTCGGCCACGATATCGTAACGGCGAACCAGATCCCGCGCGTTCTCAGCCGTCAGCCGAGCATGGTGGGGTTCGACCGCGACATGTGGGTTGAGCCGCCCGACGGCCTGCGTCGCACTCTCGACTTTGGAACGGCCGAGATCCGGCGTCCCATGGATCACCTGCCGCTGCAGGTTGGATAGGCTCACCGCGTCGTCGTCCACGATGCCGATGGTGCCGATGCCCGCTGCAGCCAGATACTGGATCAGGGGCGCCCCGAGGCCGCCGGCGCCGATCACGAGCACGCGAGCGGCCTTGAGCTTCAGCTGGCCCGGCCCGCCCACGTCCCGGAGAACGAGGTGGCGGGCATAGCGGTCGATCTCGTCCGATGTGAGAGCCATGTCATGACCTTACGGGAATCAGTTTAGCTATCAACCATTCCTTGGAGGAAATAACATGCCGCCTTGACAGAGGCCTTGGCGTTATGACCCTTGCCGTGCCATCGTCAAGGGGCAACCGGCCAGCAAGCCGGCGTCAAACAGGGAACAATGCCGATGACAGTCACCAAATTCGGGCTCGCACTCGCGGGCCTTGCCTTTTCCGCCTCGGCGGCCTTTGCGCAGCAGGCGGCCTTCAAGCCCGCCGTCGTCTACGATCTCGGCGGCAAGTTCGACAAATCCTTCAACGAGGGCGTTCACACGGGCGCCGAGAAGTTCAAGAAAGAAACGGGCACCGATTACCGCGATTTCGAGCCGCAGAACGACGCCCAGCGCGAGCAGGCCCTGCGCCGCTTCGCCCGCGACGGCTTCTCGCCCATCGTGGCCGTGGGCTTTTCCCAGGAGACCGCGCTGAAGAAGGTCGCCGAAGAGTTCCCGAAGACCCAGTTCGCCATCATCGATGCCGTGGTCGAGAAGCCAAACGTGCAGTCGATCCTGTTCAAGGAGCATGAGGGCTCGTTCCTGGTCGGCCTCCTGGCGGCTCAGGCGTCCAAGACCGGCAAGGTCGGCTTCGTGGGCGGCATGGACATCCCGCTCATCCGCAAGTTCGCCTGCGGCTACGTCCAAGGCGTGAAATACGCCAAGAAGGACGGCGAGGTGTTCCAGAACATGACCGGCACCACGGGTGCGGCCTGGAACGATCCGGTGAAGGGCGGCGAGCTTGCCAAGAGCCAGATCGATCGTGGCGCCGACGTGATCTACCATGCGGCCGGCGGCACGGGCGTGGGCGTGCTGCGCGCCACCGCTGATGCGGGCAAGCTCGGCATCGGCGTCGACTCGAACCAGAACGGCCTGCATCCGGGCAAGATCCTGACCTCGATGGTCAAGCGCGTGGATGTGGCGACCTACAACGTCTTCGATCAGGCCAAGAAGGGCACCTTCAAGGCCGGCGTCTCGAACCTCGGCCTGAACGAGGACGGCGTGGCCTGGGCGCTCGACGACAACAACAAGTCGCTGATCACCGCCGACATGAAGGCCGCCGCCGACAAGGCCGCCGCCGACATCAAGTCCGGCGCCATCAAGGTGCACGACTACATGTCGGATTCGAAGTGCCCGATGTAAGCTGAATCATGTTTTGGCCGCAGACCGTTGCAGGCCTGCGGCCAAATCTTTTTCGACCGAGTTTTGTATTTCCGATAAGATCCGGCTCTCGTTTCGTCATTGCCGGCAGACCATTCGAGGCCGATGTCCCCAGCCATTGAACTCATTGCGATCAACAAGAGCTTCGGCGCCGTTCACGCCAACCGGGATGTGAACCTGCGCGTGGAGCGCGGCACGATCCACGGCATCGTCGGCGAGAACGGCGCGGGCAAGTCGACCCTCATGTCGATCCTGTACGGCTTCTACGAGGCGGATTCGGGCGAGATCCGGGTCAACGGCAAACCCATTTCCATCCGCTCGCCCAACGATGCCATCCATGCCGGCATCGGCATGGTCCACCAGCATTTCATGCTGGTCGAGCCGTTGAGCGTCGTCGACAACGTGATGCTCGGCGCCGAAGGCGGCGCCATGCTGCGCGCGGGCGAGGCCAAGGCCCGTGCGGAGCTCGCGCGGCTCGCCAAGGATTACGGCCTTGAGATCGACGTGGACGCCACCGTAGGCGACCTTTCCGTCGGCCTGCAGCAGCGCGTCGAAATTCTGAAGGCTCTCTATCGCGGCGCGGATATTCTCATCCTCGACGAACCCACCGCCGTGCTCACGCCTCCGGAAGCGGATGCGCTGTTCGCTCTGCTCCGCTCCCTGAAGGAGCAGGGCAAGACCGTCATCCTCATCACACACAAGCTGCGCGAGATCATGGCAATCACGGATCGCGTTTCCGTCATGCGCCGGGGCGAGATGGTGGCGAGCGTCGAGACGGCCGATACCTCGCCGCCGGAACTGGCTGAGCTGATGGTGGGACGGCGCGTGCTCCTGCGCGTCGAGAAGGCGGAGAAGACACCTGGCGCACCTCTGCTCGAGATCGACAACCTGTCCGTCGTCGATTCCCGCGGCGTGGTGCGGGTGGCCAATGCGTCCTTCACCGTTCGTGCGGGCGAGATCGTCGGCATCGCCGGCGTCGCCGGGAACGGCCAGAGCGAGCTCCTGGAGGCGATCGCCGGCATGCGCCATCCGGCGCTCGGTTCGATCCGGCTCGAAGGCCGGACCATTCCTGCCTCGGAGCACAACCCGCATCGCATGCGCCAGCTCGGTCTGCTCCACGTGCCGGAGGATCGGCTGCGCATGGGGCTCGTTCCGGCCTTCCCGGCTTTCGAAAGTGCCATCCTCGGGTTCAGCGACGAGCCTCACCTTGGCCGCGGACCAATCCTCGACCATGACCGCCTGATCGCGGACCTGGCGAAGAAGATGGAGCAATACGATGTGCGCCCGCCGGCGCCGCGGCTGAAATCCTCGAAGTTTTCCGGCGGCAACCAGCAGAAGATCGTGCTGGCGCGCGAGATCGAGCGCAACCCGAAGGTGCTGCTCGTCGGCCAGCCGACGCGCGGCGTCGACATCGGCGCCATCGAGTTCATTCACCGCCGCCTGATCAGCCTGCGCGATGCGGGCGTCGCCATCCTGCTCGTCTCGGTGGAACTCGACGAGATCATGAACCTCTCCGACCGCATTCTGACCATGTGCGGCGGCCGGATCACCGGCGAGCGCAAGGCTTCCGAGACGAACGAGCAGGAACTCGGACTGCTCATGGCTGGCGTGACGGACGAGGCCGCCTGATGCAGCCGCGACTGACCCTTGTCACGCTTGGCGTTGCGGATCTCGCGAGATCCCGCGCCTTCTATGAGGCCTGGGGCTGGAAGGCGTCGTCTGCCAGCCAGCCCAGCGTTGCTTTCTTCCAGGCGAATGGGCTGGTGCTCGGTCTGTTCGGCCGTGCCGACCTTGCCAAGGACGCGGGCGTGGCGGACACGCCGACCGGCTTTGCCGCGATTACGCTCGCCTACAATGCCCGATCCAAGGAGGAGGCCGACGAGGTCTATGCTCTTGCCGTGAAGGCCGGCGCGCGTGCCTTGAAGTCGCTTCAGGATGTTTTCTGGGGCGGATATTCGGGCTATGTCGCCGATCCTGACGGGCATCTGTGGGAAATCGCCTGGAACCCGTTCTTTCCTCTCGATGAGCAGGGCCACATGTTCCTGCCGGATAGCCAGACGTGAGCGCTCCACTCGACCTGCCCAAATGGGCCGACACGATCCTCGTACCCGCCATCTCCGTGGTGGCGGCCTTTCTCGTCGCCGGTCTCGTCGTGCTGGGCATCGGCGAGAATCCGCTTTCTGCCACGCGCTACCTGCTGCAGGGCAGTCTCGGCACCGGGGAGGGGCTCGGCTTCACCCTGTTCTACATGACCGATTTCATCTTCGTCGGATTGGCGGTTGCGGTTGCCTACCATGCCGGGCTGTTCAACATTGGTGGCGAGGGGCAGGCGACGCTCGCGGGCCTCGGCATCGCGCTCGTGCTCAACAACCTGACCTATCTGCCGGGCATCCTGCTCATTCCGCTCGGGATCCTCGGTGCTGCAGCCTTCGGTGCAGCCTGGGCGGCCGTTCCCGGATATCTTCAGGCGAAACGCGGCAGCCACATCGTCATCACGACGATCATGTTCAACTGGCTGGCCAGCGTGCTCATCGTCTACCTGCTGGTGAACGTGCTGCGCGAGCCGCAATCCATGAATCCGGAAACGCGTGCCTTTCCCGAGCAGTCTCATATCCCGTTCATGCATGACGTGTTTGCCGCCTTCGGCATCGAAATCCCGGCCTCGCAGCTCAATCTCACGCTGGTGCTGGCCCTGGCGGCGTCGTACTTCGTCTGGCTTCTCATCTACCGCTCGCGCCTCGGCTATGCGATCCGCGTGGTCGGGTCGAACCCGACGGCGGCGGTCTATGCAGGCATTTCGCCTGCGCGCATCATCATCATCGCGATGATCATCTCCGGCGCTTTGGCCGGCGGCCTCGCGGTCAACGAGCTCATGGGCTATCAGCACAGGCTGCTGCTGGAGTTCACCTCCGGCTACGGCTTCGTCGGCATCGCGGTGGCGCTCATGGGGCGCGCGCATCCCGTCGGCATCATCCTGGCCTCGCTCCTGTTCGGCATCCTCTATCAGGGCGGCGCGGAACTCGCCTTCGAGCAGCCGGCGATCACCCGCGACATGGTTGTGGTGATCGGCGGCATCATCATTCTGTTTGCGGGCGCTCTGGACGGGTTGTTCCGGCGCCTCGTGGCGCACCTGTTCACGCGTCAGAAGCTGGCGAGGGCTTGAGCCATGGATCTCAGCTCTCTCGTGACGATCTTCGACTCGGCCCTGCGGCTCTCGATCCCGCTTCTCGCCGCCTGCCTCGCCGGACTCTGGTCCGAGCGCTCCGGCGTTGTGGATATCGGTCTTGAAGGCAAGATGCTGGTGGCGGCCTTCGCGGCTGCCGCGGCGGCTTACGCGTTCGGCTCGGCCTGGGCGGGGCTTATCGCGGGCATCGGCACATCGGTGGTCTTCGGTCTCATTCACGGCTTTGCCTCCATCAGCCAGCGCGGCAACCAGATCGTCTCAGGCGTGGCCATCAACATGCTGGCGGCCGGGCTGACCGCCATTGTCGGCAACGCCTGGTATTCGCAGGGTGGACGGACGCCGCCGCTGGAGGGCGTCCAGCGTTTCGGCGATGCGATCTTCGGCCATTCGGCCCTCGTCTACATCGTCCTTCTGGCTGTGCCGCTCACCTGGTTCGTGCTGGGCCGGACCCGGTTCGGCCTTCGCCTGCGGGCTGTCGGCGAAAACCCGGCCGCCGTCGACACGGCAGGCATTTCGGTAACGGGCCTGCGCTACACCGCCGTCATCATCGGGGGCGTTCTCTGCGGCATCGGCGGGACCTATCTCTCGGTCGGGCAATCGGCCGGCTTCCTCCCCAACATGACAGCCGGCAAGGGCTTCATTGCGCTCGCCGCGCTGATCTTCGCCAAGTGGCGCGCCTGGCCCGCCCTCGGCGCGTGCTTCCTCTTCGGGCTGCTCGACGCCATCGCCATCCGTCTGCAGGGTATTTCGCTGCCCGGCATCGGCGAGGTGCCGGTACAGGCCATCCAGGCGCTGCCCTATCTCATGACCGTCATCCTGCTCGCAGGCGTCATCGGCAAGGCGATCCCGCCCCGGGCCGCCGGCGTGCCCTATGTGAAGGAGCGTTGAGCATGGCCTCGCTGGACACCTTGTTCGAAGCCGCCAAGGCGATTCAGGCCAAGGCCTATGCCCCATATTCGCGCTTCAAGGTCGGGGCTGCCATCGCCACACCCGATGGCAGGATCTTTGCCGGCTGCAACGTGGAGAATGCAGCCTATCCGGTCGGCTCCTGTGCGGAGGCCGGCGCCATCTCGGCCATGATCGCGGCCGGTGAGAACCGCATTGCCGAGATCGTGGTGATGGGCGAGGGGGAGCATCTCGTCACGCCCTGCGGCGGTTGCCGCCAGCGCATCCGCGAGTTTGCCGCGCCCGACACGCCCATTCACATTGCAGGCCCCGAAGGTATCCGGAAACGCTTCACGCTCGACGAGCTGTTGCCCTTCTCCTTCGGACCGGACAATTTGACGGACCGGTAGATCCGTCCGACCCGTTGCGACAATGAAAGGATGGCCTGGGGTTCAGGCCTGAAGCGATGACGATGCACCAGATGATTCAGGAAGCGGTCGAGTTCGTGCGCGCCCGCGGCTTCGACGGCGATTTCGATGCAGCCTTCGTGCTCGGCACGGGACTCGGCACTCTCGTCGATGAGGTCAGCGATGCGGTGAGCTTGCCCTATGCCGAGATCCCGCATTTTCCGAAAAGCGGCGTCTCCGGGCACGCCGGCAAGCTCGTCGCCGGCAGGCTTGAAGGCAAGCGGGTGCTCCTGTTTCAGGGCCGCGCCCATTACTACGAGACCGGCGATGCGGGCGCGATGCGGCTGCCGGTTGCTTTCGTGAAGGAGCTCGGCGTTCCGGTGTTCGTCGCCACCAATGCGGCAGGCTCCGTCCGTGCAGATATCCGCCCCGGAAGCCTAGTGGCGATCAGCGATCACCTCAACCTCTCGGGCGGCAATCCGCTGCTGCGCGACCACAGTGAAGGCCGCTTCGTCTCGCTCACCGACGCCTATGACGCGGATCTGCGCCAAGTACTTCAGCGCGCTGCGAAAAAAAGCGGCATCGAACTGCCCGAAGGCGTTTATGCCTGGCTCTCCGGCCCGAGCTTCGAGACGCCGGCCGAGATCAGGATGGTGCAGATCCTGGGCGGAGATCTCGTGGGTATGTCCACGGTGCCGGAGGTGATCCTCGCACGCTATTACGGACTGAAAGTCGCGGCCATTTCGGTCGTGACGAACCTTGCCGCCGGGATCGAGGGCGCTTCCCCCTCGCATCAGGAGACCAAGGACACGGCGGCGGAAGCCTCAGAGAAGTTCAAGCGTCTCATTCGGTCCTTCGTTGCGGAGCTGTCCCATGTCTGATGCGCACATTGCAACGCGTGCCCTGCGCAGTCTCGACCTCACCGACCTGAACGAGACCTGCACCGATCAAGCGATCGATGCGCTGTGCAGGAAGGCGCTCGATCCCCACGGGCCGGTGGCTGCCGTATGCGTGTGGCCGCAATTCGTGAAGCGCGCGCAGGAGAACCTCAAGGGCTCGTCCGTGCGCATCGCCACGGTGGTGAATTTCCCGGCCGGCGGTGAGGATGTCAGCCGCGTCACGGACGACACGCAGGAAGCGCTCTCGGACGGCGCCAACGAGATCGACCTCGTGCTGCCCTATGAGGCCGTGCGCCGGGGCGATCTTTCCGTTGCCGCAGAGATGGTGGAGGCGGTGCGCGATCTCGTCGACCAGGGGCGCCTGTTGAAAGTGATCCTGGAGACGGGCGAGCTGAAGGATCCGAATCTCATCGAGACGGCAAGCCGCATCGCCATCGACGCGGGAGCCGATTTCATCAAGACTTCGACCGGCAAGACCCCGGTTTCGGCGACGCCCGAAGCCGCCGAGATCATGCTCAACGCCGTCAAGGCGTCAGGCAAGCCCGTCGGCCTCAAGCCTTCCGGCGGCATCCGTACCGTTGCGGATGCGAAGATCTATCTCGATCTGGCTGATCGCATCATGGGCCCAGGCTGGGCGACACCGCGGACCTTCCGCATCGGCGCGAGCAGCGTCTACGACGCGCTCATCGCCGCCATCGAAGGACGGGCCGGCACGGCGGCCACCGGAACCTACTGACATGACGCTTCTTCCGCAGGAAATCATCCGCCACAAACGCGACGGCGGCAGGCTCGATTCGGAGCATATTGAGCAATTCATCGAAGGGTTGACCGCAGGCCGTGTCACCGAGGGTCAGGCTGCAGCCTTCGCCATGGCGATCTTCTTCCAAGGTCTCTCTGTGCCGGAGCGTGTGGCGCTCACGCGCGCCATGATGAATTCCGGCACGGTGCTCACCTGGGACCTGCCGGGCCCGGTGCTCGACAAGCACTCGACGGGTGGCGTCGGCGATACGGTGAGCCTCGCGCTCGGTCCAGCTGTCGCTGCCTGTGGCGGCTACGTGCCGATGATCTCCGGACGCGGCCTCGGCCACACGGGCGGCACCCTCGACAAGTTCGATTCCATTCCGGGCTACGTCACCCAGCCCGACATCGACACATTCAGGCGCGTCACGCGCGAAGTCGGCTGCGCCATCATCGGCCAGACGGCCGATCTCGCGCCTGCCGACAAGCGCCTCTACGCCATCCGCGACGTGACGGCGACGGTGGAATCGATCGATCTCATCACGGCCTCGATCCTCTCGAAGAAGCTCGCTGCAGGACTTCAGGGGCTCGTGATGGATGTGAAGTTCGGCTCCGGCGCCTTCATGGACAATGCCGGGGACGCGCGAAAGCTCGCCGAAAGCCTCGTGCACGTCGCCAATGGTGCAGGCCTTCCCACGAGCGCGCTTCTCACCGACATGAACGAGGCGCTGGCATCCAGCGCCGGCAATGCGGTCGAGATGGCCTACGCGGTCGATTACCTGACAGGCCGCCGCCGCGAGAAGCGGTTCCATGCGGTGACGGTGGAGCTGTCCGCCGAGATGCTGCTGCTCGGCAAGCTCGCTGCCACCATCGAGGAGGCGCGAACGAAGGTCGAGCAAGCAATTTCCTCCGGTAAGGCTGCCGAGGTGTTCCAGCGCATGGTGAGCGCTCTCGGCGGTCCTGCCGATTTCCTGGAGAACCACAAGGCGCATCTGCAGGCGGCCCCGGTCGTCCGCGCCATCCATGCCGAGCGTTCCGGGATCGTGCAGAAGGTGGCCGCGCGCGGCATCGGCGTTGCCGTCGTCGCGCTCGGCGGCGGGCGCACCCGTCCGCAGGATCCCGTCGATCATGCAGTGGGGTTCACCGAGCTTGCCGCCGTCGGCGATACCGTCGATGCGGCGCGTCCGCTCGCCATCGTGCATGCCCGCAGCGAAGAAGCGGCGGAAGCGGCTGCGCGTGGGGTGCGCGCCGCTTACACGATCGGTGAAGAAAAGGCTGCCCCGGGCCCGACTATTCTCAATCGAATCGGAGCAACCGCATGAGCCTGCTCGTCGCCGTCACCTGGGACACGCAGCCCTGGGTCGAACGCTTCAGGCGGCATCTGCCTGATCAGAACATTGTCGTGCTGGGCGAAGACTTCGACCGTGGCGCCATCCGCTATGTGGCGACCTGGGGACCGAAACCGGGGAGTCTTTCCAATCTGCCCAACCTTGAAGCGATCTTCTCGCTCGGGGCCGGTGTCGATCACCTGATGAGCTATCCCGATCTGCCGGACGTGCCCATCGTGCGCGTGGCGCAGGACGATCTCACCCATCGCATGAGCGAATACATGGTGCTGCACTGCCTCATGTACTTACGCGATCAGCGCCGCTTCGACGAGGATCAGAAGGCCAAGCGCTGGAAGCCCGATCGCGCGCCGCCGATCGCAGGCGAGGTCCGCGTGGGCATCATGGGCTTCGGGGTGCTGGGACAGGATTCCGCGCGCAAGCTGAAGATGATGGGCTTCGATGTGGCCGGCTGGAGCAGGACGCCGAATCCCGTCGAAGGCTTCGAGGTTTATGCAGGTGAAGAAGGCCTGACGCCGTTCCTCAGCCGCACCGACATTCTCATTGCCCTCATGCCGCTCACGCCGGATACGAAAGGTATCCTGAACCGTTCCTTGTTCGAGAAGCTTGCGCGCGACGGCAAGCTCGGCGGGCCGATCCTGATCAATGCGGGCCGCGGCAAACTGCAGGTGGAGACGGACATCCTCGCCTGCCTCGACGACGGCACGCTTCGGGCTGCGACCCTCGACGTGTTCGAAACCGAGCCGCTGCCGGAGGCTTCACCGCTCTGGACCCATTCGCGGGTGACGATCACGCCGCACAACTCCGCGACGAGCGAGCCCGAAGCGACCGCGCGCTACATTGCGCAACAGATCCGCCGCCATGAGGCGGGGGAGGCCTTCGAGAACGTGGTCGACCGGATGCGAGGATATTGAGGGTAGAGTCAAACTGCCCCGTAGCCCTTCAGTCCGTCCCACAAGAGCTTGAGCGCTGTCGCAGCAAGCAGGCCGTAGCAGATGCGATAAAGCTGCTTCTGGTCGAGCCGTTCATGCAGCTGGAATCCAACCCAGACGCCCAATGGAATGAATGGAAGACAGAGCAGCATCAAGCCCCAGAGTTCTGTGGTGGGCTGAGCAAGCGCCAACCAGGGCAGAGCTTTCATCAGATTGCCAGCGGCAAAGAAGCTGCTGGTCGTGCCTGCATAAACCGCCTTCGGAAGCCCAAGCGGCAGAAGGTACATGGCGACCGGTGGGCCGCCCGAATGGGCCATCATCGAGGTAACGCCCGATGCCGTTCCAGCGAGCACGGCTTTCACCTTGGAGCGAGGCTGCTGTACGACTTGGCTGCCACTGCGAAACCACAGGATCGTAAAGACAAGCGTGATCAGCGCAATGAGAATGGCAACCGCGCTCCGATCCACGACTGTCATCAGCAAGAACCCGAGAGCCGTACCGCAGGCAAGGCCCGGGAGAAGCAGCAGGAGGTCGATTTTCGACCAGGTCTTGGGACGCCAGTAATAAAGCGCGATCACGTCCATCAGCACGAAGAGAGGCGCCAGAAGTGCGCCCGCGGTGATGGGATCCATCACGAGCGACAGAACTGGAATACCAATGATGGCCAAACCGCCGCCGAAGGCTCCCTTCATGAAGGCGATGACGAAGACGCCGAACGCGGCAACAACTAGAACGGAAGGATCCGACAGAATCATCAAAGCCGCTTGATCGAACTGATCGGCCCGTAGCTCGTCCGGCGGATGCGCTCCTCGGCGACCGCCAGCGGCTCGATCATCACGGTCATGCTGTGGCCAGTGGCATGGATGAAGGCGGTCTCGTCCATCATCAGGCCCACATGGCCCTTCCAGAACACGAGGTCGCCGCGTCTGAGGCCGCTCAGGTCCGGCTTAACCTCGACTGGGGATCCCAGTTCACGCTCCTGCATGTCGCTGTCGCGCGGGGCCTTGAGGCCGGCAGCGGTCAGCACGGTCTGAGCCAGTCCGGAGCAGTCGATGCCGAGGCTCGTCTTGCCGCCCCAGAGATAGGGTGTGTGCAGGAAGCGCTCAGCCACACTCACGTAATCCGCCTCGAACGCCTCGAGCCCGCTCAGATGTGCGGCGAAGACCCAGCCGCCGGTGGCAAGCCGCGCATAATCTCCTTCGGTCTCCGTGACGGCCACCCTGGAGTTCAGCGTCAGGTAATCCTGGTAGGGCAGCTTCAGGTTGGAGCCGGGATAGACGAAGGTGCGGACCGCCCGCACCTTGTGGGTCGGCTCCGGTCCGGGATCGGCGAGAGCGGCACTCGACAGGTAGCCCACATAGCCGTCATCGCGGAGCTGCACCCAGGCCCAGCCCTCGTGCTCGTCATAGACGGTCACGCTTTCCCCGAAGATCGCCTGCGTGTCGACCGGCGCGTCGCGGGACGGGTGGCGGTGCAGGGGCGAGAAGGTCGTGACGACGCGTCTGACCGTGCCGGTCGTGAAGCGCTCGGCCTCGACCTGTCCGCGCAGGCGCTCATCGGCCAGGTCGGCACGGACGGGCGTGATGCGGCGGTCGAAACTCATCGGGGCAGCTCCTTGGCACGGGCGATGATCATGTCTCCTAGCCGTTCCACGGCCAAAGCGCCAGCGACCGTGCGCTGGATGATCACGTTGCGGCGGTCCGCCTCATCCCGCTTTCGGGCCACGAAATCGAGCTTGCCGAGGGTGTCGAGGGCGCGGGTGACGACCGGCTTGGTGACCCCGAGCTTCCTGGCCAGGCCCCGCACGGTATGGGGCGGCGCATCCAGGTAGATCGTCAGCAGAATGGCGATCTGTCGGGACGACAGGTCGCCGCCCTGATGCACGAGGCCGAGATGAACGTCGTGCCAGAGCTTGAGGGATTGGATCGCACGCAACTCCACAGCCATGGCTGCCCCATTCGTTACGGACCCGTATTCTTCAGGCCCGGTCCGGATAGGGCAATCGGCATCTGACGTTATGCTTAAAGCCCGTAGCGTTCCTTCAGGAGGGCATACATCGCGCGGGCCGCCTGGACCTCGCCGCCCTCGGGCCGGGCAGGTCTGGTCGAGCTGTTCCAGGCGAAGATGTCGAAATGCACGTGCGCCTTGGCGGCCGACACGAAGCGGCGCAGGAACAGGGCGGCGGTGATCGAGCCGCCCATCGGTCCGCCCGTGTTGTTCATGTCGGCGAACTTGGAATCGAGCTGGCTCTGATAGGGCGCCCAGAGCGGCATGCGCCAGACGGGGTCGTTCACCGCTGTGCCGTGGCGGGCGATGTCGGCCGCAAGCGCATCGTCGTCGGTGTAGAAGGGGGGAAGTTCCGGCCCTAGTGCCACGCGGGCCGCACCCGTGAGCGTGGCGAAATCGACGAGAAGGTCGGGGCTTTCCTCGTCGGCGAGCGCCAGGGCATCGGCCAGGATGAGCCGGCCTTCCGCATCCGTGTTGCCGATCTCGACTGTGATGCCCTTGCGGCTCGGCAGGATGTCGCCGGGGCGGAAGGCATTGCTGGAGATGGAATTCTCGACGGCCGGGATGAGAACGCGCAGGCGCACGGGCAGCTTGGCGTCCATGATCATGGAGGCGAGGGCCAGGGTGGCGGCGGCACCACCCATGTCCTTGCGCATGAGCAGCATGGAGGAGGCCGGCTTGATGTCGAGACCGCCTGTGTCGAACGCGACACCCTTGCCCACCAGCGTGACGTGCGGCGCATCGGCCTTGCCCCAGGTGAAATCGATGAGACGCGGCGGCGTGACGGAGGCGCGGCCGACCGCGTGGATCATCGGAAAGTTCTGCTTCAGCAGATCGTCGCCGATGATGCTGGTGAAGGAGGCGCCATGCCGCTCCGCCAATTGGCGTGTGGCCGCCTCGATGCCGTCGGGGCCGAGATCGCTGGTCGGCGTGTTGACGAGATCGCGACTCGTGAAGACCGCATTCGCAATGTGCGTGACTTCCTCGGCATCGACGCCGCTCGGTGCAACGAGACGAACGGACTTCTCGCTGCGCTTCCGGTAGCGGTCGAAGCTGTAGCCGCCCAGAAGCCACGCCAGGGTGGCGAGCGTCGGGTTCGGCGCATCGGTCTCGAAGCGATAGGCGCCCTCCGGCAACAGGGACGGAAGCTTGCCGACGAGAAAGGGATCGTTGTGTTTGGCATCCGCGCCGTTGAGGCCGAAGACGACGCCCATGAGGCTGCCATCGGCGTCCGGCAGCAGGCAATGGCTCCCAGCCTTGCCTTCAAAGCCCTGCGCCTTCGCAAAGCCTTGCGCGATGGGCGGAAGCTGACCGGCGGCATCTGCCCATGTGTGTTCGGTCACGAGCCAGATGGGTTTTGAGGCGTCGGTCGTGGAGGCGAGGAGGAGGTGAGGCATGGATTATAACCTGGACGATTGAGAACGATGGTTCGGAATGGCGTCTCAAGAGGTGACACGCATGCTCACCCCGCAGCATGCTGCTGCACGATTCGGGCGAGGCCCGCGATCAGGGCCTGCTGCGTGTCTTTGACGTCTGCCTTGATGCCATGGCGCCTGAGCGCATGAACGTAGAGTTCTGCGCGCTCCGGTGCGGCCAGGATGGTGACGGAGGCCGGGCGACCGAACTGCGCCAGCGCCCCGTTGATCTCGTCGCCGGTGAGTAGACCGGAAAGGTAGGGCGCCAGCAGATTGCTGTTCATCTTACCCGAGACCACGGATGCGCGGGCGCTGAACAGGAGGTGCAGCAGGCCGGCCCTGTTCTGGCCGCTGTTGCGTTCGGCCGCTTCCAGACCAAGATCGAAGCCCTCCGGGTCCTGCGGCTCGGTGGCCGGACGGCCGATCATGGAGTGCTCGCGCAGCAGCGCATACATCTCGCCGGTCATGTAGGTGGCAAAGCGCTCGACGCGCCCGTTCCTCATCTCGATCCATTTCGGATGGGTGCCGGCGGAGCAGATCAATCCGTTCTCGATGCCGACACCGAGAACCAGCGTCTCCTCGCCGCGCATGACGTCTGCAGCGCCGGGAGCGGGTTCGCAGAACAGGCCGGGAATGATGTAGCCCTTGCGGCCGTTCTCCAGATCCACCGGCACGAGCGCCTTCGCGATCTCGGCCGGGCCGGCAGGACAGGTGGCGTATGGCGCCTCAACCCAGCCTTCGCGGCTTCCCACCATGCCGACGAGCAGCACCGGGGCATCGGGCTCGGCCTTCAGCCAGTGACCGCATTGGCGCAGGAAAACGTCCCGGTGCCGGCCCTTTTTCAGCGCCGAAACCCCTTCGTTCGACGAGACCTGATCGAGAACGGTTTCATCCTCGAGCAGATAACCGCGAAAGCGGGTCGTTCCCCAATCGGCCACGATGAAGCGCAAGGCGGATGATCCTCGATTAACGTGTTCCGTACATCCGGTCGCCGGCGTCGCCGAGGCCCGGCACGATATAGCCGTGGTCGTTGAGACGCTCGTCGATGGAGGCGGTCCAGATGTGCACGTCCGGGTGCGCGCCGCGCAGCTTCTCGATGCCCTCGGGCGCAGCCAGCAGGCAGACGAAGCGCAGATCCTTGGCGCCGCGTTCCTTCAGCCGGTCGATCGCCGCCACCGCCGAGTTCGCGGTCGCGAGCATCGGGTCCAGCACCAGCACCATGCGGTCGGCGAGATCGGACGGGGCCTTGAAGTAATATTCCACGGCCTGCAGCGATTCCGGATCGCGGTACAGGCCGATATGGGCGACGCGAGCGGCGGGCACCAGCGTGAGCATGCCGTCGAGGAAGCCGACGCCGGCGCGCAGGATGGGGGCGAAGACGAGCTTCTTGCCAGCGATCTGGGCCCCTTCCATGGTGGTGAGCGGCGTCTCGATCTGGATGCGCTCCATGGGCAGGTCGCGGGTGACCTCGTAGCAGAGCAGCATGCCGATCTCGTTGAGGAGCTGGCGGAAGCCCTTCGTGGAGCGCTCCTTGTCCCGCATCAGGGTCAGCTTGTGCTGAACCAGCGGATGATCGACCACCGTGACGCCCTGCATGCTTTTTCCCTCTTTGATCGCCGTATGCTGATTCATCTAAAACACTGTCCCGTCACTGATCACGCTGAGAGGGGGCGAGCCGTCGCCGCGCTTCTCCTTCGCCAATCTCCGCCCCGTCGCCCAGGTGCCGCCTTCCAGCACCTTGGCCAGGGGAAAGTCTCCTGCGGCGAATCCTAGCTTCGCCCGGATGGGTTCGGCAATGCGGTCGAGCAGGGCCACGGTCAAGGCCCGCCATTCCACCACGAGCTCGGAATCCACCGCGTGGGCGCGGGTTGCATCCGCCGGGTCCTTCAGGGCGATCACGCCCGTATCGAGGAATAGTCCGCCGTTGCGATATTCCGGCAGGCCCGTGAGCCCGTCGATGTCGATGACAGTCGATCCGGCCCATTCGAGCGGCTCGATCAGCGAATAGGAGAGCCACTGGGACAGCTTGTGGAACGGGATCAGACCCTTCGTGGCATCTGGCGCCTCCACCAGAGGGTGGCGCCAGGTATCGCCGAGATCCACGCCGCCGAGGGTGATCCGGCCGGGCCAGATGGGGCCGAGATAGGTGAGCAGCGCCTCCAGGATCGAGGTCGCCTTGATGCGGCCGTCCTCTTCCGTTGCGGCAATGACGTCGAACAGGCCGCCAGGCCTGGGATCGTCCACCTGACCGAAGATGTCCGGGCTCGTCGCGACCACCCGGCCCAGGCGGTTCAGCAGGGCGGCGCGACCTTCGAGGCCCACGAGCGGGTTGTCGGTCGAGACCTGGAAGCCGGACGCGAGATCCTCGGCCGTGAGGGTCATCAGCACATCCGCGTCGACGCGGAAGGGGTCTTCCGGTTTGCTCGAGAAGGCGCCGCTCACGAACATGTCGAAGCTTGCGACCGCAAGCCCCTCGGAGCGGATATAGGTCTCGCCGGTGCGGCCCTCCTCGTAGCGCCACTGTGGGCCCGCGCCAGCATCGAGCAGGACGGACACGATGGCGAGATCGAAGGCGGAGCGGGCCATGTCGGCGGCACTCTCCCAGGAGGCGCCGTGCATCACCGCGTCCCAGCGCTCATGGCCCCCGGCGGCGAAGTGGCGCCAGCGGGCGTGGAAGGGGATGTCCAAGGACGGATAAGCCTCGCGGATCGTCTTCACGACCTCGTCGGCGCAGGGCTCGAGCCGGTCTAGATCGACCGTGAAATGCTTGAGGCGGCCTTCGAGCCCTGCCTGCAGGATCTGATGCGAGCGCTCGCGCACCGCCTTGGCGGTCAGCAGGCTTCGGGCGGCTTTGGTCTCGGAAGACAGTTCAGGCTGGTCCGTCACGCAGGGCTCCGGTGCTCTCGGGTCGGGAGCGATAGCATAGTCTTAGGGCCGCGCAGCATCCTGGCGCGCGGCCGATTAAGGAGAAGGTTAAGATGCGGCCTCAGAACCGCTCCAGGTCGCGGCCCTTTACCCGGTCGAGTTCGGACGCGTCCGGCGCGCCGTCGGGCGTGTAATAGCCGGCGGCCTTCTTGGCCTCCAGCTCCACCTGCGCGTCCGGCGGCACCAGCTCGGCCGGGATCGGCACGCGCTCCACCACCTCGATGCCCGAGCCGGTGATGGCATCGTACTTCATGTTGGACATGGACATGAGCCGGTCGATGCGGCGGATGCCAAGCCAGTGCAGCACATCGGGCATGAGCTGCTGGAAGCGAGCATCCTGCACGCCGGCCACGCATTCCGTGCGCTCGAAATAGGTGGCCGCTGAATCGCCGCCCTCCTGCCGCTTGCGGGCGTTGTAGACCAGGAACTTGGTGACCTCGCCGAGGGCTCGGCCTTCCTTGCGGTTATAGGCGATGACGCCGACGCCGCCGTCCTGCGCTTCCCGCACGCATTCCTCGATGCCGTGCACGAGGTAGGGCCGGCAGGTGCAGATATCCGAGCCGAACACGTCGGAGCCGTTGCACTCGTCGTGCACGCGGCAGGCGATGCGGGTCTTGGGATCGCTCAGGCGCGACACGTCGCCGACCACGTAGACCGTGGTGTTGCCGATGGGCGGCAGGAACACGCTCATATCCGGGCGTGTGACGAGCTCCGGGAACATGCCGCCGGTCTGCTCGAACAGGGTGCGGCGGAGTTCGCCCTCGGAGCAGCCGAAGCGCTGGGCGATTCCGGGCAGATACCAGACGGGATCGACCGCGATCTTCGTGACCGAGATGTCGCCTGATTCATGCAGGAAGCCGCCATCAGCCTTGAGGCGCTTCGCCCCCATGGCGCCAAGGATCTCGGGCATGTTGAGCCGCGCCTTGGTGACCGCGATGCTGGGGCGGATGTCGAGGCCGCCCGCGATCTCGTCCTTGTAGACCTCGCCGACCAGATGGCCCCAGGGATCGAGGGACACGATCTTGCCAGGGTCGAACCATTGCGGATGCGGGCCGATCTCGGCGGTCGGATGGGTGTTGTGGAGGTCGGGTCGGGTCAGCGGGTTGAGCGCCCGGGCCGAGATGGCGAGCGCCCGGTAGAGGGAATAGGAGCCGCCATGGGCGCCGATCACGTTTCGGTCGGCCGGATTGGTCACGGTGCCGATGATCGGGCCCCGGACCTGCGGGTCCGCGGCTCCCCATTTGATCGGATGCTTGATGGTGCCTGCGTTCGGCTCGGGGTGGGAGGTGAGCCGGATATGGGTCGAGCGGTTAGGCGAGCTCATGAACGATCTTCCACGCGAAAACGGGAAGACTCCCTCGACCGATCGCCGGAGAGCCTCCATACGATCTTTCGAAGACTGATCCAAAGTTTCGATGCCGTCAATGGCGCCGGGCCACGGTGCGGCAGCTTGGCTTCTTCAAGGGGCCTGCGCAGTCCTTTCACCTCATCACCGGCCTTATGCCGGTGATGAGGTGGGCGCTAGAGCCAGGACGCCCCCTTGCCCGAGTGCCGGACGCCCAAGTGAACCAGCACGCTCGCCCCGATATCGGCAAAGCTCTCCCGCCGGCCGATGGCGGCCCGCGTCACACCCGGTCCGAAGCTCAGGATCGGCACGTGCTCGCGGGTGTGGTCGGAGCCCCGCCAGGAGGGGTCGTTGCCGTGGTCGGCCGTGATGATGACGAGATCGCCTTCTTCAAGAGCGGCTTCGATCTCCGGGATCCGCCGGTCGAAGGCTTCCAGCGCGGCCGCGTAGCCCGGGACGTCGCGGCGATGGCCGTATTCGCTGTCGAAATCGACCAGATTGGCGAAGACGAAGCCGCCGTCCGGGAGATCCTGCAACGCTTCGACGGCGGCCGACAGGCAGGCGTCGTTGCCGTTGGGCTTGATCTCCCGGCCCGTCGAGCGATGGGCGAAGATGTCGCCGATCTTGCCGACGGTGACCACGGAACGACCGGCCTTCGTCAACATGTCGAGGATCGTGTCGCTGGGCGGTGGCGTGGCGAAGTCCTTGCGGTTGCCGGTGCGTTTGAAGCCCGCTTCGGGCGAGCCCACGAAGGGGCGGGCGATCACGCGGCCGATCTTGTAGGCGTCGCAGAGTTCGCGCCCGATCCGGCAGAGGTCGTAGAGCCGCTCCAGCCCGAAGGTTTCCTCATGGGCCGCAATCTGCAGCACGCTGTCGACGGAGGTGTAGACGATCGGTTTGCCCGTGCGCATGTGCTCGGCACCGAACTCGTCGATGACAGCCGTGCCGGACGCATGCCTGTTGCCGAGAATGCCGGGAAGATTGCCGCGCTCGATGAGCGCCGCCGTCAGCTCCTCCGGAAAGGTCGGAACGGTGTTGGGGAAATAGCCCCAGTCGAAGGTCACGGGCACGCCCGCGATCTCCCAATGGCCCGAGGGGGTATCCTTGCCCTTGGAGGTCTCGACCCCATAGCCCCAGGCGCCTTTCAGCGGGCCCTGCGGCGCGAGGTTCGGCGGCATGCGCCCCGTCGAGGCCTCGCAGGCCAGGCCAAGCCCGAGCGCCGTCATGTGCGGCAGGTGAAGCGGACCCTCGCGCAAGCCTGCCTGGTCGCCCCGACCCGCCGCGCAGGCCTCGGCGATATGCCCGACCGTATCGGCTCCGGCATCGCCATAGGCGGCCGCATCCTCCGCTCCGCCGATACCGACGGAATCGAGCACGATGAGAAGAGCGCGAGGCATCAACAGAAGTCCTTCAAACCACGAGAATCATGACTGATACGTCATTGCGGCGAAAGATGCGATGGCCCGTGCTCATGGGGGTGCGCCCCATGATCGTGCGTCTCGTGGGCATGGTCACGATGGTCCAAAGGGCATTCCGGGCCGGGCTCGCGGGTTTGCGGCCGATGGATCTCGATCTGCAGGGTCGCGTGCCTGATGCCGAACCGGGCCTTCAGCTCCCGCTGCGCCTGCGCCAGAAATCGGTCGCCCGGATGCCCTTCGGGCATGACGAGATGGGCCGTCAGGGCCGTCTCGGTGGTGCTCACGGCCCAGACGTGCAGGTGATGGACGCGGGCGACGCCCGGCATCGCCTCGAGCGCCTTCCGGACCTCGGGGAGGGCGATGCCGCGCGGCACCCCGTGCAGGGAGAGCGCCAGGGACTGCTTCAACAGACCCCAGGTGCCCCAGACGATGACCGCCGCGATGACGAGGCTCAGTACCGGGTCGATCCAATCCGCCCCGGTCCAGAGAATGGCGAGGCCGCCGAGAACCACCCCGAGAGACACGGCGGCATCGGCCACCATGTGCAGGAAGGCGCCGCGGATGTTGAGATCGTGCTGGCCGCCCATGAAAAGGAACGCCGTGAAACCGTTCACGAGAATGCCGATGGCCGCCACAATCATCATGGTGCCCGCCGCAACCGGCGTCGGCTCGATCAGCCGCTCGACGGATTCCCAAACGATGCCGCCCACCGCGACCAGCAGGAGGAGGGCATTGAAGAGCGCGGCCAGGATCGAGCTCGAACGCAGGCCGTAGGTGAAGCGCTCCGTCGGCTCTCGCCGGGCGAGCAGGGCCGCGCCCCAGGCGATGGCAAGGCCGAGCACGTCGCTTAAGTTGTGTCCGGCGTCCGAAAGCAGGGCCATGGAACCGGCCCAGAACCCATATCCGGCCTCGATGGCCACGAAGGCGAGGTTGAGGATGATGCCGATGGCAAAGGCGCGTCCGTGGCCGGCCTGCGGAGCATGGGAGTGCCCGTGATGGTGATGGCCGGCCGGGTGATGGTGCGCATGCATGATGGAAAGCGTTTGAGCCCTATTCTCGAACGGCGTTCGACGCCGCCGTTTCGAGGTTGAAGGCGGCGGCGAAGAGCGCCCTGGTGTAATCGGTCCGCGGCGCCGCGAAGATGCTCTCTGCGGATCCTTCCTCGACGATCCTGCCGTTCTGCATCACCACCACGTGGTTTGCGAGCGCCCGCACCACCTTGAGATCGTGGCTGATGAACATGTAGGCAAGGTTGCGCCGCTTCTGGAGATCGCGCAGCAACTCCACGATCTGCGCCTGCACGGACATGTCGAGGGCCGAGGTCGGTTCGTCGAGCATGATGAATTGCGGCTCGAGCGCCATGGCGCGGGCGATGGCGATGCGCTGGCGCTGGCCGCCGGAGAATTCGTGCGGGTAGCGGTCCATGGTCGACGGATCGAGGCCGACATCCTGCAGGGCCTTAGCGACGATCTCGCGGCGCTGGGCATAGGAAAGGCCCTTGTTCTGGACGAGCAGCCCCTCCTCGACGATTTCGGCCACGGACATGCGCGGCGAGAGGGAGCCGTAGGGGTCCTGGAACACCACCTGGAGATCCTTTCGCATCGGGCGGATCTCTTTTCCGCGCATGCCGTCGATGCGGTGGTCGAGGAAGACGATGGGGCCCTCTGATTGCACAAGGCGCAGGATGGCAAGGCCGAGCGTCGTCTTGCCGGAACCGGATTCGCCCACAACGCCGACGGTCTCGCCCCGGCGCACCCGCACGGAAACCCCGTCGACCGCCTTCACGTGGCCGACCGTCTTCTGGAAGAAGCCGCGCTTGATCGGGAACCAGACCTTGATCGGCCCGGCATCGACGATGACCGGCGCGTCCTTCGCGACCGGATTGGCGCGGCCCTTCGGTTCTGCGGCCAGGAGCCTCTGCGTGTAGGGATGCTGCGGATTGCCGAACACCTCGGCAACTGTGCCCTGTTCGACGATCTTGCCCTTGAGCATGACGCAGACGCGATCCGCGATCTTGCGCACGATGCCGAGATCGTGGGTGATGAAGAGCATCGACATGTTGAGCCTGCTCTTCAGCTCGGCCAGCAGCTTCAGGATCTGCGCCTGCACCGTCACGTCGAGGGCGGTGGTGGGCTCGTCGGCGATGAAGAGATCGGGCTCGTTGGCGAGCGCCATGGCGATCATCACGCGCTGGCGCTGGCCGCCGGAGAGCTGATGCGGATAGGCGCTCAAGCGGCTTTCGGCATCGCGGATACCGACGAGCTGAAAGAGCTCGAGCGTGCGGGTGCGCGCCTGACGGTCGGAGAGACCGCGGTGGAGCTTGAGGATCTCGCCGACCTGTCGCTCGATGGTATGGAGCGGGTTGAGCGAAGTCATCGGCTCCTGGAACACCATGGTGATGTCGTCGCCGCGCACCTTGCGCATCTCGTCCTCGTCGGCGGCGATCAGATCCTTGCCCTTGAACAGGATCCTACCCGACGGGTGGTGCGCGGACGGGTAGGGCAGGAGCTTCAAGGCCGACAGGGCCGTGACGGACTTGCCGGATCCGGACTCGCCCACAAGTGCCACCGTCTCGCCCGGCATCACGTCGAAGGATACGCGGTCCACCGCCAGCATGTCGCCTCCGCCCTGGCGGAAGGCGACGGAGAGATCCTGAACGGACAGGAGGGGCTCGGTCATCGGAACGTCTTCCGTGGGTCGAAGGCGTCGCGCACCGCTTCGCCGATGAAGATGAGGAGGCTGAGCATGATGGCGATCACGAAGAAGCCCGCGAGGCCGAGCCAAGGCGCCTGAAGGTTGGCCTTGCCCTGGGCGAGCAGTTCGCCGAGCGAGGGCGAGCCCGGCGGCAGGCCGAAACCGAGGAAGTCGAGGGAGGTCAGCGTTGTGATCGATCCGTTGATGATGAACGGCATGAAGGTCAGCGTCGCCACCATGGCGTTCGGCAGCAGGTGCTTGAACATGATGGTGCTGTTGGAAAGGCCCAGGGCCCTCGCGGCGCGCACATATTCGAAGTTTCGGGCGCGCAGGAACTCGGCGCGCACTACGCCCACCAGCGACACCCAGGAGAAGAGCAGCAGGATGCCGAGCAGCACGAAGAAGCTCGGCGTGATCACGGCCGAGATGATGATGAGGAGATAGAGCGAGGGGATGGCGGTCCAGATCTCGATGAAGCGCTGGAACAGAAGATCGGTCCAGCCGCCGTAATAGCCCTGCACAGCTCCCGCGAGGATGCCCACGATGGATGAAATCCCCGCGAGCGTGAGGCCGAACAGCACCGAGATGCGAAAGCCGTAGATCAGGCGCGCGACCACGTCGCGACCCTGGTCGTCGGTGCCGAGCCAGTTCCACTCGATGTCCCGGCAGCCTGTGCCGCCCGTGCGCTCCGCGATCGGGCGGCATTGCTCGTCAGTGAGCATCCAGGTGGGTGGCGCGGGCGCCGGAACGGGGAGGTCGAGATTATGCGTGGTGTAGGAGAAGCGGACCGGCGCCCAGAGCAGCCAGCCGTTGTCCTGAATCTCTTTGGCGATGACCGGATCGCGGTAGTCGGTCTGCGCCAGGAAGCCGCCGAACTTCTCCTCCGGATAATCCACGAAGGCCGGGTAGAGCAGCTCGCCCTTGTAGGAGGCGAGGATCGGCTTGTCGTTGGCGATCAGTTCCGCGAACAGGCTCAGGACGAAGAGGACCATGAAGATCCAGAACGACCAGTAGCCGCGTCGGTTGGCCTTGAAGTTCTGGAGCCGCCGCCGGTTGAGGGGTGAGAGCCTGATGAAGCCCTCCTTCGGAAGCGGCGGGGCGATGGGCGATGCGGCCGGAGACGCGACGGGAACGGTCTCGTTCATCTCACGCCTCCCTTGTCTCGAAATCGATCCGCGGATCGATCCAGGTATAGGTGAGGTCCGAGAGCAGGTTCACCGCCAGGCCCACCAGCGAGAAGATATAGAGGTTGGCGAAGACCACCGGATAGTCGCGGTTCACGATGGACTCGAAGGAGAGCAGGCCGAGTCCGTCGAGAGAGAAGATCGTCTCGATGAGGAGCGCGCCGGCGAAGAAGGCACCGATGAAGGCGCCCGGGAAGCCGGCGATCACAATGAGCATGGCATTGCGGAAGACGTGGCCGTAGAGCACCTGGCGCTCGGACAGGCCCTTCATGCGCGCGGTGAGCACGTACTGCTTGCGGATCTCGTCGAGGAACGAGTTCTTGGTGAGCAGGGTCGAGGTGGCGAAGGCGCCGAGCGCCATGGCGGTGATCGGCAGCACGAGATGCCAGAAGTAGTCCGCGATCTGCATGTACCAGGGCATGAACGCCCAGTTCTCGGAGGTGAGCCCGCGCAGGGGAAAGACCTGCCAGAACGAGCCGCCGGCAAAGAGTACGATCAGAAGGATCGCGAACAGAAAGCCCGGAATGGCATAGCCGATGATGACGATCGCCGAAGTCCAGATATCGAAGGAGGAACCGTCCTGCACGGCTTTTTTGATGCCGAGCGGAATCGAGATGGCATAGGAGAGAAGCGTCATCCACAGGCCCAGGCTGATCGAGACGGGCAGCTTCTCCTTGATCAGCTCCAAAACCGAGATGTCGCGGAAATAGCTCTTGCCGAAATCGAAGCGGGCATAGTCCCACAGCATCTTCAGGAAGCGCTCATGCGCCGGCTTGTCGAAGCCGAACTGCGCCTCGAGCTGCTTGATGAACTGCGGATCGAGCCCCTGCGCGCCGCGATAACGGGACGAGGAGGCATCGCCCGCGCCTGCACCGCCGGGGCTCTGCGCGCCGAAATCGCCCCCGCCGCCGGAGATGCGCGAGGAGGCGCCGGAATCCTGGCCTTGCAGCTGTGCGATGATGCGCTCCACGGGTCCGCCGGGAGCGAACTGCACCAGCACGAAGGAGATGAGCATGATCCCGAGGATGGTGGGGATCATGAGGAGAATGCGGCGTGCGATATAGGCCAGCATCAAGCGCCTGCGGATCTGAGGCCGATGCGGCCAAGGTGAGTGTCGCTGAAGCCGGATGTGTCTTTCAAGCCATGATCCAACATACGGTCGAAGCCGATACGCGCCTCGCAGCGTGGCATCAGAGTCCTGTCCAAGCCCTATCCTCTCCCGATCCGCTTTGCCTTCTCGGCATCGTACCACCAGGTTCCAGGCGCCCCCGAGACGAAGCGGGGCTTGGTCTGCGGGCGCGAGAACTGATCCCAATAGGCCAGCCATTCGCTGGCCCGGTACCACATGGGCACCCAATAATGGCCCGAACGGAGAATCCGGTCCAGGGCACGGCAGGCGATGTTCAGCTCCTGACGCGACTTGGCGTTGCCGATCCGCTCGATCAGGGCGTCCACGGCCGGATCGGCGATGCCGGCGAGATTCTGCGCACCCGGCGTTCGGGCCGCCTGCGAGCCGTAGACGGACCGAAGGCTGTCGCCCGGAGTCGACACACCGACGAGAGCGCGGCTCGTCATGTCGAAGTCGTATTCGTTCAGGCGCTGCTGATACTGGGCCGCATCCACGATGCGCGAGCGTGCATCGATGCCGAGGCGCTTCAGGTTGTTCTGGAACGGCTGGGTGTGAGGCTGCAGGAAGGGCGAGGAATCGAGGAACTCGATCCTGAACGGTTGCCCGTTCGGCAGCCTCAGCACGCCGCCGTCACGCTTGCAGCCGGCCTGGCGCAGGAGTTCGTCCGCCCGGCGCAGCAGTTGCCGGTCCTGTCCGGAACCGTCGGATACCGGCGGAAGCACGGGATCTGCGAACACCGAAGCGGGAAGCTTGTCGCGGAAGGGCTCCAGCAGAGCCAGTTCCACCGGCGAGGGCTTGCCCACAGCCTTCATGTCGCTGTTCTCGAAGAACGACGCTGTGCGCTTGTAGAGGCCGAACATGATGTTGGCGTTCGTCCACTCGAAGTCGAAGGCGAGGCCGATGGCTTCGCGGATGCGCGGGTCCTTGAAGACCTCGCGGCGCGTGTTGAAGTACCAGCCCTGAATTGGCGAAGGCGCCTCGTTCGGGACCTCCTCCTTCTTCACCTTGCCTTCGCGCACGGCCGGAAAGTCGTATCCGGTCGTCCAGGTGCGGGAGGTGAACTCCTCGTGATAGTTGAGCGTGCCGTTCTTGAAGGCCTCGAAGGCCACGGTACGGTCGCGGAAATATTCGTAGCGGATGCGGTCGAAATTGTTCTGCCCCACATTCACCGGCAGGTCCTTGGCCCAGTAATCCGGCACACGCTCGAACTCGATGAAGCGTCCGACCTCGAAGCGTCCGACCTTGTAGGGGCCGGACCCGAGCGGCGCTTCGAGCGTCGAGGCCTCGAAATCCTTCCCCTGCCAATAGCGCTCGGAAAAGATCGGCAGCCCGGCGACCGTGAGATGGAGGTCGCGGGGGCGTTCCGGCGTGAACCGGACGCGCAGGATCTCGTCGGATTCCGCTTCCGCCGAGGCCATCTGGGTCAGGATCTGAGAGAAGATCGGGTGTCCCTTGGTCTTCAGGATGTTGAGCGAGAAGGCCGCGTCCTTCGCGGTCAGCTTCGAGCCGTCGTGAAAGCGCGCTTCCGGACGTAGGAGGAAGCGGTAGGTGAGCTTGTCGTCGGAAATCCGCACGCTCTTCGCCACGAGCCCGTAGAGCGCATCGGGCTCGTCGCCCGAGCCGGCCATCAGGGTGTCGAAGGTGCCGAGCATTCCGGCCGCGCCGTCGCCCCGCAGCACGAAGATGTTGAGCGTGTTGAAGGTGTCGAAGTTCTGGTTACCCAGGGTCTGCTTGATCTGGAGCGCCAGCGTGCCGCCCTTCGGCGCGGCGGGGTTCACATAGTCGAAATGCTTGAAGTCCGGCGCCAGCTTCAGCTCGCCGAAGCTGGAGAGGCCGTGCGTTTCCGTCTCGCCCTCCTGCGCCAGGCCGATGCGGGGCAGCAAGGAAAGAGCGGCTCCTGCCGCTCCCGTCTTGAGCATGAGGCGGCGGCTGATGTCTTTCATCGCGGTGCTCCCGTCTTGGCGGCCTTGGCTTCGTCGTACCACCAGATGGTCGGAAACGCCGCGCCGCCATAACGCGGCATGGTCTCGGGATGGCTGTAGCGGTTCCAGCGCGCCGTGCGCTGCTTCAGCGAAGTCCATTGCGGGACCACATAGTCGTGAGCAAGCAGAACGCGGTCGAGGGCCTTCGTGGCGGCCACGAGCTCGTCGCGGTCCTTGGCGAAGATCACTCTGTCGATGAGCGCATCGACGCCGGGATCGGCGATGCCGGCGAGGTTGCGCGAGCCTTCGCGCGCAGCCGACTGCGAGCCCCAGAACTCGCGCTGCTCGTTGCCGGGCGAGAGCGATTGGGGCCAGAGGCCGGTGGCGATGTCGAAGTCGAAGGAGCGGGTGCGGTTCGTGTATTGCACGTCGTCGATGGTGCGCACCGATGCGGCGATGCCGAGGCGATCCAGGGAGGCCTTGTAGGGCAGGAACACGCGCTCTTCGTTGGGGCTGCTGCTGAGCAGTTCCACGCTCAGGACCTCGCCCTTGGCATTGACCCGGCGGCCGTTCTTGATGTCCCAGCCGGCCTCCTTGAGCAGCCGGTCGGCCTCGCGCAGGTTGCTGCGGATCGCCTCGGGCGAGTCGTTGACCGGGTTCTTGTACGGCGTCGTGAAGACGGATGCGGGAATCTTGTCGCGGACGCTCTCGAGGATCTCCCGTTCCTTGCCTTCGGGTAGTCCCGACGACGCGAGATCGAGCCCATAGAAATAGCTCGAGGGGCGCTCGTAGAGGCCGTAGAAGATCGTCTTGTTCAGCTCCTCGAACGGGAAGGCGAGATTGAGGGCCCGGCGCACGCGCTGGTCCTTGAACTTGTCGCGCCGCAGGTTGAGCGTGAAGGCCTGCATCACGCCTGTGGCGCGGAATGGAAACTCTTCGAGGATGACTCGGCCTTCCTGCTTCGCCGGGAAGTCGTATCCGGTGGCCCAGTTGCGGGCGCTGTTCTCGGTGCGAAAGTCGAGGCGGTCCGCCTTGAAGGCTTCGAGCAGCACCGTGGCGTCGCGGTAATACTCGTAACGGATCTCATCGAAGTTGTTCTGGCCGACGTTCACGTTGACTTTTTCACCCCAATAATCCTTCACGCGTTCGTAGGACGCATTGCGGCCGGCATCGAAACTCTTGAGGCGATAGGGGCCGGAACCGAGCGGCGGCTCGAGGGTGGTCTGCGTGACGTCGCGCTTGCGGCCATCGGGAGCCGTGCCTTCCCACCAGTGCTTCGGCAGGACCATCAGCTGCCCCATGATCTGCGGCAATTCGCGATTGCCCTTCTCGTCGAAGGTGAACCTGACCTCGCGCTCGCTCACCTTCTCGGCCTTGGTGACGTTGGCGTAGTAGAAGGCATAGGTCGGGCTGTTGGCCTTCAGGCTTTCGAACGAGAAGATCACGTCGTCCGCCGTCACGGGCTTGCCGTCGTGCCAGCGCGCTTCCGGGCGCAGACGAAAGCTGACGGAGGAATAATCCTCGGGGTACGAGAAGGATTCCGCCAGCAGCCCGTAGGAGGCGTTCGCCTCGTCGAGGGCGGAGGTCGTCAGGGTTTCGTAGACGAGACCGAGCCCCTGCTCGGGGGAACCTTTCACTCCGGCCACGACGACGTTGAAGCTGTCGAAGGTGCCCAGAGCCCCCAGTCGGACGAGGCCGCCCTTCGGGGCGTTCGGGTTGACGTAATTGAAATGCGGGAAGCCTTGCGGGTATTTCGGCTCGTCGAGCAGGGCCGAACCATGCCGCCATGGGGCGTCCTGGGCTGCAAGGGGCGAGAAGGCGAGGCAGGCGGCCAGGAAGCTCGGCAGAAAGGTACGGATCACAAGGCGTCTCCTGAAACGGCGAGGCGTCTGTCGTTAGCTACATTTTTGGGCGCAACACCGCGATCGCAAGGGACAACGCGCTAATGGCGGGAAAGACCAAAAGGAAAAGCCGGGCTTTGGGGCCCGGCTTTTCGAAATGAAAGTATGACGCGCTTTACTGGGCCGCGGGAGCGGCGGGAGCGGCGGGCGCCGCAGGAGCGGCACCATTGGCCGGAGCCGCGGCAGACGCCTCGGGAAGGGGAGGAGCGCTGGGGGAGACCGACTTCAGATAGGCGATGAGATCTGCCCGCTCCTTGGCCTGGGCGATGCCCGCGAAGGCCATGATGGTGCCGGGAACGGCCTGCTTGGGGTTCTGGATGAAGGCGTTCAGAGCCTCATAATTCCAATCGCCACCCTTGCCCTTTAGGGCCGCCGAGTAGTTGAAGCCCGCGTGGGAAGCGACAGGACGTCCGACGACGCCATGGAGATTGGGGCCGACCTTGTTGGCGCCGCCCTCCTCGAAGGTGTGGCAGGAGGCGCACTTCTTGGCCGCGGCCTGACCCTTGGCGACGTCGGCGCTGGCGAGAAGAACCGGAAGCGGCTCGGCCGGAGCGGCGGCCCCTGCATCGGCGGCAGCGCCTTCCTCGGGAGCCGGGAGGTCGTAACCAGGAACGGCGGGCTTATGGGGAGCAAACAGGCCGCCGGCGATAACGTTGACGCCGACCACGAAGAGAAGCGAACCGAAAACGGCGCCCGCGATCTTATTGGTCTCGATATTCATCAGTTAGGCTCTCCTCGCCTTCGTACCCGGCGAAATCAGCGCAGCAGAACGGATCCGCAGGCGGGTGCCCGCGACAGCGCCGTTGCTTAGCCGTAGTGATAGGGTTTTGACAATGGGGTTTCCCGGAGTTTTCGCCGTTCTCGTGGTCGCAGCACGGCTCTGCAACGCAGAAGGGCGTCCGAAGGTCCGGATCCAGGCCATGACAAATGGACACCGCCTTGCTAAGGACCGGCACCGTCTAGACCAAACCGTGCCATGTCCGATCCTCTTGTCCTCATCCCCGCCCGTCTGGCCGCAACCCGGCTACCGAACAAGCCCCTGGCCGAGATCGCCGGGGAGCCGATGATCGTCCATGTATGGCGCCGGGCCGTGGAAGCGGGAATCGGGCCCGTGGCCGTGGCGACGGACGCTTCCGAGATCGCCGAGGCGGTCGCCAGGGCAGGCGGGCAGGCGGTGATGACCCGGTCCGATCACGCCTCCGGATCCGACCGCATCTTCGAGGCTGTGGAAAAGCTCGATCCTCAAGGGCGGCACGACGTGGTGGTGAACGTCCAGGGCGACCTGCCGACGATCGACCCGGCCGCCATTGCGGCGTCCATCATCCCGCTCGCGGATCCGGCGGTCGACATCGCGACCCTCGTGGCCGTCATCGCCCGGGAGGAGGAGAGGACCAATCCCAACGTGGTGAAGATGGTCGGGAGCCCGATTTCTTCCGGTCGGTTCCGCGCGCTCTACTTCACCCGCGCGACCGCACCCTATGGCGATGGCCCGCTCTATCATCACATCGGCCTCTACGCCTATCGCCGGAAGGCGCTCCAGCGTTTCGTCGGCCTCGCGCCCTCGCCGCTGGAGACACGCGAGAAGCTGGAGCAGCTGCGGGCGCTGGAGGCCGGCATGCGCATCGACGCCGTCGTGGTCGACGACGTGCCGCTCGGCGTCGATACGCCTCACGATCTGGACAGGGCGCGCGAGATCATCGCATCGCGGAGGACATGATGAGTAAGCTTATTTCCTTCCAAGGCGAGCTGGGCGCCAATTCCCACACGGCCTGCTCGGAAGCGCGTCCCGACTGGGAGGCTTTGCCCTGTCCCACCTTCGAGGATGCGTTCGCCGCCGTGAACGAAGGGACGGCCGGGCTCGCGATGATCCCGATCGAGAACTCGATCGCGGGCCGCGTGGCCGACATCCATCACCTGCTGCCCACCTCCGGGCTGCACATCGTCGGCGAGCATTTCCTGCGGATCCATTTTCACCTGATGGCGATCCCGGAGGCCAATCTCGGTACCGTCAAGGACGTGTACAGCCATGTCCATGCCCTGGGCCAGTGCCGCAAGATCATCCGCAAGCTCGGGTTGAAAGCCCATGTGGCCGGCGACACGGCGGGCTCCGCCCGCGAGGTGTCCGAGTGGAAGGACCCGACCCGGGCTTCCCTCTCGCCGCGCCTGGCGGCCGACATCTACGGCCTGAAGATCCTGGCCGAGAACGTGGAGGACGAGGCCCACAACACCACCCGGTTCGTCATCCTGTCGAAGACGCCGCAATGGGCGCCCGCCGGGCAGGGTCCGACCGTCACGTCCTTCGTGTTCCGGGTCCGCAACCTGCCAGCCGCGCTCTACAAGGCGCTGGGCGGCTTCGCGACCAACGGCATCAACATGACCAAGCTCGAGAGCTACATGCTCGAAGGCGAGTTCCTGGCGACCCAGTTCTATGCCGAGGTGGACGGGCATCCGGAGGACACCAACCTCAAGCGGGCCCTGGAGGAGCTGGAGTTCTTCTCCCGCGAGCTGCGCATCCTCGGCGTCTACGCGGCCGACCCGTTCCGGGACAAAATCAAGGAGGCGGCCGAGTGACCACCCTCATCCGCAAGGCGGTCGAGGCGGACGTGGAGGGGATCGCCCGGGTGCACGTCCAGGGCTGGCGCGAATCCTACAAGGATTTCCTCTCGCCCGAAGCGCTGGCCGGGCTGTCCGTCGAGGAGCGGATTCGGATGTGGCAGGGCGCCTTCGCGCGGCCGGATCCGCAGGCCAGGCTTCTCGTTGCGGAAACCGGTAACGGCGAGATCGTCGGATTCGCGTGCGGTGGGCCGGTTCGCCGGGAGAGTGCCGAACGCCTCGGCACCGAGGCGGAGATTTTTGCCATCTACCTCCTCGACAAGGTGAAGCGGCAAGGAATCGGCCGCGGGCTCATGGGCGGAATTCTCGATCATCTCGGCCGGCATGGCTTCCGCTCGGTCGGGTTGTGGGTGCTGAAGGAGAATCTCCCCGCGCGCCGCTTCTACGAGACTTTGGGTGGGACGCCGGGCGCCGAGCAATCCTTCGACCTGCGCGGCCAAACGGTCGTCGAGATCGCCTATCGGTTCGGGCTGAACCCGCAGCCGTAGAGGTGGTGGCGTCGCAAGGGCGCTATGGTTTCCCGGTCGGAATCACCGGCCCTGACTACCCGCCTCGTCATGGCCGGGCTCGTCCCGGCCATCCACGTCTGCCCAAGCCGCGGCGCCAAGGCGTGGATCCCCAGGCCAACCCGGAGATGACGACGAGGGCATGGGCCCCGCGCTTTCCCGTCCCAGCCATCCCGATCGGACGAGCTCCGCGCTTACGCCTTCACCCATTCCCGAATGAGGTGGTTCGCGATCGCGATCGGGGCGGGAGCCGCATAGTACTCGTGCGTGCCCTCCAGCATCCGCCTCACGTCGTCCTTGGTGAACCAGCGGGCGTCTTCCAGTTCCTCCCCGTCGAAGGCGATGTCGTCGGTCAGCGCCTCGCCGATGCAGCCGATCATGATGTTGGACGGGAAGGGCCAGGGCTGGGACGCCATATAGCGCACCGCGCCCACTCGGATGCCGGCCTCTTCGAAGGTCTCCCGCCGGACCGCGTCCTCGATGGTCTCGCCGGGCTCCAGGAAGCCCGCGAGGCAGGAATACATCTTCTCGGCGAAGCGCGGCTGGCGGCCCATGAGGCATTTGTCGCCTTGCGTGATCAGCATGATCACCACCGGGTCGGTGCGGGGGAAATGCTGGGCGCCGCAGGCAGGACAATCGCGCCGGAAACCCGCCTGGGCGGGTTGCGTCGGGGCACCGCAATTGGCGCAGAATCGATGGCGCCGGTGCCAGTCGAGGAGAGATTTCGCCATGGCGAGCATGCCGAGCTCTTCCGCCGGCACGAGGCCGCGCACGGCAATCGAACGCAGATCGACCACCGAGAAGGCGGGATCGGCCTGGAACAGTTCCGCGGTCTCCGGCGCGGTCAGGGTCGCCACGACCGCGCGCTCTTCCAGGATCCCGAGAAAGATCTGTTCCTGGTGGGCGGGGAGGCGGTTCAGGACGGAGGCGGGCAGGAGGCCCGTGCCCGGCTCCCCGGCCTGGAGGATCGGCAGGTCGCCGGCCAGCACCACCATGGCGGTGCGCGGATCGCCTGCCGCCTTGGCAAGCGCCTCCGGGTCCCGTTCGGCGCTGTGACGGACGAGCGGGTTCGTGATGTAGGCGATGGGTCGGGTCATGGAATCAAGCCGCCGCGAAAAGGGAGGCGGCGCGCTCGATCAGGGCGGTCGCCGCGTGGTCGGGATAGGGGGTGCGGGTGCCGTGCCCCCAGACCGGGCCGGGCCAGGCCGGGTCGGAGCGGAAGCGTCCGATCACGTGCACATGAAGCTGCGTCACGATGTTGCCCAGCGCCCCCACGTTCACCTTGTCGGGCTTCGAAAGCGCCAGCATCACCTTGGTGGCGATGCGGATCTCCTGCATCAGCTGGGCGGATTGCTCCTCGGCCAGGTCGGTGAGTTCGCTCACTCCCGCAACGCGCGGCACCAGCACGAACCAGGGAAATCGTGCGTCGTTCAGAAGCAGGACGGAGGACAGGGCGAGGTCGCCGACCGGGATCGTGTCGGCTTCGAGCCGGGAATCGAGCTTGAATGTCATGAGGCTATGTAACCGCGCCTGCGGCTTCGTGTCAGCCTGTGTTCCTCGGCATGCATGGAGAGAGCCCGGTGGAGAGCGGGGATGATCGGGCAGGGGGCTCGTTTCCAACTTGCGTTTCGCAGCCGATACGCCCATATAGCCGATGGGAGGTTGGCGAGGGACGTCTCACTCGCCAACCGGGTCAGGTCCGGAAGGAAGCAGCCCTAACGAGACCGAACGGGTCTTCGTCCAGCCTCCCACCTTAATAAGTTTCTCCGAAGCCTTGCAGTCGATGGACGATACCACAGCCGGCACGCCCCTGAATGACGAGCCGGCCCTGCCGGGCTTCCCCGCCGCGCCCGCCCCCACAGCGAAGGCCTCGCCCTACCGCGTTCTCGCCCGTAAATACCGCCCCAAGACCTTCGACGACCTGATCGGCCAGGAGGCGATGGTCCGCACCCTGTCGAACGCCTTCGAGACGGGCCGCATCCCGCAGGCCTGGATGCTCACCGGCGTGCGCGGCGTCGGCAAGACCACCACGGCCCGCATCCTCGCCCGCGGCCTGAACTACCAGAAGGCCGACGGGTCCGGGGCTCCCACCATCCATATGCCGGAACTGGGCGTGCACTGCCAGGCGATCATGGAATCGCGGCACGTGGACGTGCTGGAGATGGACGCTGCCTCACATACCGGCATCGACGACGTCCGCCAGATCATCGACGGCATCCGCTACTCGCCGGTCTCGGCGCGCTACAAGGTCTACATCATCGACGAGGTCCACATGCTCTCCGAGAAGGCGTTCAACGCCTTCCTGAAGACCTTGGAGGAGCCGCCGCCGCACGCGAAGTTCATCTTCGCCACCACCGAGATCCGCAAAGTCCCGGTCACGATCCTGTCCCGCTGCCAGCGCTTCGACCTGCGCCGCATCGAGGCGGACAAGCTCGTGGCTCACTTGAGCCGCATCTGCGCCGCCGAGGGCGTGCAGGCGGACCAGGAGGCGCTTGCCGCCATCGCCCGCGCAGCGGAAGGCTCCGCGCGCGATTCCCTGTCGCTCATGGACCAGGCGATCGCCCATGGGGCCGGCGTCGTGACGCCCGACACCGTGCGCGACATGCTGGGTCTGGCCGACCGCACCCAGGTCATCGACCTATTCGAGGCGGTGATGCGCGGCGACGTGCCGGCCGCCTTCGCGGGCCTGCGTTCGCAATACGATGCCGGCGCGGATCCGGCCGTGATCCTGTCCGATCTCGCGGCCTTCTCGCACGTGGTCACCCGCCTCAAGCTCATTCCCGAAGCCGCCAGGGATCCCGCTCTCTCCGAGATCGAGCGCATCCGTGGGGCCGATTACGCCCAGAAATTGTCGGTGCGCACCCTGTCGCGCGCCTGGCAGATCCTCCTGAAGGGCATTCCCGAGGTGCAGTCCTCGAACCGCCCGATCGCGGCGGCCGAGATGGTGATCGTGCGCCTCGCCTATGCGGCCGACCTGCCGACGCCGGACGAGGCCCTGCGGGCCCTCAAGGACGGCGCACCGGTCCCGGCCGGTGGACCATCTGCGCCGGCCACGCGGCCGCCCGGGCCCGCCACCTCCGGCACCATGGCCTTGGCAACGTCCCAGCCGCATCCGCAGCCGCGCCCGCAGGCGGCACAGCCCGAGCCGACCATGCGCCTTCGCCGCTTCGAGGACGTGGTGGCCTTGGCCGGCGAGAAGCGCGAGATCGTGCTGAAATCGCAGCTGGAGCGGGACGTGCGCCTCGTGCGCTTCGAGGAAGGGCGCATCGAGCTCAGCCTTACCGAGACGGGCAGCCGCACCATCGCCAACGACCTCACCCGCGCGCTCCAGCAATGGACCGGCGAGCGCTGGATGGTGGCCCTGTCTTCAGAGGAGGGCGGGCAGACCCTGCACGAGAAAGCCGTCGCCGCCGAGCGCGAGCGCCGGGAAGGCGCCGCCAACCATCCCCTCGTGCAGGCGGTGCTGTCGAAATTCCCTGGCGCGCAGATCGTGAACGTGATCGAGCGAGCGGAGAAGGCCGGCGAGGACGCGGAAACGGAAATCCTCGGCGAGGCCGATGCGCTCGCCGCGCACGAGACCGAGGAAGACGACGATCTGTTTTGACATGAGGATACGGTCATGAAGGACATCATGGGATTGATGAAGCAGGCTCAGGCCATGCAGCAGAAGCTGCAGGACGCCCAGGCCGAGCTCGACACCCTCGAAGTCGACGGCACCGCCGGCGGCGGCGTCGTGACCGTCAAGGTGACCGGCAAGGGCAGCCTCAAATCGATCAACATCGATCCCTCGCTCATGAACCCGGACGAGAAGGAGATCCTCGAGGATCTCATCGTCGCGGCCATGAACGACGCCCGCGGCAAGGCCGAGCGCGCCGCCCAGGAGCGCATGGAGAGCCTCACCAAGGGCCTGCCCCTGCCTCCGGGTCTCAAGCTGTTCTGAGAACTACATGGCTCAGCACGTTGCCGGCCCCGAGATCGAGCGCCTGATCCAGCTCCTCGCCCGCCTGCCGGGTCTGGGGCCGCGTTCGGCCAGGCGCGCGGCGCTCCATCTCATCAAGAAGCGCGAGACGCTGCTCAACCCGTTGAGCGATGCCATGCGCATCGCCAACGAGCGCATCGTCGTGTGCTCGTCCTGCGGCAATGTCGATACGTCGGATCCTTGCACGGTCTGCCGTGATGCCAAGCGCGATCCGTCCATTCTCGTGGTCGTGGAGGACGTGTCCGATCTCTGGGCGCTGGAGCGCTCGGGGGCGATCAACGCCAAGTACCACGTGCTCGGCGGCGTGCTCTCGCCCCTCGACGGCGTACGGCCCGAGCACCTGAACCTGGAGCGCCTCGTCGCCCGCGTGTCCGAGCCCGGCGTCACGGAAGTGATCCTGGCGCTCAACGCCACGGTCGACGGTCAGACCACGGCCCATTACATCACCGAGCTTCTCGCGCATCTGCCCGTAAAGGTGACGAAGCTCGCTCACGGCGTGCCGGTCGGCGGCGAGCTCGACTATCTCGACGAGGGCACGCTCTCGGCGGCGATCAGGCAGCGAACGTCGTTCTGAATCGAACGTCTTTCAGGTGACAGGCCCGGGCGCCGTTGCTAATCAGGCGGCAACGAAACCCCTTGCCAGAGTTGCCCATGTCCAGCACCGATCTCGCCCGCACCATCGACGCCGCCTGGGAAGACCGGGCCAATGTGAGCCCGTCCACCACCGGCGCCGTACGCGAGGCCGTCGAGGACGCGATGAACCTTCTCGATTCCGGCAAGGCCCGCGTCGCCGAGAAGACGGGCGGCGAGTGGCAGGTGCATCAATGGCTCAAGAAGGCGGTGCTGCTGTCCTTCCGCCTCAACGACATGGAGGTCATCGGCGGCGGACCGGGCGAGGCCACCTGGTGGGACAAGGTTCCGTCCAAGTTCGCCGGCTGGGGCGAGAACCGCTTCCGGGCCGCGGGCTTCCGCGCCGTCCCCAACTGCACCGTCCGGCGCGGCGCCTATATCGCGCCCGGCGTGGTGCTGATGCCCTCCTTCGTCAATCTCGGCGCCTATGTGGACGAGAACACCATGGTCGACACCTGGGCGACGGTCGGATCCTGCGCCCAGATCGGCAAGAACGTGCACCTCTCCGGCGGCGTCGGAATTGGCGGCGTGCTGGAGCCGCTCCAAGCCAACCCCACCATCATCGAGGACAACTGCTTCATCGGCGCCCGCTCCGAGGTGGTGGAAGGCGTGGTCGTGGGCGAGGGCTCGGTGCTCTCCATGGGCGTGTTCATCTCGGCCTCGACCAAGATCATCGACCGCAACACCGGCGAGGTCTTCGTTGGCCGCGTGCCTCCGTATTCGGTCGTCGTTCCCGGCTCGCTCCCCGGCAAGCCGCTCCCGGACGGCACCCCAGGCCCGTCCCTCTACTGCGCCGTCATCGTGAAGCGCGTCGATGCGCAGACCCGCGCCAAGACGGGGATCAACGAGCTGTTGCGGGACTGATCCGATGGACCACTCCCCCCTCGCTCTCGCCCAATCGCTCCTGCGCTGCCCCTCGGTGACACCGGAAGAGGGCGGGGCTCTCGTCTTCATCGAGGGGGTGCTGAAGGAGGCGGGCTTCGAGGTTCATCGTCCGGTCTTTTCCGAGCCCGGGACGCCTGATGTGGAGAATCTCTATGCCCGCTACGGCACGGGCGAGCCCTATCTGCTCTTCGCCGGGCATACGGATGTGGTGCCGCCGGGCGATGCGAGCCGCTGGCAATACGATCCGTTCGGCGGCGAGATTCATGGCGGCGAGCTCTACGGGCGTGGTGCCGTCGACATGAAGGGCGGCATCGCCTGCATGATGGCGGCGGCGCTGGATTTCATCCGCGCCAACCCGGACTTCAACGGCTCCATCGGGTTCCTGATCACGGGAGATGAGGAGGGGCCGGCCGTCAACGGCACGGTGAAGCTCCTCGAATGGGCGAAGGGCCGCGGCGAGCGGTTCAGCCACTGCATCCTGGGCGAGCCGACCAATCCGAACCAGCTCGGCGATATGATCAAGATCGGGAGGCGTGGATCGCTCACGGGCCGGATCGTCGTCGAGGGCAAGCAGGGGCACGTGGCCTATCCCCATCTGGCGGATAATCCCATTCCCGGCCTGATGCGCCTGCTCGATGGCCTCCTGAAGGAGCCGCTCGATCGGGGCACGGATCATTTCGACGCCTCGAACCTGGAAGTGACGACCGTCGATGTCGGCAACCCGGCCTCCAACGTGATCCCAGCCGAGGCGCGGGCCACCTTCAACATCCGCTTCAACGATCTCTGGACGCCGCACAGCCTGGAGGCGGAGATCGAGCGCCGCCTGCGCGAAGCCGCCGGCAACACGGTGCGCTACACCCTGAATGTGGAGCCGACCAACGCGATGGCCTTCCTCACGCCGCCGAACGAGTTCGTGGGCTTCATCGCTGATGCCATCAAGGCCGAGACCGGTTCTCAGCCGAAGCTGTCCACCACGGGCGGGACGTCCGATGCTCGCTTCATTGTGAAGTATTGCCCGGTCGTCGAATTCGGCCTCGTCGGGCAGACCATGCACCAGATCGACGAGCGGGTGGCCGTTGGCGATTTGGACCGGCTGGCAGTGATTTACCGCAAGGTGCTGGACGCCTACTTCGCGCCGGGCGCCTGAGACGGGAAACTTGACTATTTAGACTAAAGTCGAAGAATAGCCGGAACGTTTTGCAAGCTCCGTCTATTTCTGAGGGCAATCGTCTTCAGATGAGAGGCGCTCATGATCGTCACGGCTGATGAGGTCAACCGCTCGTTCAAGGGAACGCTCGACCTTCTCAACAGCAGGTCCGAGGGACTGAAATCCTTCGACATGAGCGAGCGGGGCTTCTGGCGCTCCTTCATGGCGATCTGGCTCACCCTTCCAGCCTTCATCGTATCCCTCGCCTTCGAGCGCCTTCGCCTCGGTCTCCTTCAGCCGGACCGGTCGCTTCTCGACAATCTCTGGGTCGATCTCGTGGTGGCTCTCGGGCATGTGGCGGGGTTCATCGCCCTGCCTGTCGCGATGATCTGGATCGCCCGGTGGTTTCGGCTCGAGAAGGCGTACGTTCCCTTCGTGATCGTGACGAATTGGATCTCCGTCATCGGCATGCTGGTGCTCTCGGTCCCGGCCATGCTCATGTTGCTCGGCTGGGCGCCTCCCGGGCTCGCGAGCCTGTTCAGCCTCGCCTTCGCGATCATCATCGTAAGACTGCAATGGTTCGCCACCAAGACCACGCTGAAGCTCGCAAGCGTGCCGGCGCTGGGCATCGTCGTGCTCGGCATCGTGCTCAACGCCTTCGTCGGAACGGCGATGCGAGGCCTGTTAGGCTAGATCCGGATAATCGACGCCGATCAGGTAGAGGCCCGTCGGCGGCGCCATCGGCCCGCAGCGCTTGCGGTCTCGCGCATCGAGGGCCGCGCGCACGTCCTCCACGGACCAGCGCCCTGCGCCGGCCCGCTCCAGGGTGCCCGTCATCGAGCGCACCTGATGATGCAGGAACGAGCGGGCGGAGGCATAGATGCGGATCTCGTCGCCGATCCGCTCGACATCGAGGCGGTCGAGCGTCCGAATCGGGCTGTTGGCCTGGCATTCAGCGGCACGGAAGGTGGTGAAGTCGTGCCTGCCGATCAGCAGCTGCGCGGCTTCGTGCATCACATCGGCATCGAGCGTCCAGGCCACGTGCCAGACCCGGCTGGCCTCCAGCGTCGGCGGTGCGCGGCGATTGAGGATGCGGTAGACGT